>ERZ773057.105-NODE-105-length-39957-cov-6.718460_pt1 | contig 39957 bp, 38 predicted proteins | sample MGYA00580629_ERZ773057 | MGnify/ENA primary metagenome ERZ773057 (study PRJEB29015, sample SAMEA2738143) | human oral metagenome | biome: human oral; feature: human-associated habitat; material: saliva | place: China | collected 2163 ...
GACCTCATTGGTCGTCACAAGATGTTCATTCTCGACCTGATCGTCATTGTCGTTTTGTCGGCACTGTGTGCCGTCGTTACGTCTCCTCTGCAATTAGTGGCTCTGCGCTTCCTCATCGGTGTGGCAATCGGCGCCGATTATCCGATTGCCACATCGATGATCGCGGAGTTTTCACCCCGCAAACATCGTGCAATGTCGATGGGCATGATCGCTGCCGCATGGTACCTTGGGGCCAATGTCGCGGCTCTTGTTGGCTACGCTCTTTACGAGACTCCTCACGGCTGGCGGTGGATGCTTGCATCGTCTGCGATTCCGGCAGTACTCATCCTTATCGGGCGTTGGGATATCCCCGAATCTCCCAGGTGGTTGGCATCGAAGGGCCGTCAAGAAGAGGCCGATCGTGTTGTCATGAAACTCTTCGGTGAAAATGTCCGCCTTCCTGCGCAAGAGATTGCTGAAAAAACCGAGTTTAAGAAGATCTTCAGCGGTGTTTATCTGCGTCGAGTGATCTTCGTTGGTGTGATTTGGCTCTGCCAAGCAATTCCGATGTTTGCTCTCTACACCTATGGCCCGACAATCGTTGGTTCCATCGGCCTGGGAGAGGGACGCAATTCGCTGATTGGCGAACTTGTTATCGGCACCTTCTTCTTGCTCGGTACATTCCCCGCAATGTACTTGGCTGAACGCGTGGGGCGTCGCCCGCTCATCATCTGGTGTTTCTTCGGCATGACGATTGCGCTTGGGCTGATCGGTTTCTTCCCACAGGGGGGAATCGTTCTAATTTCCATCTGCTTCATCGCCTACGCACTTCTTGCTGGAGGTCCGGGCAACCTCGAGTGGCTCTATCCCAACGAGCTCTTCCCAACCTCCATTCGTGCCTCGGCAATGGGCGTTGCTATGGCTCTGAGCCGAATCGGTACCGTCTACTCAATGTTCGTCCTTCCGGCATTTATCGCCGACTACGGGATCTCTGCGACCATGCTTGCCGGTGCCCTCATTTCAGCTCTTGGATTTGGTGTTTCCTTTGCGTGGGCCCCCGAAACCAAGGGACTGAGCTTGGACGTTACAGGATCAGCGGACTTCAAGGGGCGCTAAACGATGTATCGCATTGATTCAGTGGTTGTGAGCGCGTACCGCACGAATTGCTACGCGCTAACGAATGAAGGCGGGACGATTATTGTCGACCCGGGCGACCAAGCGAGCTTCCTCCAGCAATGGACGCAGGACTTAGACGTCGTCGGTATCGTGCTCACCCACTGTCATTGCGACCACATCGGGGCTGTCAATGAGCTTGTTGCTCAACACGGGTGCTGGGTTGCCTGTGGAGCCGCAGACGTTGCTGGAACGCGCGACTTACACCTGTCTGGATTCGATGCCGAAGGTGTCGACTACGTCGTGGATCACGTTGATCGGCCTTTGAAGGAAGGCGATGCCATTGAGTGGGGGAGCGACCGCCTTGAAGTGATCGATACCCCGGGACACACCCAGGGACATATCTGCCTGATTGATCGTGCCAATTCGATTCTATTCAGTGGAGATATGCTATTTGCCGGCACGATTGGACGGACTGATTTCCCCGGGGGAGACCAAGCGCTTATGGCCTCTTCCTGCGCGAAGCTCGCAGAGGTTACTCAGGATCTTCGTGTGCTTCCCGGGCACGGCCCCGCCACCACTTTGGCAGCAGAAAAGGCGCAGCTCATGCACTGGGCACGCGTTTTGCGTCCACGTGAAGCGGTTCAGGATACTGCGCGTAATGACGAATTGAGATTGCCATGAAGCTGATCGTCAATCAAAGCTTCAAGGTAACGCGGAACCTTCAGCATGAAGCAGTCGATGTAGTCATCGGGCAGGCAGAAGGTTCGCATCAGAACCGAGCCTTCAACCGCGTCAAGCAAGCGGGTAACCGACAGAGTGTCCTTAATCTGCCCCGCGCTCTTGAACTCCCACAAGCGCGTGCGAATCGCACCCAAGGGGGTAATGAAAATCTGGTTGTGAATCAGCGCGATCGTCGGATCGTTTGTTTCACCGGCCTCGACGAACAGGCGACGAACTGCCCGACGATTCGGGCCAAGGTACTCGCGAAGGCGGAATTCGGCCTCGTTCATCAAAACTTCCCGCGCGCTATTCCCGTGTGGGCCAGGGCAACGAACCAATCGCGCGAAGGCGTCCTTCAGGAGGTCATCGCGGGTTTCCCAGCGTGTGTAAATGCTGGATTTGCCCACTCCGGCAGCGCTGGCGACCTTAGTCAGGTTAAAAGCGGCCCAGCCGACCTCTCCGTAGAGCGTCAGGGCGCTTTCGATGATCTTGGCTTCGACCACTTCATCGCGCGGCCGACCAACTTTGGGCGCGTCTTGTCGAGGATTCGGCACGACCTGCACCTTTCTTTCATAGCTGCTGGTAAGCGCCATATTACTCGCACCTTGCGGGTTAATGTGTGCGCTTTTCGGGAGCTAAGAAAACTTGGGGAGACTTCCCTGTATCTATCCGAAAACAACACTCAAGAGAGAAGGACACGATGAGTATCGTTGTCGCGTATAAGTACGCTGCGAACCCGCAGGATACAACCGTGGGTTCTGATGGTGTCGTTGACTGGTCGCGTGCGAAGGCTGCGGTAAGTGAATACGACCCTGTCGCCATTCAGGTGGCGCGCACTGTTGCAGATGCTAAGGGCGAAGAGCTCGTTGGCATCTCCGTAGGAGACGCACAGGTGTCCTCCTCGATGGCAAAAAAGGCTGCTCTTTCGCGCGGATTCGACCGTGCGTTGGTCGTCGCCGATGATGCCGTTCGTGATCTTAACGCCACTGCAGTTGCAGGAGCGCTTGCCGCTCTGGTTCACAAGGTCGAAGGCGCGAATATCCTCTTGACGGGTGATTCTTCGATTGACGAGTCCGCCAAGATGATGTCTGCTCTGGTCGCCGGTTACCTGGGATGGCCCTGCTTCCAGGAGGTTTCCGCGGTCGAGGCCAACGGAGATGGGTGGACCATCACGCAGGCTACCGCCTCTGGAACCCGAACGATTAATGTCGATGGCCCCGTCGTTGTTGCCGTGACGACAGATGCTGCGACCGTCAAGGTTCCCGGTATGAAGGATGTTCTGCAGGCTGGAAAGAAGCCGATGGACACCGTTGCTCTTGCTGATCTGGGTGTCGAGCCGATTTCCGTTGAGGTCACCGGCCGTCTGCGCCCGGTTGCTCAGGAACGTAAGAAGGAAATTCTCAGTGGTGACGACGCCGCTGTGAAGCTGGTTGAGGCGCTTCGTAGCGCTGGTGTGCTCTGAGAAAGGACTTGGACAATGACTAACGCATGGATCATTACGACATCGAATCAGATTGCGTCTCTCGTCGAGGCCGCACGCACGATCGGTCCCGTTACCGTCATCGCTCTTGGCGATGAGGCCACCGGCATCGCTGGTGTTGACCGCGTTGTGACCATCGGTCGTGGAAGCAATGCGCCTCTTGAGGCTTTTGCCCCCGCGGTGAACGCTGTGTTGGAAGGTGCTGGCGCAGATATTATCTTTGCCGCCAACCGTCCCGTTGAGCGTGTCCTTGCCGGTGCTGTTGCCGCGCGCCTCGGCCTTCCCCTCATCAACGGTGCGCTCCGCGTTTCCGCTGGCGAGGCCGAACTTTCGCGTTTTGGTGGCCTGACGCAGGAAAGCATTTCCTTCCCCGGTGGTGCTGTTGTCGTCCTCGAAGGTGGAGCCCCCGTTGAGGGTGCGGAAGTTGCTCCCGAGGCCGGTTCGGAAGAACACTACGAGGCAAGCGTGAGCGCTGTGGAGCCCGCTGGTTCGGGTCCCGCCAACCTTGCTGCTGCACGTCGCATTGTCGCAGCCGGTCGTGGCTTCAAGGCCGAGGAAGATCTGCAGATTGCCCGCGACCTAGCCGCAGCGCTGGGCGCCGAGCTGGCGTGCTCCCGTCCTTTGGCTGAGGGAACCGCGTGGCTGTCCAAGGACCGCTATGTGGGTGTTTCCGGCATGCACGTTGCTCCGGACCTGTACCTTGCCGCCGGCATTTCCGGTCAGGTTCAGCACACCTCGGGCATGTCCGATTCGAAGGTCGTCGTTGCCGTCAATAGTGATGCCAATGCTCCGATCTTTGAGGTTGCTGACTACGGAATCGTGGGCGACCTCTATGATGTCCTGCCTGCGATCACCGCAGCGCTTTCCTGAGGAAGAGTATGTCTGAAGAAGTAGAGGTCGATTTCGAGGTCATCGTCATCGGTGGAGGTGTAGCCGGTTGTGTTGCCGCCTACACTCTTGCCGGACAAGGACACGAGGTCCTTCTCATTGAGCGTGCGATGGAACCCGGTTCCAAGAATCTCTCGGGTGGTGTTTTCTACTGCCGAGTAATGGAACGGGTCTTCCCGGACTTCATTCATGAAGCTCCTGTAGAACGCCGAATCACGCGTAATATCGTCAGCCTGCTCAATGAAAAGTCTGCGGTCAACATTGACTACTGGGATCAGCGTCTTGCTGAGCCCGCCAATGCAGTCACAGTGTTGCGTGCAAAGCTTGATTTGTGGCTGAGCGAGAAGTGCGAGGAAGCCGGTGTTACCGTGATGCCGGGTGTGAAGGTTGACTCACTCATCATCGAAAACGGACAGGTTGTTGGTGTTCGTGCCGGGGAAGATGAGCTGCGCTCCCACGTTGTGGTTGCCGCAGATGGGGTGAACTCTTTCATTGCCCAGCAGGCGGGAATCCGCGCTAAAGAGCCGAAGAAACACCTCGCAGTGGGTGTGAAGTCGGTGATCGCTCTTCCCGAGAAGGTCCTTGAAGATCGCTTCAATGTGCGTGATAACTGCGGTGCAGCCTACGCCATGGTTGGGGATGCGACGCAGGGTGTTGCAGGTGGGGCTTTCATGTACACCAATAAAGATTCCGTCTCTATTGGTGTTGTCATGCGTCTGGATGATTTGGAAGCATCGGGCTTGTCCTCTTCGGACGTCCATGATCACCTGCTCACGCATCCGGCAATTGCCCCTCTTCTTGAAGACGGCGAATTGCTTGAGTATGGGTGCCACCTGACCATCGAAGATGGGCCTCAGATGGTGACCCACGATCTCACCCGTCCAGGTTTGGTGATTATTGGTGATGCAGCTGGATTCACTCTTAACACTGGTTTGACCATTCGAGGGATGGATCTTGCTGCGGGTTCTGCGCTCGCGGCATCAACGGCGGTTCATGCTGCCCTTGAATCCGGTGATTTCTCTCAGGCAGCGATGGATCGTTACCTCAGTGAGTTGAAATCTTCCTTCGTCGGGCAGGACATGCAGACCTACGCGAAGGCCCCTGCTTTCCTTGAGCGTCCTCGTATGTACAAGGACTATGGACGCCTTGCTGCAGAGGTTTTCTACGGAGTCTTCAACCATGATCTTCGCCCGCGTCGCCACATCATGAAGGTCGCGATGGATGCCTTCAAGGCTTCTGGCCTGCGTTTGCGTGATCTCATCAGTGACGGCTTGGCCGGTATCAAGGCATTGTGAGGCAGGAGGAACAATGAGCACATTGAAAATTGAGAGTGTTCCCGCGCGTCTTTCGCGTAACACTTACAACCTTGACGAAGAAGAATCTCATATCGAGGTCGACCAGGAGCGCGCTCGTGCCACCGGCGCTGGCAAGCTCTTGGAGCGAATCTGCCCAGCACATGTGTACTCGGTAGAAGAGGACGGGAGCGTTGGGGTGGAATATGCCGCATGCCTAGAGTGCGGTACTTGCCTGGCCATTGCCCCTGAAGGTGTTCTGAAGTGGCACTATCCCAGGAGCGGTTTCGGAATCATGTTCCGGGAAGGCTAAGAGCTTCTCCTTGAAGTGGTGGGTTGAAAGAGTTTGCTTTCAACCCACCACTTGTGTTTCGTCTCTTGAATTCATGATTGCTGCAATGCAATCGGCGATATCTCCGCGGGTAAGGGAATGACCCTCTGCAGAACCACCGCCTACGCGTAGTGGACGCCATTCAAGTGACGCCGTGCTTCGCTCTCCATTGAGTCTTCGGGTACCAACCGCATTCAGATGAACTTCGAATATAGGAAGAGTCCGAGGTGCTGGGATGCTTTGACCTATCGGAAACAATCGATGGGTGTCTGTATCTGTATCCGTATCTGTACCCGTATCCGGCCGCGCCGCATGCGCTTCGGTGTTGATGTATGTGCACGTGGAAAATTGAGCACTTCGACATATGAGCAGCGAATGTAGGTGTGATCGTTTCGCGCGCATGACAAGCTCCGTGAATTTTTCTAAGCACACGTCTTCGACGGAATCATGAGCGGGGGAGAGGAGCATTGCTTCCATGCCGTTTTGTCCGAGTTCCTGGGCAAAAGGGAGAAGGAAAGAACAGGCAGCGTGTTCCACTTCTTTGCGCGCGCCTAAGAGGCCGACACCAACGATGTTTTGATAGCCCAAGCGAAGTGCTTGAGCAGAAGGGTCGACGGCATATCCCAATGCCCTCGCCGCCTGGTGAACTCGCTGGGTTAAGTGTTCGCTGACTTTGACCTTTCCCCTGAGGACGTGCGAAACGGTTCCGACAGATACTCCAGCTAGACGCGCAACGTCGGAAATCGTCGGTGTCGTGGCCATAAAAGCCTCCTCTCCTGTGGCCTTTACTGTGCCGCAACCTCCCTTCTTTCCAGTCAAAGGAGCAGAATCTGTGGAAACACGCCGGGCATCGTGCATCCTGTGGATCAATCACACTGCGGGTGCAAAGTTCACATATTAAGCTGTGAATACTTGGAGCGAGGAGGAAGAATGCTTCGACGTTTGACAGACACAATTGTCTGCGCAGTACTTTTGGTTCTGGATATTCTGGCGTGGCTCATCGTCAGCACATTCTCAAGTCTTGATCGTTCGGAACCGGGTCGAATTGCCTCGGTCTCTCTCAGCGCCTTGATCATCGTTGCTGCTCCAGCACTTGCGACCTGTATGGTTGCTGCGATCGCGCGACTGGTGACCCGCACTTCGGCTCGCGTTTTCTATTCGTGGAGTCTTTTCGTCAGTGCTGTGGCCGGAGTGTTCAGCTACCTGACGGCTATGGTGTCCTCCTTCCAAGGAATGGAAGTTGGCCTGCGCTGGATGGCTTGTTTCTTCGCAGTTCAAGCGATCGTCAGCCTTATTCTCCTCATCGTTGGCTTGACCGGTGGAATTCCTCGAACGGCTGAGGAAGCACGCGCTCTGCATCAGGCGACGCACCCAACTGCTCCCTCTTCGACTCAGAAGAAGTCATCTTCGGCAAGCTCCACTTCTTCTCACGAGGCCACATCTTCCGCCTCAGCAAAGACTCCAGCCTCCGGTGGAATGGCTTCCCCCGCTGCAGGCAAGACTGCCTCCGCCGCTGAGGGCACAGAAGGACATCAGGCAAGCGCGTCCTCGGCAACGGAAAAAGAGACACATTAATGACAGCTGAGGGTTTCCGCCAGCTTTCACTGGAAACAACGCATGGCGTTGAAGAATGGGAGGACTCGGGGGCGCTTGTTCAACGAAGCGTTCTGCCTAATGGCCTTCGGATCATTACCCAAAAGGTGCCGGCAACACGCTCACTGGCACTGAGCTGGTGGGTTGGGGCTGGTTCGCGAGACGAGGATGAGGTGAGTGCCGGATCGACCCACTTCCTTGAACACCTCCTCTTCAAAGGGACCGCGCAGAGAAGCGCCTTTGATATCGCCGAAGCATTTGATGCGGTTGGCGGCGAGTCCAATGCGGAAACCGGAAAAGAACACACAAACTATTGGGCGCGCGTACTGAGCGAAGACGCGCCAATGGCCGTTGAAGTATTGGGAGACATGATTTCTGCCTCCCTGATTGATCCAGAAGAGTTTGAGATCGAACGCGGAGTCATCCTCGATGAGCTCGCGATGTCAGAAGACAATCCTCTCGAGGTGGTCCACGAGGCTTTCCAATTGGCAGTGTTTGGCGATAACTCTTTGGGACGCCCGGTTGGCGGAAGCGCCCAAACGATTCGCGCCGTTGAACGGGACCATGTGTGGGACTACTATCGCCGGGTTTACGCGCCCTCCTCGCTGATTATTGCCGCAGCAGGGGACGTGAACCACGATGAACTTGTCGAGCAAGTGCAGTGCTCCTTGCATCCTACGTGGGCAAAAGAATTAGAGGAGCAGCGAGTTCCGCGTCCGAGGCGTTCGACGCAGGGATCGTGGTCGTCAGCTTGTGAACCAGTGCGCTCAACGCGCCACCGTCATATTGAACAATCGCATGTCATTGTTGGTGGCCCATCGATGCGTGCCGGTGACGATCGACGTCCCGTGATGTCGGTTTTGCTTTCTATTCTGGGCGGCTCAATGTCTTCGCGACTCTTCCAAGAGATCCGCGAGAAGCGTGGCTTGGCCTATACGACATATGCCTTTGATTCCCCCTATTCGGATACCGGAGCCTGGGGAATGTATGCCGGGACAGCACCAGAACGAGCTTCCGAGGTTGAAAAGCTCATGCAGGCGGAGCTTGAAAAACTGGCCGCAACTGGCCCACGCGAAGACGAGCTTGCTCGCGTTCGCGGGCAGCTGCGCGGAGGTATGGCACTGGGGTTGGAAGATACCCTTTCTCGCATGTCCCGCTTGGGACGCGCTGAGCTGAGTGGTCGTTACTTCAGTGTTGATGCTGCGCTTGCTCGAATCGAAGCGGTCCAAGCTGAAGACGTTCGTGGTCTTGCGCAGGAGCTTGCAGGACGATGCGTCTTCACTGCTGAAGTGGTGCCGGAGGATCGTGCGTGACTAAACGAAGCGTTCGCCCAGCAACTTCCAGTGATGCCGCTGCCATTGCTGCAATGGCCCAAGAATTCTTCACTGAAGTCTTCAATGCCTGTGCGCTGCCTGCAGCGCATCCGCTTCGTGCACAAGTTCTGACGCAGACACGTCAGATGTGGGAAGAAACTCTTGCTGGAAACAGGACAACGCAGGGGCAGACCTTGGTTGCTCTTGAAGAACAGACTCCCGTTGGTTTCATCGCAAATTCGCATGCCCCCGCTCTGGAACTTGAGCAGCCGTCAGGACGCGTCATTCCAGAAGGGCAAGAAATCAGCAGCCTCTACGTGCACCGTAGTTTTAGGCGTATCGGACATGCATCGCGTCTGCTAGCAGCTCTTGTGGATACCCTCCACCCGGAGTCAATGCGGTTGTGGGTTGCACCAGAAGATACTCTGACTATTCGCTTCATCCAAGGATGCGGGTTTTCTCCCGCGGGGATGCGTCGTCACTTCGTTTTCGACTCGGAAATCCCTGCGGCTCGGGATGAACACCTGTGGTGGGCATTGCGTTCTTAAAGCGGTCACATCAGGCCTCTCAAGGCTAGACGTGGCACACTTATTGCATGATGCCTCTTTACGACAACCTGCCTGAACCTGCGCCTCTGAAGAAGGGGAATCTCAGGATTGTCCCGCTGGGTGGCCTGGGCGAGGTCGGGCGCAATATGAATGTTTTGGAATTTGGTGACAAACTCCTGGTTGTCGACTGTGGCGTTCTTTTCCCTGAAGAGTCTCAGCCTGGAGTCGACCTGATTCTGCCCGATTTTTCGTGGATTGAAGACCGTCTTGACGACATCGTCGGTATGGTTTTGACCCATGGGCATGAAGATCACATCGGCGCGGTTCCATATCTGCTCAAACTCCGCGAAGATATTCCGATTTATGGTTCCGACCTGACTTTAGCTTTTGTTGAGCCCAAGCTTCGTGAGCACCGACTTCCTGCCGAAAACCTTCATGTTGTCGAAGAAGGAGACCGCCAAGCAATTGGTCCCTTCGATTGTGAGTTCGTTGCGGTTACCCACTCGATTCCAGACGCACTTGCTGTTTTCATTCGCACCCCCGCAGGTAAAGTCCTGATCACTGGCGACTTCAAGATGGACCAGCTGCCTCTTGACCACCGCTTGACAGACCTTCGTTCCTTCGCGCGTTTTGGTGAAGAAGGCGTGGACTTGTTCATGGTGGACTCAACGAATGCCGAAGTGCCCGGCTTCGTTACCCCAGAACGCGAGATCGGCCCGGTCTTGGATCAAGTTTTCGCCGAGGCAACAGGTCAGATCATTGTCGCTTCTTTTGCTTCGCATGTTCACCGTGTCCAGCAGGTCATCAACGCAGCTGCACATCATGGTCGCAGTGTTGCCTTGGTTGGCCGTTCTATGGAACGGAATATGCGTATCGCTCAGGAAAAGGGTTACCTCACAATTCCCGAGGGACTCATTGTCGATTCCAATGAGATTTCCCTGCTTCCTCCCAATCAGAGGGTATACATGGCAACTGGGTCTCAAGGAGAGCCAATGGCCGCCCTTTCTCGAATTTCGCAGGGATCGCATCGCTTTGTCAGTATTGAACCCGGCGATACGGTGATTTTCGCGTCTTCCTTGATTCCGGGTAACGAGAACTCGGTGTACCGCGTCATTAACGACCTGACACGTTTGGGCGCAAAGGTTGTTCACCAAGCGAATGCTAAGGTTCACGTTTCCGGCCACGCGGCCTCGGGAGAACTGATCTACTGCTACAACATTGTTCAGCCGAAGAACGTCATGCCGATCCACGGGGAGATTCGCCACTTGGTTGCCAATGGTCAATTGGCAGTACTCACCGGCGTCAAGCCGGAAGACGTTGTTCTTGCTGAAGATGGCGTTGTCGTTGATCTCGAAGATGGACATGCCAGAGTCGTCGGTGCGGTTCCCTGTGAGTACATTTACGTTGACGGTTCCTCTATCGGAGAGATCTCCGAAGATGAATTGGCCACTCGACGCACCCTCGGATCTGAAGGCTTTGTGAGCGTTTACGCGGTTGTTGAGGGTGAGTCGGGGATGGTTCTTGCAGCACCGACAATTCGCGCAATTGGGATGGCCGAAGATTCCTCAGTTTTTGACGAGATTCTTCCCGACGTCACCGCAGCCCTCGAAGAGGCCGCTTCCGGCGGAAATGTTGATGCACACGTCCTTCAGCAGGCGATGCGTCGCGTTATTGGTCGCTGGGTTGGTCGTCATTTGCGCCGACGCCCCATGATTGTTCCAGTTGTCGTCCTGCAGTAGCGGGCGGGACTTGAGTACGCCGATAGAGACGCGAGCGTAAGGTACGGTAGAAGCATGACCGGGCGTTTTATCTCGACCTATTCGATTGTGCTCTCTCTTCCCATGCGTATTTATCAGCTGCCAGAACGGGGAGGCGCCGTTCACGCAGCCGCAGCAACCTCGCTTCCAGCGGGTGGTTTTACGGCTTTGTCTGCTGTGTCAAAACTCGGTGTCTATACCGCGACCGCTTCGCCCCTGGGGACCGGTCCCAATTCGTATATGGTTCGTCAACTCCTCCATGAAGCACGAGTGAAGGTTCTTCTTCCCGAACTTGTCGGTGACATTGGCGTTGCGATTCAGCTGGTCGAAGCCGATGGCTCGATGACCTCGATCGTCACTACGGGGGTGGAATCAGAACCTTCGCGTGAATCCTTGGATGCCTTGGAGATCCACCAAGGGGATCTGGTTCATATATCGGGCTCGGATCTGGCGAATCCAACAAGTGCAGAAATCCTCACTGGATGGGCCGAGAATCTTCCCGAAGGCGTTACCCTGGTTGTTTCCGTTTCCCCTGCCGTCGCTCAAGTCCCAGTGTCCGTGTGGCCACGTTTACTGGGGCGCGCGGACGTTGTCTCAATGAATATTCGCGAGGCCGGGACTCTGTCTGACATTCTTGCTCCCTATGAGCACGGAACTGGAGTTCGCGGAGTCATGCGTCCGGACGCGGTCTTCGTTCGTCGTCTGGGCGTTATGGGCTGTGAACTGCAACTTCATGCTGATGAACCCAGGATTTCGATCCCCGCGTATGAATCCACGACGGTTGATACCGCCGGGGTGGGGGATACCCACATCGCCACTATGTGTGCGGCACTTCTACTGGGATATGATTTTGTCGAAGCAGCACGAATGGCAAATGCGGCTGCCGCGATCACGATTTCTCATGAGTCGGCTCTTCCTGTTCCAAGCTGGGAGCAGATCCGAGAAGTTATGAAGAACGGGCGTGTGTGACGCACTAGGAAGAGGCTTTCGCGGCGTGCCTAAGCCTTTTCGCGGGTATGCGGCGGTAGCGTTTTTCCTACCATGGCACGAAAATCCCCATCTTCAGCATCTTCGAAATCTTCTTCACGAGCCGGGAAGTCCACTGCGACCCCGGGGCTTCTCGCGCGCGTATTTTCCGGGATCGGACGCGGCATTCTTGCGATGATTCGAGCATGGCGCGCGACCGATGCTCAGGTGAAACGCGATGCGCTTGCGTTCATTGTCGTGGCGGTTGCCGTTCTGGTCGCACTGCGTGAGTGGTTTGGTATTTCGGGGCAAGCGGGGGATTTCATTCACCTGTGCGCAGCGGGCTTTGTTGGGATTTTCTCCGTCGTTTTGCCCATTATTTTGGTCGCCTTCTCTGTTGAGTTAGTCCGTGTCCGCTCAGGAAATTCAGCTTTGCCTCACCGCGTCGCAGGTAGCCTTGGTGTTGTCCTTTCTTTGACCGGGCTTGTTCATGTCAGCAAAGGTAACCCCGCTTTTGACTCTGCTCTCTCGATCGAGAATGCGGGTGGAATCCTCGGTTGGTTTATTGCTCGGCCTCTGGTTCTCATGCTGTCGTCATGGGGCGCGGCGGCACTCTTGATTCTTCTTTTCCTCTACTCGATCCTTTTGGGGACGCGTACGCAGGTTGCGCAGGTTCCGACCTTGGTCCGTGAATGTGTTGACCGTCTTACTAAGCGGACGAGGCCAGAGGAAAGCGATCCGGCAGCGCGAGCGCGTGAAGAAGCGCGCCGCTCCCTTGCTGCTGGCGATGATCCTTTCTTGGATTCCTATGACGGCGATGAACACTTCCGCCGCGCGGTGGAATCTGAGCCCCAAGAAGACGTTCCTTCCCAGGTGGATACGCAGCGCACTCGGGTGATGCCGGCCTCGGCACCGCATGTTCCCGAGGGGCAGCCCGCTTCCTCGGCGATGGATGCGCCAACGGAGGCAATGCAGGTCCCCGCTCTTTCGGTCACCGAAAATATTGAGGACCAGGTCGACCCTGAGCCGCCTGCTCATACTGAAGAACCTGCGGGTGGATTCCAAGCGGAACTGGATGAGAACCTCTCCTACACGCTTCCTTCAAGCGAACTTCTTGTGCGCGGTGCTCCCCATAAGACTCGCTCGGCGGTTAATGATCAAGTCGTGCAGGCATTGCGTCAGGTCTTCGCAGAATTCAATGTTGATGCCCAAGTGACCGGCTTCTCTCGTGGTCCAACAGTGACACGTTACGAAGTGACTTTGGGGCCAGGCGTGAAGGTTGATCGCCTGACAAACCTTTCGAAGAATATTGCCTACGCAGTGGCCTCGGCAGACGTGCGAATTCTCGCGCCGATTCCCGGAAAATCGGCAATCGGTATTGAGATTCCAAACTCGGACCGAGAAACTGTCGCGCTGGGAGATGTTCTTCGTTCTGGCGCTGCTCAGCGTAACCAACATCCCCTAGTTGTCGGTGTTGGTAAGGATGTTGAGGGCGGTTACGTCGTTACCAACTTGGCGAAGACCCCGCACCTTCTGGTTGCTGGCCAGACTGGTTCCGGTAAGTCGTCATTCGTGAATTCGATGATTACCTCGATCATGATGCGTGCGACGCCCTCGCAGGTTCGCATGATCCTGGTCGATCCCAAGCGAGTCGAATTGACGATCTACGAGGGTATTCCACACCTAATTTCCCCGATCATCACCGATCCGAAGAAGGCCGCTGAAGCGCTTGAATGGGTCGTGAAGGAAATGGATGCGCGCTACGACGATCTTGCGACATATGGCTTTAAGCATGTCGATGATTTCAACAAGGCTGTGTCTGCAGGCCAAGTGAAGGCTCTTCCGGGTCTTAATCGTGAATTGCGACCCTATCCCTACTTGCTGGTCGTTGTCGATGAGCTCGCGGACCTGATGATGGTTGCCCCCCGCGATGTTGAAGCTTCGGTTCAGCGTATTACCCAGCTTGCGCGCGCAGCTGGTATTCACCTCGTCCTTGCAACTCAGCGTCCTTCCGTTGATGTTGTCACCGGTTTGATTAAAGCGAATATTCCTTCGCGTTTGGCATTTGCGACCTCATCTTTGGCTGACTCTCGAGTGATTTTGGATCAGCCTGGTGCGGAGAAGCTCATCGGTCAAGGTGACGCCTTGTACCTTCCTTCTGGCGCAAGTAAACCGATGCGTGTTCAAGGTGCCTGGGTTACTGAATCTGAAATTCATTCGATCGTTTCCCACGTTAAAGAACAGATGCAGGCTCAGTACCGTCCGGATGTTCTTGCCCCCGCGAAGACCGCAAAGGTTGCCGAGGACATTGGTGACGATCTTGATGATCTCTTGGCCGCAGCTGAGCTGGTTATTTCAACTCAGCTGGGTTCGACCTCGATGCTGCAGCGAAAGCTTCGCGTTGGTTTTGCGCGAGCAGGGCGTCTGATGGACCTCCTGGAATCGCGTGAGATTGTTGGTCCTTCTGAAGGCTCGAAGGCGCGCCAGGTATTGGTAGCTCCCGAACAGCTCCCCGAAATTTTGGCCATGCTCAGGGGAGAGAGCGCACCTGAAGCTGCCCCCGCACCTACTCAGCAACAGGAAGTTTCTTCGTCGAATTTTGCTGACCAGTCGTCTAAGGCTCCTTCAAACGGGTACGATGGGGATACAGCTTCCTCGGATCCTTACTCCGGACATGATTTTGGTGGTCGGACCGACTGGGTCGATGAAGAGCCTGAAGAGAATGAAGACGCCTGGCAGTTGACTGGGCGCTAAGAAAGCAAAGGGGCAAGTCGTGGCTACTCACGTGTCGCGTGTTGAACGCTATACGAAGGTCTCTACGATCAATGTGCCCAATGCGCTGACGGTTTTTCGCCTGCTCTTAGTCCCCGTTTTCATCTACTTAAAGTTTGTGGACACGTGGAGTGCACAGTGGTGGGCTTTGCTGGTGTTTTGCGTCGCCGCTGCAACCGATCAGCTTGATGGAAAGATTGCGCGCGCCTACGGTTTGGTCACCGACTTCGGTCGTGTCGTCGATCCTCTTGCGGATAAGGCTCTCACCCTCAGTGCATTCATTATTCTGAGCATTCAGGGTGTTCTCCCGTGGTGGTTCACGATTCTCGTGGCAATCCGCGAATTGGGAATCACTGTCATGCGCGCATTCTTCCTGCGGCGGGGGATTGTGGTTTCGGCCTCGCAGTCCGGAAAAATAAAGACCGTTCTTCAGGTCTTGGCTATTTTCCTTCTCTTGATTCCGTGGGATTATTTCTACGTCCTCAATCCCGCCAATCGCGGGTGGGCATCGGTTGCCTTGATGTCGGCGTTGTGTGTTGCGGGTGCTGCGCTTGCTGCGACTCTTTGGTCGGGTATTGCGTATGTGCGTGAGGGCCTCGTTCTTGCCCGTGAGGTTCGTGATCCTGAGCCTCAAAACGAGGCGTAATTACAGTTGCGCCTTGAGCGCAAAGTTGAGCGAGACAGACGCAAGTTTTAAATCCCTCGTGTATGGTGGGAATAGGCAGGGTCGTTCAGACGTTAGGAAGAACATGATGAAGAAGCAGAAGAACAATATCCCGAGTTCTGTACGTCCACTGAATGAGCTGGCCATGCAGAAGGCGCTGGCGGCGGGTTATCGTCAAGCTATGAATCGCCCCGCCCATGATCGTGCAGCTGTTCCGTTGCTGCGTACTGAAATCGGTGATGTTCTGCGTGAGATTCGCCGTAAGCAGGGGCGTACTTTGCGAGAAGTTTCTTCCGAGGCGCAAGTCTCCTTGGGTTATCTTTCCGAGGTTGAGCGTGGGCAGAAGGAAGCGTCATCTGAACTTCTTGATGCGATTAGCGAGGCTCTGGGCGTGCCGCTCTGGTACATCCTGCGTGAGGTTTCTGAGCGTATGGCTGTCTTGGATGGAACTGTTGTTCCGGACACTGTTCCTGAGAATCTGGTCCCGGTGACCCTGATCTCGTGACTCTTTCTGAATTTTGGGATGCCGTTGATGACGTCTATGGGCCTACCCTTGGACGCTCATTGACGGCTGACCTATATTTACCTTCACTGCGGGGAACTTGTGTGGAGGCTCTCAATAGGGGAGTTTCGCCAGATATGGTCTGGTCTGAGTTGCTTCGTGAAAGTGATGCAGACGAGGCCGTGCGCTGGGTTCATCGTCTTGATGCGAAAGAACGTGAGAAGATTCGTCGTTCGAAGCGCCCCTAATGGCGTGTCGACATGCATCGAACATTTGTTCCATTTATTCTGTGGAAGAAGTGAAGTGTGATCAGTTTTTCCACAGAGATGGAAAAGTGGTCGCAAATGCCTGTGGTCGAGCATATCTTCACTGAGTAGTCCCCGGAGAGGGGATCTGCTGCATAGACCAGATGAACAGTGGCCGGAGAGGCTTCGACGAAAGGTATCACCATGGCAGTAGCTCGTAAGGGTTCCTCTTCATCAGCGAATGGGGACCGAAATAAGGCTTTAGAGCTCGCGCTCTCACAGATCGATAAGCAGTTTGGTAAGGGCTCCGTCATGCGACTGGGAGATGATTCTCGTCCCCCGGTGCAGGTGATCCCCACTGGTTCTCTGGCCCTTGATGTCGCTCTTGGAATTGGCGGTCTGCCTCGGGGGCGCGTCATTGAGATCTATGGCCCTGAATCATCCGGTAAGACGACCGTTGCACTTCATGCAGTTGCTAGCGCGCAAAAAGCAGGCGGAAACGCCGCATTTATTGACGCTGAACACGCACTTGATCCCGTCTATGCGCGCGCCCTAGGTGTCGATACGGATAACCTCTTGGTCTCCCAACCTGATACCGGCGAGCAGGCGCTGGAAATCGCCGACATGCTGATTCGTTCGGGCGGTATTGACATCATTGTCATTGACTCTGTCGCTGCACTTGTTCCCAAGGCTGAAATCGAAGGCGAAATGGGCGACTCTCATGTCGGTCTGCAAGCCCGCTTGATGAGTCAGGCCCTGCGTAAAATCACCGGTGCTCTCTCGGCGACCGGGACAACTGCAATCTTCATTAACCAGCTTCGTGAAAAGATCGGTGTCTTCTTCGGTAATCCCGAAACCACAACCGGCGGTAAGGCTCTGAAGTTCTACGCCTCCGTCCGCATTGATGTTCGCCGAATTGAAACTCTGAAGGAAGCTGGGGCTCCCGTCGGTAACCGCACCCGTGCAAAGATCGTCAAGAACAAGATGGCGCCGCCTTTCAAGCAGGCAGAGTTCGACATTGTCTACGGTAAGGGCATCTCCCGCGAAGGGTCGATTATCGACATGGGCGTGGAAACCGGCATCATCCGTAAGTCTGGCTCTTGGTTTACCTATGGTGATGATCAGCTCGGACAAGGCAAGGAAAATGTTCGCCAGTTCCTCTCGGATAATCCCGAATTGGCCAATGAAATTGAACAGAAGATCTTGGTTTCTTTGGGAATCGGCGTACAAGATGGCGAACTGACAGAGCCGGTTACGTCAGATATCGATGACTCACTCGAGGACGCTGGCTTCTAGTCAATGGTCCGTTATTACGACCCAGAGACCACATCAGAAGAGGATGTTCGTCCGCGCACGCGCACTAAGAGCCCGGTGGAGCGCCAGGCTCTTATGCGCGAGCGCAATGCTGCTCTAGAAGGACAAGCTGCATTCGAGGCTGCCCGTGAGGTAGCCCTTCGCCAGCTCGATGTTCGTGCCCGTTCACGAAGCGAATTAGAAACCGCAATAACCAGTAGAGGCTTTTCTTCTGAGGTGGCCGCCTCTGTTATCGAACGCCTCACTCAATTGGGGTTGGTAGACGATCTTGCCTTCGCGCGTGCCTTTTCTCGGGGACGTTTTGAGGCAGGCGGGAAAACAGGTTCCGCACTTCGCGTCGATCTTCAACGGAAGGGGATCTCCCCGGAGATCATCGATACCGTGCTCTCTGAAATCGGCGCCGATGAACAATTTGACCGGGCTTTCAACCTTGCTCAAAAGAAGATGCGTTCGATGCCAAATTGCGATGATCAGGTTGCGCGTCGACGTATTTTCTCGATGCTTGGGCGCAAAGGATATTCTCCTCAGGTTTGTATACGCGTGCTTGAGGCAATCATCAAAGGCAGGGATGATGAGTACTGAAGATGCTCTTTGTCAGGAACTGATTACTGATTTAAGCAATGGGGGCCTCACTGTTGCTGTCGCAGAGTCCTTAACCGGCGGTCTTTTGTGCGCGGCTTTCGTTCATGTGCCGGGTGCCTCACATGCTGTGCGTGGGGGAGTCTGCACCTACGCCACGGATACGAAGCATTCGGTTTTGAAGGTGAGCGATCAACGCCTTGCACAGACGGGTCCCGTTGATGATGAAGTTGCTCGGCAAATGGCACACGGCGTTCGCGCACTGATGGGTGCGGATTTTGGTTTGTCAACGACTGGAGTTGCGGGGCCTGGACCTGCTGATGGACATCCTGCTGGAACGGTCTATGTGGCTTGCGCGTGGGAAGGTGGCTCGCGGGTACGTCGTCTTGATCTGAGTGGAGATCGCGACCAGGTCCGACAAGGGGCAGTGATCGCGGCACTTGAATTATTCAGAGAAGTACTGAAAGCGACACCAAATATCCATACGCGCTAGAATTCAACGACGATGAGTGTTGAAATGATGGACTTCCCGCGAACCTACGCGGTGCGCACCCTTGGGTGCCAGATGAATGAGCACGATTCCGAACGTATTTCGGGCCTCTTAGAGAAGGCGGGCTTGGTCCCTGTCGATCGCGTTCCTGCCGCAGCAGCGCGCGCAACTGACGCCGGAGACATGGGTGCAGACGTCATTGTTATCAACACCTGTTCCGTTCGTGAGAATGCTGCGACGCGTCTATTTGGAAACCTCGGGCAGCTCGCGGCAGTGAAGCGTGAACGCCCTGGAATGCAGATTGCAGTGGGCGGTTGCCTTGCCCAACAGATGCGTGACGGGATCATCGAAAAAGCTCCCTGGGTGGATGCAGTTTTCGGTACCCACAATATTGACGTCCTTCCCGCGCTTCTTCGCCGTGCAGAGCACAATCGTGAAGCGGCTGTTGAAATCGAAGAATCCCTGAAGGTTTTTCCTTCAACACTTCCCACTCACCGTGAAAGTGCATACGCGGCGTGGGTCTCAATCTCAGTTGGCTGTAATAACACCTGCACCTTCTGCATCGTTCCTCACCTTCGTGGAAAAGAACGTGATCGCCGTCCCGGTGAAATTCTTGAAGAAGTGCAAGCTGTTGTTGATGAAGGCGCAATTGAAATTACCCTTCTGGGACAGAACGTTAACTCGTACGGCGTAAGCTTCGGTCAGCGCGGTGCTTTCGCTGAGCTTCTGCGAACCGTAGGCAAAATTGAGGGTTTGGAACGCGTGCGTTTTACAAGCCCACACCCGGCAGCCTTTACTGATGACGTGATTGAGGCGATGGCCGAGACTCCAACGGTCATGCCCTCTTTGCACATGCCGCTTCAGTCGGGTTCGGACGCGGTCCTGCGTCAGATGCGTCGCTCCTACCGCCGTGATCGTTTCATGGGAATTCTTTCGCGAGTACGCGCTGCAATTCCTGACGCAGCAATTACCACAGACATCATCGTCGGATTCCCTGGAGAGACTGAAGAAGACTTCCAACAGACTCTCGAAGTTGTTGAAGAAGCACGCTTCAGTTCCGCTTTCACTTTCCTATACTCTCCGCGCCCCGGTACCCCGGCAGCTGACCGAGAGGATCAGGTGCCACAGGACGTTGCTCTTGAACGCTACAAGCGCCTATTGGCTCTGCAAGAACGCATTTGTGCCGAGGATAATGCAGCACTTGTTGGAAATGAAGTTGAGGTGCTTGTCGCCGCAGGAGAAGGTCGGAAAGACGGAGCAACCCACCGTATTTCTGGACGAGCTCGTGATAACCGTCTGGTTCACGTTGCCCTTCCCCTAGGAATGAGTGAAACCGATCGTCCGCGTCCTGGTGACATGCTTCGCGCTCGTGTCACGCACGGCGCGCCTCACCATCTCATTGCGGATTCAGCATTGGAAGATGGCGGTCTCTTTGAACTTCGTCGCACTCGTGCGGGAGATGCTTGGCAAAAGCGTCAAGCACACGAAGAAGATTCGAAGATCTCCCTTGGTATGCCTCGCATCCGTATCGGGGCGCCGAATGGAAATGCCTGATACTGCATCTTTGCCTCGCCTAGCTCAGCCATCGCAACTGATCCTTGCGGTGGTGGGGCCCACGGCCTCGGGAAAAAGTGATCTTGCTTTAGACCTTGCACAGAGCCTACCCGCAGATATGGGGGCACACGCAGGGGAGCTGGTTTCTGCAGATGCGCTTCAGCTCTATCGCGGAATGGATATCGGTACGGCGAAAACTCCGATTGAGGAGCGCCGCGGAATTCCTCATCATCAAATTGATGTCTTGGAGATTAGCGACGAGGCTTCTGTCGCTTCCTACCAGCGCTACGCTCGCGCCGATATCGCACAGATTCACGCTCGCTCGAACCTTGCAGTTGTCGCTGGTGGTTCGGGGCTTTACCAGCGGGCGCTTTTGGACCAGATTGACTTTCCTGGGACAGATCCTCAGCTTCGGAAACGTCTTGAGGAAGAGTCGTGTCAACCCGGGGGAGTGGCCGCTCTTTTTCATCGACTCGAGGAATTAGATCCGGTGTCTGCGCAGCGCATTGACGCACACAATGCACGCAGAATTATTCGAGCGCTTGAAGTCATTGAACTGACGGGCAAACCCTATTCTTCATCGATGCCGCAGTACGTGTATGCGGCACCCACCGTTATGCTTGCGCTTCGTTGGCCGATGGATGAGCTTGATCAACGCATTGCGCAGCGTACTCGCTTGATGTTTGACCAGGGGCTCGTTGAGGAAACGCGGGAACTAGACCGATTGGGGCTTCGACATACAAAGACTGCCGCCAAAGCAACCGGTTATGCCCAGGCCCTTGCTGTTATTGACGGTGATATGACGATCCCCGAGGCCATTGATTCTGTTGCCTTGGCAACGCGTCAGTTGGCTCGCAGGCAGGTGAAGTGGTTGCGCCGTGACCCAAGAATCATGTGGATTGATCGTAGCGCTGAAGGCGCCGCTACCAGTGCCGAGGCGGCGTTACAGACTGCCCGTGAGCTTGCGTTGTCAGCACTCAATAGAGGCATTTGAGATTGCTCCTTAGGCTACCGTATTCTGTTTTCTGTTCAGGAAGAAAGAGAGTCGAGATGTCTGTGAACAGAGGGTACCGTATCGTTGCGGCACTGTGTGCACTTTTTCTTGGGGGAAGCCTTGCCGGATGCTCCTTATTAGGAACATCGAATGTGAGCAGTGAGGATATTCGCGCGATGAAGAATATTCCTGAAGGACAGAAGAATACCTTGATTTCCCGGATGGAAGCGGCATCTTCTGCCTCTGAACGCGCAGAAATCGGACAACAGGCAGTGTCCTTAAACAAGATGGTCGGAACCAAACTCTTGATGAAGGAACCGGCGATCACCGATAAGCACACCTATGAGCTTAAAACCGACGGTACGGTCGAAGCCGGTAAAAAGGATGAAGCCTACCTGTACATGTCAGCTGCGGACTATTGGCGCCTGGGCGAAGACGGCTACGAGCTCTGCGTGGATCAGGGATGCGAATACTACTCAGAGTGGACCGTCGAGGTTGAAAAAGGCTACGGCGGGGCAGAATACGTCTGGACTCTGACAATTGATAGCGATGCGACGCAGGTGGACGGACAGCCTCTGGTTCGTCGTTTCCAGGTTGCGAAGTGAAAGGTCAAGGGAGAAGCGAAATGAAATCAATGCTTTTTTCACATCGCAAGGTAGCGCGGGCACTTATCGGTGCAGGAAGTGCATGTGCTTTGATCGTCGCCGGTGCGTTTGTCCCACTGCGCGACGCAGTGGCAGATGATGCCATCACCGGACAAGATTATGTTTCTTACTATCACCTGGACCAAGTGAAAGCGAAAGGCATCACCGGTAAGGGAGTTAAGATCGCGCTTATTGGTGGCTTGGTCGATACCTCTGCTCCTGAACTTGCCGGAGCAACAATTATTGACCAAAGTCCGTGCAAGTTTGATCCTGTTGCGCAAACACTAACGCGTCCAACTGCCATGGCATCGGTCTTGGTATCGCAGTCATACGGCGTTGCCCCTGGGGCAACCCTGATGACCTACGGTCTTGCAGGATCTCATTATGATACTTCGGGTGAGTGCATAGACTCTGATGGAAATCCGAAGTTCCCGCTTCAGAATCTCATTCACCAGGCGATTGATGATGGCGCGCAGCTGATTGTGATGTCTTTGCCTTATGTTGACGAGGAAGCAGAGGACGACTTGTCAATCTACGACCTCGAAATGAAACGAATTATGTTCAGAAAGCGTCAACAAGTTTATAAATGGGCGATTGCTCACGCGATGGCAAATGAGGTTCCAATTGTTGCGAGTGTTGGTGATGAACCACAGGATGCAACAGATTATTCATATTCAGCGTTGTCCGGTGTTGTTGGTGTTTCGGGCATCGCGCCCGATGGGCAGCTTACGGCGCGTTCTTCTTGGGGACAGGTGGTTACGGCATCTCTTGGCGCAAATGTGAATGTGCGGGTATATCCAGACAAGAATGTCGAAAAAATGGACTGCTCGAGCTGTGCCGCAGCGATCACTACCGGTTTTCTGGCCTTGGCGCGTGAGAAATGGCCGCAGGCGACCGGAAATCAGCTTCTCCAGCTTCTGGTCCGAACTGGCACGAATCCTGGGAACTCCTGGAACGAACGAACAGGATTCGGGCCAACGAATCTTGAGGCAATGCTGAGCACCGATCCCTCTCGATTCCCGGATGAAAATCCGCTTCCGGATAAGACAAAATTAGGGAAGGACACTGAAGGGTCTACCGGATTTGGCTCTGGTCAAGGTGGCTCAGTCCCTCTTCCTCAAGAAGTCGCAGACTATGGCGACGGTCTCGCGAGCCCTTTGTATATGAGAGATGAAGAACCGAACTACACCTACCGTGGGCTTGATGATTTGTATGCTATGCCTGACGGCTCTGTGAGCGCGCTTCCTATTCACCTGGGCACAAGCCCGCGCCTCCACAAGAAAAAGAAGTAGCCGAACTCTGATCTGAAAATGAGTGGTGGGAGGAAACCCCGGGTTTCCTCCCACCACTCATTCATGCCAAAAACAATCCCGTATCTACCGGGATGTAGATTCAGGAATGTGCACGGACCTCAATAATCCGATAGCCCTTTTTGGAAGCGATCTTTTCTGCAGGAAAACCTTGCTGGCACAGCCACTGCGTTAAAGAGTCGGCGCCAAGATTTTTCTGAACAACCAAGTAGGCGACACCGTTTGCACTCAGCATGGAAAGCCACGTCTTCAGCAGCTCATGAAGAGCATTCTTTCCAATGCGGATAGGCGGATTAGACCAGATCACATCAAAGGTGATTCCTTGAGAGCGAAGCTTCTCAGGTGCCTCTTCGGCATGCAGCGTATGGACATTCTCGGCCTCGTTCAGGGAGGCATTGCGCGCGGTCAGGTCAAGCGCGCGCGAATTGACGTCGACGGCCCAAACGCTTGCCTCGGGGGACTCCAAACCCATGGTGACGGCCAAAGGACCCCAGCCGCAGCCCACATCAAGGAAGTTACCGCGCTCGGGGAGGGCAGGGGCCTCGGCAAGAAGCTGGCGGGTCCCCAAATCAATACGCGAACCAGAAAAGACTCGGTCGCTCACCCACATCTCCAGATCGAAACCGCGAACTCGATCGCGAATCAGGTGAAGCTCATCAGCTGAGGCGGGCTCAGAATCGGTGAAGTACTGTTCATCCACGCTTCAAGGGTACTTGAGAAGTGCTACGCCCGGCGAGAAACTCTCTTCTTTTTTCTCCACAGGTGCGCCCGCAGAAAGTCCAAACATGGGAAAATAAAAAGCGGATCCCACCCGAACTCTCACCATCTTGGAGATACTGAATGACCGAAGATTCCACTGAGCGGGCAAAAAGTGTTGTCGCGCGTATCCTTGCGCGCACAGGAACCGCCCTGGAATCAACTCAAGGACAAGATCATCACGCGCAGGCGGGTGAACTTGAACGAGAGGCACGTGCGGGGACCCGTCGTATCCAAGGGCTCTCGAACGACCTTGAAGAGATTTCTGAAGTCGAGTACCGACAGGTCCGTCTTGAAAAGGTCGTGCTTGTAGGGCTGCGTACGACGGGAACTGAAGAAGAAGCAGAGAACTCTTTGCGTGAGCTGGCAGCGCTTGCTCAAACAGCTGGTTCGCAAGTCCTCGACGGCGTTATTCAAAAACGTTCGCACCCAGATCCCGCAACTTATTTGGGCTCTGGTAAAGCTCGTGAACTGGCTGAACTTGTTGCTGCTGATGGTGCAGACACAATCATTGTTGATGGTGATCTTGCCCCTTCTCAAAGGCGCGGCTTGGAAGACGTTGTCAAGATCAAGGTTGTTGACCGAACCGCGTTGATTTTGGACATCTTCGCCCAACACGCCAAATCGCGAGAAGGTAAAGCTCAAGTTGAATTGGCACAGTTGGAATATCTCCTTCCGCGTCTTCGCGGGTGGGGCGATTCAATGTCGCGTCAGGCTGGTGGCCGCGTCGCCTCGGGCGAAGGTATTGGTTCGCGAGGTCCAGGTGAAACGAAGATTGAGCTGGACCGACGGCGCATTCGAAACCGTATGGCAAAACTGCGTGAGCAGATTCGCCGAATGGAGCCAGCACGCCAAGCGCAGCGCGCGAATCGCTCGCGTTCAACTATTCCTTCTGTTGCCATCGCGGGGTACACGAATGCTGGAAAATCCACGCTTCTCAATGCCCTGACGGGTGCGGATGTCTTGGTTGAAGATGCTCTCTTTGCAACCCTTGACCCAACGGTTCGTCGTACGCAAACAGAGGATGGGCGTGCCTACACGCTTTCAGACACCGTTGGCTTTGTGTCGCGCCTACCTACCCAGCTTGTTGAAGCCTTCCGTTCGACCTTGGAAGAAGTCGGCGAGGCCGATGTGATCCTTCACGTTGTCGATGCTGCGCACCCCGATCCAATTGGCCAGATCCAAGCTGTTCATTCGGTTCTGGACACGATTGAGGGAGCGCGAGATATTCCCGAGCTCATCGTCTTCAATAAGGCCGATCTTGCCAGTGATGAACAACGCGCGTTTGTCCGTTCTCTGAGTGAACGTGCGGTGCTTGTCAGTGCCGTGACTGGCGAGGGGATTTCTGAACTTCAAACTGTCATTGCATCGATGCTTCCTCGTCCACGCGAGGTCGTTGACTGCATCGTTCCCTATATTCATGGAGCGCTCCTTCATCGTATCCACGAAGAAGGAGAAGTCCTTGTGGAAGAATACCTTGGCGAAGGAGAGCACATTCGGGCTCGTGTCGACGGTGCATTAGCTGCGGCCCTGCGAGCAGTTGCTCTTCCAGTGAGCGGAGAAGCTCAGGGCACAGGTTTTGAAGGCGTCGCCGAGCCGAACATGGCGGTCCCTGCCGAGGACTTCGAATGAGCCTCGCAACGGCGAAGCAAGCGCTGAGCGCGGCTGTTCGCGAAATGGGTGGCCAAGTACGCAGCGGACAAGAGAGGATGCTCGACGAAATCTGCAGTGCCCTTGAAGCCCCTGAGCACCTTCTCGTTCAGGCAGGAACCGGTACGGGTAAATCTCTTGGGTACTTGATTCCTCTTATGGATTTTGCGGTGAGTCGAAATGAAAGAGTCCTTGTCTCTACAGCGACGCTGAACCTCCAGCACCAAATCCTCACCAAAGATGCCCCGGTCGCAGCCCAAGCAATCGAAGACGTTCACGGCCGCAGGCCTCGGGTCGCCCTCCTTAAAGGATGGAATAACTATCTGTGCACCTTCCGACTTGGCGGCGGATACCCCCTGGAAGGAACGCTCTTTGATGTCCCAAGCCAGCGCGATGATGATGACGAGGCCGCGCCGGCCAGCGAGCTAGGCGCAGAGATTGTGCGCTTACGTCGCTGGGCCTCGCAAACCGAAACGGGGGATCGAGATGAACTCGACCCCGGAGTAAGCGACCGAGCGTGGTCGCAAGTCTCAGTGTCACGTGTGGAATGTCTGGGCAAGCAGTGTCCGATGATTGATGGCTGTTTTCCCCAGGCGGCCCGTGAAACCGCACAAGAAGCAGACGTTGTCGTCACCAACCATTCGTTGTTGGGGATCAGTGCTTTAAGTGATAGCGATCTGTCCGGGCCAATTGGTGCGCTCGCGGTTGACGAGGCTCATGAGCTTGCTGAACGAGTGCGTGAACAGGCATCGGTTGCAGTGTCCTTGAAGTCTATGACGCGGATTTCACGCAGGCTTCGAAGTCTTGCCTCTGTGGACACTGATGCGCTTGATCATGTCGCCGCGCAGCTTGATGGTGTTCTTCAAAGCTTCCACGTCGGATTAATGACTGATCGGACAAGCCTCAAACCAGTGATGTCCGCGTTGGACACGGCTAAACGAGATCTTGATACGCAGATTTCCACTCTTCAACTTGAGGCTGCGACAAAAGTTCTGGTGCGAGCCTTCAGTGATGAACTTGACGAGGTCTTGCAAGCGTGGGGGCGTGACGCTGAGAAGAGCGTGACCTGGGTTGAGCGCGATGAAGAACGAGGCCTGTCGTCCCTGATGATCGCGCCCTTGCATGTTGCGCCTTCTTTGGCTGATAACGCCTTTGGTGAGCGGCCGGCAATTCTCACTTCCGCAACATTGAGTTTGGGCGGAAGTTTTGATTCGCTGGCGTATAGTACGGGGTTAAATTTGGCTCCACTGCCGTGGAGGGGAGTGGATGTCGGATCGCCATTTGATGCTTCTCGCCAGGGGATCTTGTACATCGCAGCAGGGCTTCCTGCACCGACTAATGGGCAACCTAGTCCAGCAGCGATGGAGCAGATGGTTGCTCTGGTCAAGGCCAGTGGCGGTGGAGCTCTTGTTCTTTATGCCTCGTGGGCGGCGGCGCGGCAGGGCGCGCAAAAGCTTCGAGACGAGGGGGTCTCAGAGGTATTGCTCCAAGGAGAGGACTCACTACCTGCCTTGATCAAGCGCTTCCGCTCGAAGCGTGATTCCGTCTTGGTTGGGACGATATCGCTGTGGCAGGGCGTAGATGTCGTCGGGGACTCATGTCGCTTGGTCGTCATCGATAAAATCCCATTCCCTCATCCAAAAAATCCGATAGTCAAGGCCCTGACCGAAGATGCTGATCGGCAGGGAGGCAAGGGCTTTTTCCAAGTGAGCGTAACTAGGGCAGCGCTCATGATGGCCCAGGGAGCCGGACGTCTACTGCGATCCCACAACGACCGAGGTGTTGTTGCCGTTCTTGATTCGCGGCTTCACTCCCGCAGCTACGGACGTTTTATTATTCAGTCGATGCCGGAGTTTTGGCGGACCCGTGACCTTGATGTTGTGACGGGTGCTTTGGAAAGACTCAATGCTGAGCTGCACGAAGACTGAAGCAGCACACTTCGTTCAATAAGGGGATTTTGGCCTATCACGATGAAGGGTGATCTGAGAGAATAGGGCTGTTCACTTGTTTAGGAGGTTGCTCATGCCCACCCATTCACAAAGCCTGTATCCCAGCTCTTCTGGCCGTCCTTCAAAGATTGCGATTATCGGCGCAGGTGCTGTTGGTACTGCCGTTGCCTACGCCTGCTTGATGCGCGGAGATGCGCGTGACATCGTCTTGCATGATATCAACAAGCCGAAGGTGGAAGCCGAAGCCTTGGATATGGCGCATGGCATTCAGTTCACTCCTTCTGGCTCCATTGAGGGCTCGGATGATGTTGAGATCGTCCGTGGAGCAGACCTGGTCATCGTCACTGCCGGTGCCAAGCAAAAGCCCGGTCAATCACGACTGGAACTTGCCGGTTCCACCGTTGACCTCATGCGTAAGATCCTCCCTAATCTGTTGAACGTTGCCCCCGAGGCTCGCTTTATGTTCATCACGAACCCAGTCGATGTCGTGACCTATGCGGCGCTGAAAATTACTGGGCTTCCGCGTAATCAGGTCTTCGGTTCGGGTACGGTTTTGGACACTTCGCGTCTGCGTTACCTGGTTTCGCGTGAAACAGGTGTCGCCACTCAGAACATTCACGCGTATGTCGCCGGTGAGCATGGTGATTCTGAAGTTGCCCTGTGGTCTTCTGCTGAGATTGGTAATGTTCCTCTGCGCCACTGGGGACCGACGCTTTCGGGCCGACTCTTTGACACGGAGCTTCGCGAAGAAATTGCAAAGGATGTTGTGAACTCTGCCTACAAGATCATTGAAGGTAAGGGTGCGACAAACTACGCAATCGGCTTGGCTGGGTCGAATATTGCACGTGCGGTTTTGCGTGATGAGCAGCGTGTGCTGACTGTCTCGACACTCCTTGAAGACTGGGAAGGCATCTCGGATGTCTGCATGGCAGCGCCGACCTTGGTTGGTCGCGATGGAGCGGGCCGAGTGCTGAACCCGCCGCTCACTCTTGCTGAGCGCGATGGATTGACCGAATCGGCAACTCGCCTTCGTCAAGTCGCCCGAGATTTGGGTTTCTAATTTGAGGGATTGACTTAATTGGGTGTGGCCCCGACGCAACGCGTCGGGGCCACACCCAATTAAGTCTCAGGAACTGTCGTTTACTACAGTGAACGAATGACAGTGACGACCCTGCCCATGATTGTGGCGTGATCGCCGGGGATCGGCGCATAGTCCTGATTGTGGGGGAGGAGCCAGATGTGGTCAGAAGTTCTGGAAAATTCTTTGACCGTTGCCTCTCCGTCAATCATTGCAGCAACAAATTCGCCGTTGATCGCAGTGGATTGACTGCGGATGACAACGAAATCGCCGTCGAGGATGCCGGCATCCACCATGGAGTCACCGTGGACTTCAAGCATGAAGAGCTCGCCATGACCGGTCAATCGTGTCGGTAATTGGAAGATATCTTCGATTGCCTGTTCGGCGGTGATCGGTGCACCAGCAGCGATTCGTCCGACCAAAGGAATTGCTGAGGCATCCTCATCTACGTGGCCGGTTGGAATTTCGACCGCCACGATCTCTTGGGGTGACGAGGCTTTTGCGTCCTTTTCTCCGAGAAGAGTTCTTCCGGATTCAGATACTTCTAGTGCTCGGGGAAGTCCGGGAACCTTCTGAAGGTAGCCAAGGCGTTCGAGCGTGTCGAGATGGTGCTTTACTGTCGAAGGTGAAGAAAGACCAACGATTTGTGCGATTTCGCGTACCGAAGGAGGGAAGCCGCGCCGACGCACCTCGGTGTTGATCAGGCGCAGAATTTCGATTTGTCGACCTGTCAATTCTGTGTCGCTGCTCACGATTATCCCTTCGGAACTAAAAACTGGACGGAAGTGAGCGTGCTCAATGGTCCACTCACAGTGTTAAGAATACGGGAGAAAATGAGTAAATCAAACATATGTTCGAAAGTGGCTCGACATCTCCCAAAAGAATTGCTATCGTACAAGTGTTCGACGAACATCTGTACGACCGAAAGGGGAACATCGTGAGCACAATGACTGTTGCAGCGTCTCAAGAGGGGGCTCGTCGCCCGCACCTACAACTCGTCTCCGAGGAATCCCTGGCTTCTGTTTATGACATTTGTCAGGCCCCATCGGCCAGGCGTCGCCGTGAGCTCCTTCGCAATGATGATCCTTCGATGCGTCGCCGCCCGGTGCTCGCTACGCGTTCGTCTCTGGGACTTCGGCGCTTGGTCAGCGGTGCTGTAGCCTTTATTGCCGCTACGGGAATTGCGGTCGGTGCGGGTCTTGCGTTGCAAACTCAGCCTTACGACGGTCCGACCCGTGTGGTTTTTGTGGCAAGCGGGGATAGCGTGTGGAGTTTGGCTCAGGGAGTCTCGACCACTCGTCCACTGAAAGACGTTGTCAATGACATCGAAGAGCTCAATGATGTTCAGGGTGCATTGCAAGTTGGTCAGGAAGTGCGTGTCCCGACTCGTTGACCTGCGTTTTATTCTCCCTGTCGCCGTGGTGTCTTAGTTGCGAATCTGATCGATCAACCGTAGTTTTAGAGGGTGCACTGCCCTTTCTGTCATAACCCTGATTCGCGTGTGGTTGATACACGTATTGCGGATGATGGCGCCTCGATTCGCCGGCGTAGGGAATGCACCTCATGTAAGAAACGCTTCACAACATTGGAAACGTCTTCTTTCCAGGTTGTTAAGCGCTCTGGTGTCATTGAGCCCTTCTCTCGAAATAAGGTTGTTGCCGGGGTAAGGAAAGCATGCCAAGGGCGTCCTGTTTCCGATGATGAGCTGGCACTTTTAGCCCAACAGGTTGAAGAGCATCTTCGTACCTCCGGCGTCTCTTCTGTATCCAGCGATGAGGTTGGGAAAGCGATTCTGCCCTTCCTTCAGGATCTTGATGAGATCGCATACCTACGTTTCGCTTCCGTCTATCACGCCTTTAATTCGCTCGACGACTTCGCAGATGCGATTGATTCACTACGTGAGCGTTCTCAGGCTAAAAAGCTGACAAAGACTGCGAAAAACAAATAGTTCAGGGCCGCAACTGAGCGAGTAGCACGTTTGCCTTTTCCAAGAAGATTCTCACAGAAACGGTTCGAAGAGCTTGACCTTGCCTTTAGGCGTCCCACTCTTCCATACCACGTGGCAGCTGCGTAGTCGTGACGGCATGTAGATCGTGAGTTGCGCGGGTGAGAGCAACGAAAAGATCGCCGCTTCCTTGATCAAGAATGTCGCGTGGTTCGACAACGACAACGGAATCAAATTCCAATCCCTTAGATCCCGCTGCTGTCAGATAACTCACTCGCTGGTCCAAAGCACTTGCCCCCGATTCATCCGCATGCCACTGCTGCGCCTGAGCATCAGGAACGATAACGCAAATACGGCCCTTTCCTTCGCCCTCTTCACGGTCAAGGCGTTCCTCCATTGTGGAGACCACTTGAGAGACGCAATCCTTGAGCGAGTCACTGTGCGTATGTGACACCTGGTAGCAGTCGGGAACGTCGCGGACGGCTTCCATGGGGTAGAGAACGGGAGTGCCGTACTGTGCCAAAACGGCCTGCGCGATTCGGGTTAACGCCCGAGGAGTCCTGTAGGAAATTGAAAGAACGAACTCTTCGCTGAAGGCGCGAGCCGCTGGACCAAGAGCGTGTTTCCATGAATCTGGACGCCGGTGGCCTCGTTTTTGGTCGAGATCGCCAACAACCGTCATTGAGCGACTTGGGCAGCGTCGCAAAAGGCAACGCCATGCCATAGGTGATAGGTCTTGGGCCTCGTCAATGACAATATGCCCATAGGTCCAGGAACGATCTGCTCGTGCACGTTCAGCAAGCGGGCGGAGCGAGGGCGCCTCCTGAGTCTGGCGCATCAGCATATCTGCGGTGACAATTCCGCCGCCCAGGCCCGTTGCCTTCAATGCTTCGTTCGCACGCTCCCGTTCCTCTTTTTCTCGCTGTTCTTCGGCCCGGCGCTTCTGGGCTGAGGCAAGATCAAGCGTCCCCAAGAGCTCCTCGAGCTCGTCGATCAGTGGAATATCTGAGATGGTCAGCGGCTCCTCTTGAGCGCGGTACAAGAGGTTGAGGTCTTCGACCGACAGGGGAGTGCCTGCCTTACGGTTCGCTTGGGCCAAGAGATCAGGGCGAGACCAGAGTTTGCGAAGGAATGCAGACGCCTGTGTGGGCATCCATGCCAAGTTAATTGCCCGACGGGCATCGACCGAGTCGCGGATCTCAGACATCCAGGTCTTCAAATCATTAGGATCGATATCTGCCGTGCTGGAGGCATCCCCAGCTTCCACGATCAAACGTCCAGCAAGAAGCTCCATAAGGCCCATCGCGAAAGACTCTCGGGCAACATTGTGTGGACGGCCGCTTCGGCGCGCTCGTGAAAGAGCCTCCTGCACATCCTTGATTCGCAACGTCACGCGGCGATTCCAGACGTGAAGAACCTGATCGCGATCGGGAAAACGAGGGATCAGACGGACCGCTTCGCGCAGAATACGACTGAAAGCCGCGCGTCCTTTAATCGCAGCGATATCGACGGGATCATCGTCTTGAACGCTTAAACCAGGGACGATGTCACCGATGGTCATCTGTACCACACCGGATTCGCCAAGGGATGGAAGAACCTGCTCGATGTAACGGAGGAAGGTGCGAGAGGGGCCAATGATGAGCACTCCCGAACGCTCAAGTCTCTCGCGCTGCGTGTAGAGAAGATAGGCAGCGCGATGAAGGGCAACGGCAGTTTTTCCTGTGCCGGGGCCACCTTGAACCACAAGGATTCCTCGATCGCTGGCACGGATCACTCGGTCCTGCTCGCCTTGGATCGTCGCAACGATATCTCCCATTCGGCCACTACGGGCCGAAGAAAGGGCAGACATCAAAGCGCCTTCACCCTGGAGGGTGAGTCCTTGATGCTGCGCCTGATCGACATCAAGAAGTTCATCTTCAACCGAAGTGACTGCACGCCCGCGAGTCGCAATATGTCGGCGGCGAACGACTCCTAGAGGCTCTTGGGCTGTCGCTTGATAAAAAGGTGCAGAAATTGGAGCTCGCCAGTCGACAAGAAGGGGAGCAGAGTGCTCATCGAGAAGAGAAATGCGACCGATGTAGTGGGTTGCGTGGTCCTTCATGTCGAGGCGCCCGAATACTAAGCGCTCTTCGACGTTATCCAGTCGGGAAGACAACTCGGCAAAGTGAGTGGCCAGAGCATCGCGCTCAGTCCATCCCTGAGCGTTACCGACCCCGTGATTAGCATCGATCTTCTGACGCTGCTCGCGGTATTGAGAACGCAGTTGATCCAATCGCGAGTACGCGCGGTCAACGAATTCTTGTTCTTCAGCCACTGGGGTAGTAGCGCGAGCGGAGTCAGACATTGGGACCTTCCGGTAGAAAAAGTCTGGCGTTCTATTTTGCCCTAATTTCCAGTGATTTTCACTCTCTAAGCCGATGGCGCAAATGTGGGATTAGCCGCGCCTAGGGCGGCTCAACAATGTAGCTTTAGAATGAGTGATACCAGTTGAGACGGTTGGAAACCGAAGGAGGGGAACATGACCGAAACCCAGACTCATGGGGACAACCACCAAGCTCCCCCGATTCGCGCGCGAATTCTGGTCATCTACTTCGATGGCGCGATGGATGCGGGAGCATCCGGTCGCATGGCCGCTGAACAGATGTTGCGCGCTCTTCCAACCACGCATATTGCTGACTTTGAAGCAGAAGACTTCATTAATTATCGGTCACATCGACCAGTGATCACGGTAAAAAACTGGGTGACGCAGGAGGTTGAGCTTCCGAAGATTTCTTTGGATGTTCTGCGTGATGATCGGGGAGAATCTTTCCTCTTGCTCCACGGTCCTGAACCGGACTATCGCTGGGAAGAGTTCGCTGAACGTGTTCGCAAGATCGTCAGCGATGCCGGCGTCGAGGTCGTATTCGGGATGACCGGTGTCCCTTCGGGCGTACCGCATACGCGCCCAACTCCGGTTCATGTCCACACGACCGATGCCTCCCTTGTTCCTGCGCAGCCGCATATGGCTGCGACGATGCAGTTCCCCGGGTCGATTGTGTCCTTCCTACAGTGGAAGCTCAAGCAAGCGGGGATCGATGGGATGACTCTCTTGGCGATCGTTCCTTACTACATGTCAGAGTCGGCCTATCCTGCAGCCTCCTCAGCGATTTTGCGTAAGCTTACTGAGTTCTCGGGGCTTTCCCTACCCGTTGGTGATCTGGAGCAGGGAGCAGCAGAGGATTTGGATACCTTCGCAGCCCTTGTCGATGCCAACCCGGAGGTTCAGCACACCGTTCGTGCATTGGAAGAGCATTACGACTCTTTCTCGGGAGATGGTTTGGGAATTCCCCTCAATGCTGTTCCCTCAGCTTTTAGTGTCCAAAATCCTCAAGATAAAGAGAGCGATGCGAGCGGCATTACCGACGCGATCGAGGCCTACCTTGCCTCGGTAACCGATGGTGCTGCTGGCGTAGACGTTACTGAAGAGCCGGCGGAGAAGCCCGTTCAAGCGCCCTCAACCGAGGAGCTTTTAGCTCAGGCACTTGAGCGTATTGCGCAGCGTGAAAAGAAAGGCGAAGGCAGCACCATTCCTCATGCTCCTCGTCACCGCGGTGATGCAACCTCAGTAGAGGTCTCTGGGGAATCAGGTACCGCTGAGGAGCAGACGACCCAGTCGCCGGCTGAAGCCGAGGCTGATTCTGAGGACGAAACCAAGCCGCAGGACTAGAGCGCGCTTTCTGTCCAGCCGACGGCCTCGTCAGTCAGAGGGCGGGTCCCAGCGCGCCACTTACCCAGTTCCTTCCCGCGCAGTGGGCGGGCGGGAAGGGGAAGCTTGCGCAAGAGGCGGTCAAGCTCAACCTCATCGGTGCGGCCGGGAGTAGTTTGTGCAAGGAAAACGATGTTTCCTCGGCGAGCTCCGCGACCAACTTTGGGATCGCACAGTGCTTGTACGTCTGCGAAGGATTCACTCATCCCAGCTAAATCCAGACGCGCATTGTCGCCACCGCCGTGCGCACTATTTTCAAGGAGGATCCCGTCGCTGCGGAGGACTCGTTGGCATTGAGCTGCGAACTCGGTGGTCCTCAATTGCGGGGGGACAGATTCTCCGGCAAAAGCATCGCGGACAATGACATCGAAGGAAGAATCTCGCAGGGAATCGATCACTTGACGCGCTTCTCCAATACGGATTTTTAGAATTGGAGAACGCGGTAAATCAAAGTGATCTCGAGCAAATTGCGCAATAGTTTGGTCAATCTCAACAACGGTGTGGCGTGAGGCGGGGAAGAGAATAGACCAGGCCCAGGGGAGCGCACACGCCGCACCACCCAGATGTAATACGCGAATGGGGTCATTGGCTGCGTAAGTTGATTGCAGTGCGCAGGTCGCATGCTGCATGTATTCGAAATCTAGGTAACTGGGATCAGAAGTGTCGATACACGACGACTCCGCCCCGTTAATGAGAAGGGTCGCTCGCGGGCCGTCCCAGCGGATCTCGATTGACGGGGAGTCTAGAGTAGTCATAGGGCTACTGTACGTGGGAAGGAGGATACGATGTCGAATGCTCCGCGCGACCGCCGTGGAAAACGCTATTGGGGCGATGATGATTCCCAGACGAATATTTTGCACATTGACATGGATTCCTTCTTCGCGCAGGTGGAGATTCGTGAAGATCCATCATTGGTAGGGAAAGCTGTGATTGTTGGTGGGAGCAGCAATCGTGGTGTCGTGACCTCTGCGACCTACGAGGCTCGTGCTTTGGGAGTGCGTGCAGGAATGCCAACCGCGCGAGCGCGTGCTCTGTGCCCCACTGCCGTATTCGTTCCCGGGCATTTTGAGCTCTACCGTGAGTATTCGAAGCGTGTCATGTCAGTTATTGGTCGCTTCAGTCCGCTCGTTGAGCAGGTCAGTGTTGACGAGGCCTTTGTTGACGTTCGCGGTTCGCGGCTGCGTTTCGGCAAGCCCATGCATATTGCCGCCGAGATTCGCCGCCAAATTCGAGAAGAAATCGGCCTTCCTGCTTCCGTTGGGATTGCGTCGACAAAATCGGTGGCAAAAATTGCTTCCTCGAATGCGAAGCCGGATGGTGTGCTTTTAGTTCCTGCCCAGTCCACGATTGAGTTCCTTCATGGCCTTCCTGTCGGGGCGCTGTGGGGTGTCGGTGCTAAGAGCGCGCAGGTGCTTGAGCGTGAAGGGATCGAAACAATCGGGCAATTGGCTGAGCACCCCTTGCCTCGGCTATCAAGACTGCTCGGTGCTGCTGCGGCTCACAGTCTTCATGATTTGGCATGGGGGATTGATCCGAGGCCGGTGACTGTCTCGCGTGAAGAAAAATCGGTGGGGATGGAGCGTACTTTCGAAACCGATATTCGCGATCGGGCGCTTCTTGATCAGTTCATTACGAAGGCCTCTCACGAATGTGCGAGGAGGTTACGTGCGGGAAATTGGCTCTGTAAACAGGTTGCAATCAAAATGCGCGGGGCGGATTTTTCGACCATTACACGTCAGCAACGACTGAGAGTACCCACGGATCTAGGTCGAGAAATCGCTGTGGCTGCTCACCAGCTGTTTGAACGGGAAACTCTTCCAAGTGGGGGAGTGAGACTATTTGGCGTTCGCGCTGAGGGCTTAATTGCGCGAGATGAGGGATTCGAAGTTGCCCTTGATCAGGATGAACGCCCTCAAGCGGCCGAGCGCGCTATGGATAAAATCCGGGGAAAATATGGTGCAGGCGCGATATCGCTTGCATCACTGCTTGAAGAAAACAAGTAGGATGGGGTTATGGCACTTTCGGATTATGAGAAGCAAGTTCTCGAAGAGATGGAGGCGCAGTTTGGCTCCCAGCCTGCCTCCTTCAATGATCATTCACGTCCGAATGCCAATGTGGAGCAGCAGCCTGCTCGTTTGTCGCCGCGTAAAGTCGCTGCTGGCGCACTGATGATCGTTGTTGGTCTTCTGGTCTTGATTGCCGCTGTGTCTCTTGGCTATTCGGTGATCTCTCTGATCGTTGGAGTAGCCGGCTTCCTCTTGATGGTCGGTGGCGCTTGGTATGCGCTCACTGCGAAGGGAAGTTCCTCGAGTTCGGGCAAAAAGCGAAGCTCCTTTATGGAACGTCAACAAGAACAGTGGGATCGGCGTTCGGACGATCGCTAATTCTTATTGCTTCGATTCCTGGTGGCATCGTCACCAGGAATTTTTTTATCCCTCCCGAAGGCAGGGGCTAAACCTTCATTCCTATTTTCCAATGAGTCTCCACTTTCCACCATCGGTGCTCGTGGAGACTCATTTTCTGCAGAAAATCGCTATTTCTGAGATTTCTAACGAGAAACTCTGAAAATTTCCCCCACTTTCCTCCACCTCAAATTTTCATTGGAATCTAGCAGATTTATTGCTAGAAATATATGAGACATGTGTCGAAATCGCACCAAATTGACAATTTGTGGAGTAAAGTGGGGGAAGATGTCACATAGGGGAAGGTGGTGAATGATGTTCCTTGGTACCTACGAGCCAAAGCTCGACGACAAGGGACGAGTGATCCTCCCTGCCCGATTCCGAGAGGATATGGAAGGTGGGATTGTCCTCACTCGAGGGCAAGAGCACTGCATCTATGCCTTTCCTGCCCAAGAGTTTGAGCAGATGACGGTTGAGCTTCGCCGGGCTCCACTGTCCTCCAAACAGGCACGCGACTATATCCGCGTGTTGCTCTCGGGTGCGTATAAGGAGGTTCCGGACAAACAGGGAAGAATTACTCTTCCGCCGGATCTGCGCAAATACGCCGGTCTTGATCGTGAGCTCACCGTCATTGGTGCGGGTTCGCGCGCAGAGATCTGGAATTCACAGGCATGGAATGACTACCTGTCCGTCCAGGAAGACGTCTTCTCGCAAACAGAAAACGAAATTATCCCAGGAATGTTCTAGTCCGCCCTTCCAGGTCTCCTCCCGTTGTTCTGACGTCACTTCCCCGATGGCAGAGCACGGTGGGGGACCTGGATGGACGGGCACCCATCACACAGAAGGAGGGCAGAAGTGTCTGTCGACCGCGATCCCGCGCAGCTGCATGTTCCTGTTCTCCTCAATGAGTGCTTGGACATGCTTGCGCCTGCAATTGAGGCTCCTGGAGCTGTTCTCATCGATGCGACTCTCGGAATGGGTGGGCACACGGAAGCGGCACTGACACGTTTCCCCCAGCTCACCGTTTTCGGTATCGATCGAGATCCTTCGGCGATCGCCCTCGCATCGAAGCGCCTTGAAGCTTTTGGCCCGCGTTTCCGTGCCTTCCACACCACTTACGACAAGATGGATGAGGTTGCTGCGCACGCCCCCTCTGGAATGGTCGATGGCATCCTCATGGATCTGGGCGTCTCTTCCCTCCAGTTGGACCAAGAAGAGCGAGGCTTCTCTTACTCGCATGATGCCCCGCTTGATATGCGAATGAACCCCCAGACGGGCATCAGTGCAGCACAGCTCTTGGCCTCGGCCTCGAAAGAGGAAATTACGCGGATTCTTCGCGTTTACGGGGAAGAAAAGTTCGCCTCGAAGATCGCTGGACGTATCGTCGCCACTCGAGAGAGCGAGCCTCTAACGCGCACTTCGCAGCTGGCTCAGATCGTTCGCGATTGTATTCCCGCGCCGGCACGCCGTACGGGGGGGAACCCCGCAAAGCGCACCTTCCAAGCGCTGCGTATTGCGGTCAACGACGAACTGACCATTCTCGAGGCCGCGCTTCCCGCCGCTCTTGCACACCTGCGCGTTGGCGGTCGAATCGTCATCGAGTCATATCAGTCCCTTGAAGATCGTCTGGTGAAGGACATCTTCCGTCGCGGCGCCACGGATCAGGCCCCTGCTGGTGTGCCCATGATCCCTGAAGAACTTCAAGCTCGCTTGCGTCTACTGACACGTGGCGCACAGCTGGCTGATGACACAGAAAAATCCCATAATCCGCGCTCCGCTTCCGTGCGGCTGCGCGGCGCACAGATGATACGCCCCTGGAAGGAACGACCATGAGCGGAGCCACCGCGCGCGCACGCGCGACCTCTCGTCCGGCATACGTACGTGAAGATGTACGCCCACTGCTCACAGTGGTGAAGGCTAACCAGCCTCGCCGCTCGGTCATCCCTATGACCTTTGTTGCTCTGGTGATGATTGCTATCGCCATTGTTGTGCCGATGCTGATCAACACGCACATGGCCCAGACCTCCTACCAGATTCGCGAATACCAGATCCAGCTCAATGAGTTGGAGGCGCAATCGTGGACCCTGCAGACGCAGCTTCAGGAGAAGGCTTCTCCCGTCGAGCTCGAGAAAGCGGCGAAGGCACAGGGAATGGTGCACGCAGGAAAACTGGGAACAATCCGTTTGGCCGATGGCCAAGTTGAGGGTGGTGTAGCCGCGCGATGAGCAGGTTGCAACGCATTTTCAAGGCGCCTGACACTTCGCCTCATCGTGCGAATTGGATGTCCGGGCTTCTGTTCTTGGGATTTGCGTTCTGCGTCATCCAGCTCATCGTTATTCAGGTATTCCAAAGCTCGACCCTTGCCTCCGAGGGGGAACGAGTACGTACAGCCGTCAGTGAAATTGGCGCAAAACGTGGAGAAATTCTTGACGTTAACGGTGTTGTTCTGGCCGATTCGGTTCAGGCCTACCACATTGCGGTAAATCAGAAGGCAATTACGACCTACGAGCATAAAGATGACAACGGCAATGTTGTCGGCCGTGGTCCTGCCGAGGCCGCAAAACAGCTCTCGCCTCTCCTTCGTATCAGCCAAGCGGAACTGGGCGGCATGATGCTTGGGGATTCGACCTACGTCTATCTGAAAAAGAATGTCGATGCGGTCACCTATCGTGAAATCCGCAAGCTCGACATCACCGGTATTGAATGGGAAGCGGTCTTTGATCGAACCTATCCCAATGGCAATACAGCCGGTCCGATCGTGGGCGCCGTCAATGCCGAAGGAGACGGTGTCTCTGGCTTGGAGGCCTATTTCAATAATTTCTTGCAGGGAACCTCTGGAGAAGAGGCCTATGAGATCTCTCCCAACGGCGCGGTGATGCCCGGTGGAAAGAAGGTCACAAAGGAGCCTCAAGACGGAGGATCGGTCCGTACGACCCTCCATGCAGATCTTCAACACTTGGTTCAAGATGCTTTGGATGCTCGTGTTCGTAAGCACAATGCGGACTGGGGAGTCGTCGTCATTTCTGATGTGTCGACGGGACGTATTCTTGTTCTTGCCGATTCGGGGTCCACGACGCCGGATGCCGCAAAACCTCAATCTGTCATGGGGGTGCAGGCTCCCTACGAACCGGGTTCGGTGGGCAAGCTGCTAACTGTGGCCTCGGCCCTGGAAAAGGGAACGACTACGCCAACGAGTCAATACAGCGTCCCGTATAGCATTAACCCTCCCGATGCCGGCGGTCCGATCAAGGATTACCACGAGCACGGAACTGAGACTTTGACGTCGACCGGTATCGTTGCGGAATCCTCGAACGTTGGAACGATTGAGATTGGCGAGCAGGTGGGCGATCGTGATCGCTACGACTTCATGACGAAGATGGG
>ERZ773057.108-NODE-108-length-39526-cov-6.407033_pt1 | contig 39526 bp, 35 predicted proteins | sample MGYA00580629_ERZ773057 | MGnify/ENA primary metagenome ERZ773057 (study PRJEB29015, sample SAMEA2738143) | human oral metagenome | biome: human oral; feature: human-associated habitat; material: saliva | place: China | collected 2163 ...
ACAAAAAAATGTAGACAAAATTTTATAATTTTGCCTACATTTATTTTACACTAACCTTAATTTTGTATTAATCTATTACTCATCTATTTCTAATTATATATAGACTTTTCTTTTTTGTTAATATATACTGAAATAACTATATTAAGAGGTGATTCTATGCTAGGTTATTTGTTATCTAAAATTCGCACAGATAGAAAAATGTCAAAAACTAGACTATCTGAGCTTACAAATATTAATATTGGTCATTTGTCTCATATTGAAAAAGGGGAAAGAATTCCAAGTCATAAAGCTTTAAGAGAAATTTCGAAAGCTCTTGATATTCCTTACAAAAATTTAATGCATGCTTATGACCATGATTTAACTGATGATCAAATAAAGTATGGTGCTGCTAATCATGTTTTATATAATAAGATTCCTATTTTTGGATCTTTATTAGGTTTTACTAAATGTGATTTTGATACTTCTAATGCTGATTTTGCAATTTTTATTAATGATGAGTCAATGTCTCCAAAATTTGCTTTAGGTTCATTTGTTTTAGTTGAGCAAAATGCTCCTTTATCTAATAGGGATTATGGCGTTTTTATGTATAATGATAAAATATTAATTAGACGTTTTATTATAAGAAAAAATGATTTGGTTTTGCGTGCAGAAGATCCCAATATTAGTGATATTATACTAGTTAATTCTGATAATTTTTATATTATTGGAAAAATTTTATTACCAAAAAATTAATTTTATTTTAATATTTAATTTTTTCCTTTATGTTTCAATATTTTATCTGTATAATATTTTTTGGAGGTTTATATGAATTTAATTGATGGTATTATTTTTAATATAAATAAATTAAAGCAGAATTCTTTTGTAAAAATGACTTATACTGGTTTTTTAAATACTTCAAAAAGTTCAAAAATTTTTGCTCATATTGGATTTGGTCCAGATTGGCAAAATATTACTGATTTTGAGATGAAAAAATCTGGACTTGGATATGAGCTTACTTTTCAATTGCCTTCTCAATTTGATTCTATCAATTTGGCTTTTATGAATGATAAAAATGAATGGGATAACAATTTTGGAAATGATTTTTCATTTAAATTAATTCCTATTAAACAATCTAAGTTGATTCCAGTTACAGAATCTAGTTTAAATTGCATTACTTTACAAAAAAGTAACACAAGTCTCAGAAAATTTAAGTTGTTCTTTATGAAAATTAGTAAATTTTTGCCACGACTTTTGTTCAATAATTATTCATTTGATACCAATTTAAATAATAAATAATTGTAATTTCTATTTTTTTAATAAAAATTACAATTATTTTTCTGTTTTGTGTTGACAATGTAAATTTTCTATAGTAAAATAAATTTCGTCAAGGTGATACCTTGTCATTCATTTTATATGAGTCACTAGCTCAGTTGGTAGAGCACTTGACTTTTAATCAAGTTGTCCGGGGTTCGATTCCCCGGTGGCTCACCATTAATTCATTCAATGAATTAATATGGCCCCGTGGTCAAGCGGTTAAGACATCGCCCTTTCACGGCGGAGACATGGGTTCGATTCCCGTCGGGGTCACCAATTTAATTTGCCACTTTAGCTCAGCTGGTAGAGCAACTGACTTGTAATCAGTAGGTCGTCCGTTCAAATCGGACAAGTGGCTCCATTTTAAGAGTCGATGATTTTAGGGTACTATTGTTGTTGGCTTTTTTATTTTACTTATTTTTGGAGTTTTTATGAATAAAGTAGCTATAGTTACTGGTGGTGCAAGTGGTATTGGACTATCAATTACTAAAAAATTGTTAAAAAATAATTATCAAGTTATTATATCTTATAATTCTTCTGCAGATTCTGCTAAAGATTTATTGAAAAAATATGCAAATATTGACATTTTTCAAATTGATTTATCTAATCCAGAAAATGTCCAAACTTTAGTTGATTTTGTATTATCTAAATATCATAAAATTGATTTATTAGTTAATAACGCTGGCGTTGATTTGGTCGAAATGATTAATGATACTACTTTTAATGATTTTGATTATATAATGAAAGTTAATATTTATTCACCATATTTTTTGACTAAATATGTTTCTGAACATATGATTAATGCTAAGTCTGGAAATATTATTAATATATCTTCAATCTTAGGAATTACAGGAGGTTCTTGTGAATCTGCTTACTCTATTTCTAAAGCTGGACTTGACGGACTTACCAAATCACTCGCTCAAGAACTTGGACCTTCTAATATTAGAGTTAATAGTATCGCTCCAGGTTTAATTGATACAAATATGAATAGCAATTTAACTTCTGATGAAATTAATAATTTAGTTAGGGATTTTCCTATTTCTCGTATTGGAACTCCTGATGATATTGCAGATTTAGTCATTTACTTAGAAAACGCTGGATATGTAACTGGGCAAGTTATCCAAATTAATGGTGGTTGGAATATATAAAAAAGTCTCTAGATTTCTCTGGAGACTTTTTTAATATAAATCTTGTGAATCATCTGCTGATGTATTGATTTCTTCCCTATTTAATTCTTCTACTAAATCATCTACATCAATTCCATGTACCATACATGCTTCTTCTAATGTTTCATCTTCTGAAATTGCACACCCTATGCAATGCATTCCTGCGTCTAATAATATATTTATTTTTTCTGGCTCTTTATCTATAATATCACCAATTATTGTTTTTTTAGTTATTGTCATTTTTTATATCCTCCTGTATTTTTTTGTATTTATATTGTATCATCTTTATATTTAAAAGTATAGACTTTTATTCTTTTCCCTGTTATTATACTAATCACAGGAGGTAATTTAAATTGAATCTATTTTCATTATTTATTTTTTCTTTCTTAATTTATTTTTTTATTATTTTATTTTTATGTTATTACTATTTTCAATCTTTATTTTATACTAAAAATAAAAAGATAAATATTAAACTAAAAAAAGATGGTGATCTAAATTAATTTATTTTTTTCTTTTTTATTTTCATTAATTTTATTATTTTTTAATTTGTTTTTATTTAAAGATTTTGTTTTTTCTAATTTTATTTTTTTAAATACTGATATTTATTTTTTAAAATTAATTTTTAATAATTATTTTCATTTTTTTATATTTAAATTGTTTTTTATTATTTTTTGTTTTTTATCACATTTTATTATTTTAAATATATTTTTCAAAAAATTAAATTTATTTAATTTTAATAAATCTCTTTCTTTTACTTCTCAATTAAATTTATTAATTGGAAAAAATCTAAATAATGAAAATATTTATATTCCAGCAAAAAGTTTATATCAAAATATACTTGTTACTGGTTCTATAGGATCTGGTAAAACTGCTTCTGCTTTATATCCTTTTACAAAGCAATTAATTAATTTTAATGCTCATGATTTTAATTCTAAATTAGGGATGCTTGTTCTTGATGTCAAAGGGAATTATTATTCTAAGATAGTTGAGTTTGCAATAGCATCAAATCGTTTAAATGACTTGATAATTATAGAGTTAAATGGTAAGTACAAGTACAATCCTTTGCATAAACCTAATTTATCTGCTTCTGTTTTAGCTAATAGATTAAAACAAATATTATTATTGTTTTCTCCAAATAATTCTGAATCTTATTGGCTTGATACAGCTGAACACGTTTTAGAAGCCTTTATCACAATTTGTCGATTCTATAATAATGGTTATGTTTCTTTTTATGAATTACATAAATTGATTTCAACAAAAGAATACTTTTATTCTAAATTTTCGTTAATACGTGCAGAATTCTTAGATAATAATATTTCGACATCTGATTTTTACAATTTGTCTTCTGCAATTAATTATCTTGAAAATGAATTTTTTTCTTTAGATGATCGTACTTATGCAATTTTAAAATCAGAAATTTCTAGAATGACTAATGTATTTATTTCTGATTTAAGCGTAAAAAATACATTTTGTCCTAGCATAAATGAAATTAATTTTAATGGATTTGATGATGTTATTAAATCTGGAAAAATCGTAATATTAAATATGAATATTTCTAAGTATAAAAATCTTTCAAAAATTATTGCTGCTTATTTAAAACTTGATTTTCAAACTGATATTTTAAACCAATTAGCTTTTGGCGATGTTTATAGAACTATGGCTTTTATCTCTGATGAATATCAAGAATATGTTACGGCTTCTGATGCTGATTTCTTTTCTCAAAGTAGAGAGTCAAAATGTATAAATATTGTTGCTACTCAATCATATACTTCTTTATTAAATACTATTAATAATCAAAATTCAGTTCGTGTAATTATTCAAAATTTAATTAATAAATTATGGTATAGATGTGATGATGTTTTTACTATTGAAGATATTCAAAAACAAATTGGTAAAGAAGATAAATTAAAAATCTCTAGATCTTATTCTGAAAATGGTAAATTCAATAATTATAATTTTATTAGCAAAGATATTGTTTCTAAAAACACAAATTTTTCTGAAAGTGTTAATTCCTATACTCAAAATGATTTTATTTATGATTATAATTTCTTTACTCAAAATCTTGAAACTTTTTCATGTTTAGCTTTTCTTTCTGATGGATTTAAAATTTTAAAACCTCAAAAATTGAAAATGCTACCTTATTTTATAAAATAATATTGGAGGTATTATGTTAAAAAAATTATTAAAAATTCTTATAATTATTATTTTTTGTCTATTAATTTTTTCAAAATTTAATTTTGCATTTGCTTTTGCTCCTAAAATAGTTAATAAATTAAATTCTTCATTTAATGATATTGAGAAATGGTGCATAAAACTTGCTACTCCTGCTGCAGCTGTCTCTTTAGCTATTGGACTATTTATTAAAAAATTTAGTTTTGGTGATGAAGAGCGAATTAGAATTTCTAAAAAGATAATACGTGCAACACTTATTTCCTATGCACTTTTATTGGCAATAGATCTTGTTTTAGCTGCTATAAAATCTTTAGTAAGTTAGGAGTTTAATTTTGAATCAATCTTTAAATCAATCACAAATTGTTGAAATTATTATTACAACAATTAATAAAATATTTAGTAATATTTTTTCTTCTATTAATAATTCTATGTTTTCTAAACTTGATGAATTTGCTTTTGTTGATGTTAGAATATTAAATAATAAATATATTAAAAATTTTATAGGTGATTTTTCTGGTGGTGGAAAAATTATTTATTTAACGGATGCATTACTGATAGCAATTGCTTTATATTTTATAATAAAGTATTTTTTCTCAGTATTTTCAGGAGTTCAGACTGAACGTCCTTTTCAATTTATTTTTAAATTATTTATTTTTGCACTTATAATTAATTTTTCATATACGATTTGTTTTGGTATTATAAATTTTACTAATTTAATTTCTTCTTCTATTCAAGAACTTGGTAAAGATGTTGTTCATTCTTCAATTTCTTTTTCTGAATTAATTACTAAATTAAATAATAAAATTTCAATTTCTGCTTCAGATAATTTTGATTTATTTTCTTTTGATGGAATGATTAAAAGCTTAACTAGTATTGGTCTATTAAGTTTATTATTAAATTACTCTGTTAGATATGTTTTAATTATGTTTTTTATTATTTCTTCACCGCTGGCTTTTCTATCTTTAATCAACTATTCTACTAATTGGATTTTTAAAGCTTGGTGCAAGTCCTTATTTTCTTTATTAGTTATTCAAATATTATTACCATTAATTTTTATTGTAATTTTTTCAATAGATATTAATAATAAAATTTTATTTATAGGATCAATTTATGCTATGACTAAAATGAATGATTATGTTAGAGAACTTTTTGGTGGTATTTCTTCAGATTTTTCTCATAATTTTCAAACTCAATTTTTAAGGAGATAATTGTGAATTTTATAATTCCTCAAAATTTCAATTTTAAAAATAAATTTCTTGGATTAATTGATTATCCGACATTAATCCTTGATTTTATTTATTTAATATTTCTAAATTCTTTATTGAATATTTTTATTCATGATTTATTAGTAAAATTAATTTTTATTATTATTTTATTTTTTCCAATTTTTTTATTAAGTTTATTTAGCTTTAATAATGAATCTTTTATTTATGTATTATTTTATATAATTAAATATTATTGTTCTCCTAGATTATATATACTTAATGATGTTGAAAAATAGCCTATTTAGTGTTATAATCTCGCAATAGGAGGTATGTATTTTATGAAATTTGAACAACAAAATGAGTCACTAATTTTTTCATCTACTTCAATTTCAGATATATTTTTTACAGAATATTTACCTCAAATGAGTGGTGAGTGTGTAAAGATTTATTTTTATATACTTTTTATTTCTAAATATAGTAGTGAAATAAATATTAATGATCTTTCTAAAAAGCTTTCTATTGATTTAGATGATATTGATAAATCTATTAAATTCTTGGAAGAACATAATTTATTACTTAGAAAAGAACATGGTTTCATGGTTTGCAATATTCAAGAAATTGAATTAAATAAAGCTTATAAACCAAAAGTTACTATTTCTAGTGAAGCATTGGAAAAAACTGCTGAAAGTAAAGCTAGAGCTGCAATAATTGATACTATTAACAATCAATTTTTCCAAGGTGTAATGTCTCCTTCATGGTATGCTGATATTGAACTTTGGTTTTCAAAATATGGATTTGATGATGGTGTAATGATGGCATTATTTACTTACTGCTATAATAGATCTGCGCTTCATAAAAATTATGTTTCAACTGTTGCTGATAGTTGGTCTAAAAATAATATTAAAACTTATAGTGATTTAGATTCTTACTATGAAAAACAAGAAAAAATTTCTTCTTTAAGCTCTGCTATTAAGAAAAAATTAAGGTTATCTCGTAATCTTACTGAATTTGAAGAAGAATATTTATTAAAGTGGAACATTGATTATAATTATGAATTTGATATTATTGAACTGGCTCTAAAACGTGCTTCTACTGGAGTTAATTTAAATTTCGAATACATTAATAAATTATTAACTGATTGGCATGAACATGGTTTCAGCAGTGTTGAACAAATTAATACATATTTAATTAATGAAAAAAATAAACCTGTACAATCTTCCTACGTTCCTAAAAAATCTTCTACGCCTAAATCAAAAATAGCTCAAATAGATGATTCAAATAAACGTAAATATAACAATTTTAATTCATTTTATAGTAATTAAGGAGACTTAGTATGAATTATTCTAATTTGCAAAATTTGCTTAATGAATATGAAGAAAAAAGAAATAAAGCCATTTCTCTTTCTAATCTAAAAAAAGAAAACTTATATAATCAAGTTTCTTCTTTAAAAGATATTGATATAAATATAAATAAGGCATCTGTTGATAAAATAAGGTTGATTTTAACCACAAAAAATCAAAATGATATTTATATTATTGACAAACATATTAATGAGCTTAAAAATGAACGTGATCGTATTATTACTGATAGAAATATCAACCTTGATGATTATAAACCTGTTTTTGAATGTTCAAAATGCAATGATACTGGCTATATAACTGTTAATGGTAAATCTGAACTTTGTTCATGTATAAAGCAAAAATTATATAATATCGAATATAATAATTCGAATATTTATGATTTAGAAAATCAGAATTTTTCTAAATTTGATTTAAATTATTATTCAAATGACATTGATGAAGAAAAATTTGAAAGAAATATTTCTCCAAGAGATAATATCATAAATATAAAGAAGATATGTGATAACTTTATAGAAAACTTTGATAATCCAATTGAAAAAAACTTATTATTTTGTGGTAGCCCTGGACTTGGAAAAACTTTTTTATCCTCTTGTATTGCTAATGAATTAATTCAACTTGGTAAGACTGTTTTATACCAAACTGCTCCAATTATGTTAGATCAAATTATTGATGCAAAGTTTAATAAAAAAACTTCTAATTTATTAAATGAAATTAACAATGTTGATTTATTGATTATTGATGATTTGGGTACTGAATCTAAAAATTCTGTTACTACTACTGAATTGTTTAATATCATTAATTCAAGATTATTAAATCAAAATAATAAAATTACCAAAACGATTATTTCCACAAATTATGACTTAAAACAATTATATAATATTTATGAAGAAAGATTATTATCAAGAATAATTGGTAATTATAATGCTTGCTATTTCTTTGGTGATGATATTCGTATAATAAAAAAGATTTCTTCAAAATAAAAAATAAGCAATTTGATAATTATTCAAATTGCTTATTTTTTTATTTTATTTTCTTATTTTTTATTTTATTCTTCTGTGTCCTCTTCTAGCTTCTCTTCATCACTAATAGTTTCTATACTTACTACTTTTCCTCCATCATTTGTTCTCATTAGTGTTACGCCTTGTGTTGCTCTTCCTAGAATACTTACTTCTTTTACGCCAATTCTTATTAAAGTACCTTTATCTGTTATCATCATCACATCTTGGTTTTCATTTGCAATTCTTACTCCTACGATATCTCCTGTTTTAGAAGTTATTTTGTAAGTGATTACACCTTTTCCACCACGAGTTTGTACTCTATATTCATCTAATTCTGTTCTTTTTCCAAATCCATTTTCTGTGATTGCTAACAATGTATTATCTTTATTTTCTGTGATTGTTTCCATTCCAATTACTTCATCATCATCTGATACTCTAATTCCTAATACACCTTGTGCTGTTCTTCCCACTGGTCTTACATCTTCTTCACTAAATGTTATGCATAGACCTTTTTTTGTTACAAGAACAATATTGTTTTTTCCATTTGATAGTCTAACATCTATTAGTTCATCTTCATCTTTTAGTGTTATTGCTATTAATCCTGTCTTTCTATCTGTATTATATTCATTTAGAGGTGTTTTCTTTACTAATCCTTTTTTAGTATTCATTATCAAATATTCTGCGTCTTCAAAACTCTTTAATGGAATTACAGCTGCTATCTTTTCACCAGGATCTAATTGTAATAAATTTACAATTGCAGTTCCTTTTGCAGTTCTTCCTGCTTCTGGTATATCAAATCCACGTAGTTTATATAACTTACCTTTGTTTGTGAAAAATAAGATTATATCATGTGTTGATGCATTAAATATTTGTTTTACAAAATCATCTTCACGTGTTGTTAATCCAGAAATACCTTTTCCTCCGCGTCTTTGACTTTTATATGTATCAACTGGCATTCTCTTTATATATCCAAAGTGTGTTAATGTTATTATAGAATTTTCATCATCAATCAAATCTTCGTCTTCTAATTCACCTTCAGCTTTAACAATTTTAGTTAGTCTTTCATCTCCATATTTTTCAATCATTTCTAATGATTCTTCTTTAATTAAATTAAACACTAATTTCTCATCTGCTAAGATTGCTCTTAAATGTTCTATTAATTTTAATAAATTTTGATATTCTTCCTCAATTTTTTCCCTTTGTAGTCCAGATAAAGTTTTTAATCTCATATCCAAAATTGATTGTGCTTGAATGTCATCAAGCCCAAATCTTTTCATTAATTGTTCTTTTGGATCATCATATGATCCTCTGATTACTTTTATTACTTCATCAATATTATCAATTGCAATTCTTAAACCTTCTAAGATATGAGCTCTAGCTAATGCCTTATCTAATTCAAATTCTGTTCTATTTATTATAACTTCTTTTCTATGCTCTATAAAATATTCTAAGCATTGTCTTAATGTTAGGATTTTTGGTTCTCCATTTACTAATGCTAACATTATTGCACCAAATGAAAGTTGTAATTGTGTGTATTTATATAATTTATTTAGGACTACTTGTGCATTTGTGTCTCTTTTTAGCTCGATTACTACTCTGACCATTTCTTCTCTATCAGATTCATCTCTAACTTCTGATATACCTTCGATTTTTTTATCTCTAGCTAATTGATTTATAGCAATTATTAAGTTTGCTTTGTTTACTTGATAAGGTAATGATTTTATTATGATTTTTTGACGATTTCCTGACATTTCTTCAATCTCAGCTTCGCCTCTCATCATTATCTTACCACTTCCAGTTAAATAAGCATCTCTAATTCCTTCTCTTCCTAAAATCAACCCTCCTGTAGGGAAATCAGGTCCTTTTACTATTTTTAATAATTCTTCATCACTTACTTGATCTTCATCAATTAATTTAATAACTGCATTTAAAATTTCTGTTAAGTTATGTGGTGGTATATTTGTAGCCATTCCTACAGCTATACCTGATGATCCATTTACTAATAATGCTGGCAATCTTGTTGGAAGTACTGTTGGCTCTTGTCTTATTCCGTCAAAGTTTGGCATAAACTTAACTGTATTTTTTTCAATATCTGCAAGCATTGTTTCAGATATTTTTGACATTCTTGCTTCTGTATAACGATATGCAGCAGCTCCGTCTCCATCGATTGATCCAAAGTTTCCATGTCCATCAACTAGTGGATACCTCATTGTGAAATTTTGAGCAAGTCTTACCATTGCATCATATACTGATGAATCTCCATGTGGATGATATCTACCTAAAACGTCACCTACAGTTGTTGCAGATTTTCTATATGGTTTATCTTTTGTTAATCCATCTTCGTACATTGTATACAAAATTCTTCTATGGACTGGTTTTAAACCATCTCTTACATCTGGTAAAGCACGTTGCACTATAACGCTCATGGCATAGTCAATATATGCGGTTTTCATTTCTTCAACAATTTCTCTATCTACGATTGTTCCTTCATTATATTCTTCGATATTGTTATCTTTGCTCATCTCTAACCTCGCTTTTTTAACTCTTTTAACATTATACTAAACCAGATTTTAAAATGCAACCGAAAAACAATTTTTTTGTTGATTTTTCAAATGTTTTCGCAATTTTATTTTCTAATATACTAGTCGATTTGCTAGATTAATTTCTTCTTCTGATAAATTAAAATCTCCACCTTTTCTTTCTATTATTTTATATAAATTTTCTATTTTTCTTGCTTCTTTTATTGTTGTTTCTATAGGAAAAAGTGATTTTATATTTCTTTGAATATTATTTGTTTCCCTTCTAATTCCATCAAAATCATGTTGATTATAATATTCATTCCATCTTTCTATATTCTTATTTAATGTGCTAACTTTTCTTAATTGATCTTCAAATTCAGATTCTATATTTGATTTTATTGAATCTACAATTATTTCTTTTCCTCCATTTATTATGTCTTTAACTTTTTCCGGTATTAATCCATGTCTATTTGCTGTATTTAATGCGAAACTTAAGCCTCCTGATATAGTATCAATTATTCCTCCATTTCTTACTACATTTCTTGCTTGATTTAAATTATCAAAATGGCCTGTTGCTATTCCTATTACGCTTTTCCCTAAGTCTATTGTTGAATTTATTGCTTGTTTTATTGTAGCTCCTAATCCTTCTTTAATTAATGTATCTTTCAAGCTTATTACTTGATCTTCTATAAAATTTGGTAATAATGCTCTTATTCCTAAATTTATTCCTGTATTTATAGCTTTTCCTAACATCGTATCTAAAAATTTATTTTGTTTCTGACCTATTTTTTGATCTTGTTGAATTTGATTTTGATTTTGATTTGTTAAATTTAATGTTTGTGTTAATGTGTTCATTTTCTCTCCTATTCTATCAATTCTTTTTCAAATTTATCTGAATTAATTTTTGTTAATATATGGTCTTGTCCTACAAAAAATAGACTTTCTCCCTTTCTTAAAGATTTTATTTCTATTTTTTCTTTTTCATTAATATCTATATACTTTTCTAATGTTTTTATATTTTCTTCTTCTAAGCTAAAAAATAGTTTTAATTCTGAATTGTTTAAAATACTTTTTCCATATGCTCCTTCCTCTAATGAAAATAAATCTGATACATCTTGAGTTATTGCTGTTGCTCCACCTCCATATTTTCTTATTGTTTTAAATATTTTATATATAAAACTTGCAGTTTCTTTGTTGGAAGTTATTCCTATTAGCCTCCATATTTCATCTAGATAAATTATTTTTCTTGAATTTCTATCTTTTTTTATTTTGTCCCAAAATAATTCTATAAATATGTACATACCAAATTGAATATTTTCTTCACCTAGCTCATATATGTCACCTATTATTAATTTATTATTTAATTCTATATTTGTATAATTATTAAAGCATTTTAATGATCCTGTTATAAATGGTTCTATCTTTTTTTGCATTCTTTTATTTAGTTCTTTGTATAAATCTTCCAAAATTGGCATATCTGTGCTTGTTTTAAATTTATTATTTTTAAATAAAGATTTATCATTAAAATCTATATTTTTATTTTTATATATTTTAATGATTTTATTTTCTAATTCTGTTCTTTCTTCTTCTGTTATGTCTTGAAATATTAGTTTGAAAAATCCAATTAATTTATTTAATTTTGTTGCTAAATATCCTTCTTCATTTTCTTCTAATGAATCTTCTCTTATATCAAATATATTTATATATGTTTTGGATGCTGGTCCTATTTTTATTAAACTGCCATCTAATGATTTTGAGATTTTTTCATATTCCCTTTCTGGATCTATTATGTATTGATTTATATTTAATATATAATTTCTTAATACTTGTATTTTAGTAAAATATGATTTTCCAGATCCTGATGATCCAAATATGCATGTATTTGAATTTTTATATTTTTCTCTGTCAAATTTATCTATTATTATTAGTGAATTATTATTAATATCTGTTCCATATAATATTCCTTGTTCATCATATATTGTTGATGTTATGAATGGATATGTTCCCTTTATTCCATCTGTTAATATGTTTCTCTTTACGGCTCTCTTAATATCATAATTATTTTTATTTAATGGTAAATTAGCTAATATTGTTTGTTCTTGTCTAAAATATGATTTTTTTGATTTTAATCCACTATTTTGTAATATTTCTTCAATTTTGTTTATTTGATTTTTTAATTCTTCCTTATTTTTTGAATAAGTTGTTATGTATGTGTAAAAATATAATAATTGTTGATTATTTAATTGCATTTCTCTTCGTATATATTTTGCATCTTCTAAACTGCTTTTTGCTATATCAATATCTATTCTTGAATTATTTATTTTTTCTAAATCAACTGTTGTGTTTCCAATATTTTTTGCTATTTCTTTTATTATTTTATATTGATTATTTTTTTCTATATATATTGATATTAATATATTTTCATTTATTTCTAAAATATTTTTAAATATTAATTCTTGAAATATTCGATTATAATTTATAATTAATAAACTTGAAAAGAACATTCCATCAATTTCTATATATTGAGGATTTGTTAAATTAATATATAATGGATTTTTTTCTTTTATTTTATTCATCTCCTGTTATTAATGTCGTTTTAATTAATTCTTCTATTTCCTTTTTATCTAATTCTTCTGTTTTATTTTTACATTGTATTAATTGTTCAATTATTTTTAATTTTATTTCTTTTATTTTATTTTTATTTTTATTTTTTAATATTAAATAATATTCTTTATTTGTTGTTTTTTTGTTATTATTTAATGTTTCTAAATAATTAATATATTGTTTTGAAATTATTGAATTATTATTTTCGATAATATATTTTTTATTTTTTTCTAAATTAATTTTTTTATTTTTTATAAATATTTGAATTTCAATTTCTAAATTAGAAAATATTTTTTTATAATTATTTAAAATAACTTCTTTTTCAATTTCTGATTTTAGATTAAAATTTATTGGTATTATTTTTAAAATAAGAATATATTCTTTTTTATTATTTTCTATGATTCCATTCTCATAAATTGTTTCAATTCCTAACCAATTTTTAAATGAATTTATTGTTTCTATTTTCAATGCTTTTCCTTTCTTAATTATTGTATTTTGTTTTCCATATATTGTCAAACTAAATATGGTACAAAAAAAGAGCATAAAATATTTTTATGCTCCTTTTATTAATTAAAAATCTAAATTTTTTACATATTTTGCATTATCTTCAATAAATTTTCTTCTTGGTGGAATTTCGTCTCCCATTAATATTTTAAATATTTCATCTGCTTTTTCAGCATCTTCCATTGTAACTTTTATTAATATTCTGTTCTCTGGATCCATTGTTGTTTCCCATAATTGTACTGGGTCCATTTCTCCTAAACCTTTATATCTTTGTATTGAAGTATTTTCTCTTCCTACTATCATTAATTCATTATCTAATTGTTCATCAGAATAGCAGTATATATCTTTTATTCCTTTTTTAGATATTTTATATAATGGTGGTTGTGCTAAAAATACATGCCCTTGTTCTATTAAAGGCCTCATATATCTAAAGAAAAATGTTAATAATAGTGTTCTAATATGTGCACCATCAACATCGGCATCTGCCATTATAATTACTTTTCCATATCTTATTTTATTAATATCAAAATTATCTCCAATTCCTGCTCCTATTGCTTGAATGACTGGTTTTAATTTTTCATTATTATATATTTTATCAGGTCTTGATTTTTCTACATTTAACATTTTGCCCCATAGAGCTAAAATAGCTTGGTTTCTTCTGTTTCTACCTTGTTTTGCAGATCCTCCAGCAGAATCTCCCTCTACTATATAAACTTCGGTTTCTTCTGGATTTTTACTTGAGCAATCTGCTAATTTACCTGGCAATGTTGTTACATCTAGTGAGTTTTTCTTTCTTGCCAAATCTCTTGCTTTTCTTGCAGCTTCCCTAGCACGAGCTGCACTTATACATTTTTCAATGATTGTTTTTGATATTGTTGGATTTTCTTCTAAAAATGCTGATAATGATTCAACAACAACAGATTGTACTATTCCTGTAACATTACTATTTCCTAATTTTGTTTTTGTTTGTCCTTCAAATTGTGGATCTTTAACTCTTACTGAAATTACTGCTGTTAATCCTTCTCTTATATCTTCTCCTTGCAAATTAGTATCTTTATCTTTTAAGATATTATGAGATCTAGCATAATCATTAAATACTTTTGTCAATCCTCTTCTGAATCCCTCTAAATGTGTACCACCTTCAATTGTATTAATGTTATTTACAAATGATTGAACGCTTTCATTGTATGAAGTTGTATATTGCATTGCTATTTCAACTGGTACATCTATATCTTTTTTCTCGATATAGATTGGATCTATATCGATTTTCTCTTTGTTTTTATTAAGAAACTCTACAAATGAACGTAATCCACCTTCAAAGCAGAACTCTTCTTTTTTAGGCTCTTCTCCTCTTAAATCCTCAAGCGAAATATATAATCCTTTTGTTAGGAATGCCATTTCTCTTAGTCTATTTTGTAGAACTTCATAAGTATATTCTGTTGTTTCAAATATTTGGCTATCTGCTAAAAATCTTACCTTAGTACCAGTCTTGTCTGAATCTCCAATTCTTCTTAATGGTTCTACTGTTTTTCCTCTTTCAAATTTCATTTGATAGATTCCGCCATCTCTTTGAATTGTTACTTCTGTCCATTCTGATAATGCATTTACAACTGATGCGCCAACTCCATGAAGTCCTCCGGATACTTTATATCCACTATCTCCACCAAATTTTCCACCTGCATGTAATACTGTATATACAGTTTCTGCTGCTGAAATATGTGTTTTTGCATGAATATCTACTGGTATTCCTCTACCATTATCTTCTACAGAAATTACGTTTCCTGGTTCAATTTTTACTTGAATTTTTGTACAATACCCTGCCAATGATTCATCAACACTGTTATCGACTATTTCATATACTAAATGATGTAATCCTCTCGCAGATACACTACCAATATACATACCTGGTCTTTTTCTAACTGCTTCTAAACCTTCTAGTACTTGTATTTGGTTTGCACCATACTCGTGGTTGTACTTTTCCTCCATTTTTAACATCCTTTCTGTTCTTACGCATCTTTTCAATATACTCATTTTATTGGAAAAAAATTAGATTGTCAAGCAATAATATTTCCATTTTGAATATGATATGATGTGCTATTCTCTATTTCTATATTTTTTGTACAAGTTATAATTACTTGAATATTTTTTATATTTGTTAAAAAATTTTTTATTCTTTTTTCATCTAATTCTGACATAAAATCATCTAATAATAGTATCGGATATTCACCTATATCGTCTTTTATTATTTCAATTTCTGATAATTTTAATGATAATACTGCAGTTCTATTTTGTCCTTGTGATCCATATATATCTACTTCTTTTTTATCTATATATATCTTAAAGTCATCTCTATGTATTCCTGCACTAGTGTATCCTCTAATTTTATCTATTGCTCTTTTTGATTTTAATTTTTTAATAAATTCATCTTTACTATTGCAATCTGATAAATATTCTATTTCAATAATCTCTTTTGCTATTTTATCATGTATTCCTTGGATTTTTTGAGATATTTTTTTTATAAAATCTTTTCTATAATTATTTATAATATTTCCATATTCATATAATTTTTCGTCCCAAATTTCAAGCATTTCATCATTTTCTATTTTATTTTTTAAAAAACTATTTCTTTGTTCTAAAGTTTTATTATACATTGATAAATTGTATAAATATCTAGGTTTTAATTGTCCTATCATCATATCTAAAAATTTTCTTCGTTCTGAAGGACCATCTTTTAATATATTGATATCATCTGGTGTAAATATTACTATATTTAAATTTCCTACTAATTCACTTAATTTATTTAATTTTATTCCATTATGTGAAACTATTTTTTTATTATTTATTAAAATTTCTATTTCACCTATTCTGTCTTTTTTTTCGTATTCTCCATTAATTTTTAAAAAATTTTTTGACAACATTATCATTTCTTTATCTTTATTTGTTCTAAATGATTTTCCAAACGCCATTAAAAAAATGGATTCTATAATGTTAGTTTTTCCCTGTGCATTATCACCATAAAAAATATTTATATCTTTACTTAAATTAATTTTTTGTTGTTCATAATTTCTAAAATTTTGAATATTAATACTTTTTAAATACATATTTCCTCAAAATTATCCACATTTTGTGCTCTAAATGTGGATAATACTTTATTATTAATCTTTTTTCAATCTTACTGGTAAAATCATATATTGATAATCTCCATCATCTTCTATACTTCTTATTACTGATGGTGATATACTTGTTCCAAAGTCAATATAAACTTCTTCATCATCTATATTTCTAAATACATCTAAGAAGAATTTTGGATTAAATCCTGCTTCTAAATCTTGTCCTTCTGTTGTTGTAAATATTTCTTCTTTTGCATCACCTGTTTGGTTTGTACATGAAATTTTGATTTTTCCAACTTCTACGTTTAATTTTACTGGATATCTTTTTTCTTTTTCCATTGATGAAGACGATATTAAACTTATTCTTTCAAAACAATTTGAAATTAAATTTTTGTTTACTCTCACACGTGTTTCCCATTTTTTAGGTATAACTTCTGAATATTTTAAAAATTCACCATCTAATAATCTAGTCACTATTTTACAGTTTTCTATTTCAAACAATGCTTGATTTTTTGCTATTCCTAATTTTATTAAATCAAATGAGTCTATTAATATTTTATTTATTTCTTGTAATGTTCTTCCTGGTATTACAGCTTCAAAATCATTTGTTTTTGTATTTAATATTTTTGATTTCCACGCTAATCTAAATCCATCAACTGCTACTACATTTAATTTGTTATTTTTTACTTCAAATAAACATCCAGTAAATACTGGTCTATTTTCTTCTGTACTTATTGCAAAAATAGTTTTCCTAATCATATCTTTTAATGTATTTTGTTCTAATTCAATTGAATTTTCTACATTAATTTCTGGTAATTGTGGAAAATCATCTGGATTCATTGTCGCTAATTTATATATTGATCCTTCACATTCTATTACTAATAAATTATTTTCATTAATTGATATTGTTATATTAGTATCTGGTAATTTTCTAATAATTTCACTAAACATTATTGCATTTACTACGGTAGATCCTTGTTCTAATACATTATTTTCTTTAATGATATATTCTATTCCTAATTCTTTATCATAACAAGTTAATTTTATATCATCATTATTTGTTTGAATTAATATACCTTCTAATATAGGCATTGTTGTTTTTGTAGCTACAGCTTTGGTAACTGAGTTAAGTGCTTTTATCATTTTGTCTTTTTCAAAAATTATTTTCATATGAAAACCTTCTTTCTTTTTATTATATATAAATAATTTAGTTGTAGTAATAGTATATATGTGTTAATTGTGTTGAAAAGATTTAAAGAGCTTGTAATATATACGGAAATTAGTGTGTAGAGTTTTGTGGAAAATGAAATTTAAAATCCACAGTATAAAAAAGTTAATTAAGAAATTGTTTTTACACAGTTTTTATACAGTACATTCACAATGTGTTTGTGGAAAGATTTTTAAATTAATTTTTCCTTTGAAATTTCAACTTTTATTGTGTGCATATTCGAACAAAATTTTTACAAACAAATTTTTTGTTAATTATAAATATTTGTTGATAAATTAATTGTTGTTAGAAAGCAATATTTTTTTCACACTTTCCACAATTGATTTTGTGTTTGATACATTGTTCTTTATTTCTGTTTCTATTTTGTTGCAAGCATGCATTACTGTAGTATGATCACGTTTTCCAAAATCATTTCCTATTTGAGGTAATGACATTTGTGCTACGTTTCTACATAAATACATTGCAATTTGTCTTGGGAATGTTACGTCTGCTGATCTTTTTGAACTTGTTAAATCAGAAGGGTTTATATCGAAGTATTTTCCTATTACTTCCTGAATATATTCAGATGAAATAACTTTTTCTTTTGAAGTTATCATTGTATCTATGGCATTTTGGGCCATTTCAATAGTTATTGGACTATTTGTTAATGAAGCTTTTGCTATTAATTTTTTTAGAATTCCTTCTAAGGCTCTAATGTTTGAGTCCACATTTGTTGCTATTAATGTAAGAATATCATCATTTATTAAAATGTTATCTAAGTCTGCTTTTTGTCTTAGAATTGCTAATCTTGTTTCATAATCTGGGTTTGAAATGTCTGCTAGTAAACCCCATTCAAATCTAGATTTTAGTCTTTCCTCTAATAATTCTAATTCTTTTGGAGGACGATCGCATGTTAAAATGATTTGTTTTCCTGATTCGTATAGTGCGTTAAATGTGTGGAAAAATTCTTCCTGAGTACTTTTCTTTCCAGCAATAAATTGAATATCATCTATTAATAATGCGTCGATGCTTCTATATTTTTCTCTAAAATTTTCTGTTGTTTGATCTTTTAATGCATTTACTAATTGATTTGTAAATGTTTCTGATGTTATATATAGTATTTTTGCTGATGGATTATTTTCTAATATTTGATTACCAATTGCATGCATTAAGTGGGTTTTTCCTAATCCGACTCCACCATATATAAAAAATGGATTGAATTTTAATCCAGGTGCTTCTGAAACTCCTTTTGCTGCTGCTTGTGCAAATTGATTATTTGTTCCAACAACAAATGTTTCAAATGTGTAGTTTGGATTTAATCCAGAACTTAAAATTTGTCTATTTAATGGAGTAGTTGAATTGAATTTTTCTTCAACTATTTCATTTTTTAATTTTATTATAATATTACATTTTTTATGTGTTACATAGTTAAATGTATTTTTTATTAATTCTAGATATCTATTTTGTAGAGTATCTCTGTGGAATGGAGTTTCTACTGATAGTATAATATTATTGTCGTTAATTGATTCAACTACTATTCTTTCAATCCAAGTTTGAAAGGTGATTTCTGTTGTTTCAGCTTTTAATAGGTTTTTGGCTTCTGCCCAAATTTCTTCTATTTTTAGATTGTCCATAAAATCTCCTTTCAAAAATACGAAAAAAATGAAAAAGCCATTTAATTATAAAAAATTATAGAAAGAATTTCTAATTTTTAATTAAATAACATTTTCATTTGTAAATTTATTCTTTAATATGATAGCAAAAAAATAGGCTAATAGTCAAGGAAAAAATACTAATAGGATATTATTTTTTTCTACAAAATTATTGACATAAGTGTTTAAAGAATGTATAATTGCAATTACGATTAGATATATGATATATGGGAGGTGGAATAATGAAAAGAACATTTCAACCAAAAAAGAGACAAAATAAAAAAGAACATGGTTTTATGAAAAGAATGGCAACTAGATCTGGCCGTAATGTTTTAAAAGCAAGAAGAGCAAAAGGAAGAAAGAGACTTTGCGCATAAATTTTGGGTCACTTGAGTTAATAGTGACCTTTTTTAAGGTATATTATGAAAAAAGTTAAAACTTTAAAATTGAATTATGAATTTAAGAATGTGTTTAATAGAGGTAAATATTTTAGGGCTCATCAAGTTATTGGATATATTTTAATAAACAAATTTGGATATAATCGATTAGGATTAGCAATAAGTACAAAACTATGTAAAGCTGTTGGTCGTAATAGGATAAAAAGAATTATTAGGGCGGCTTATCTTGATTTAATAAGAGAATATAATCTAAAACAAGGGTATGATATTGTATTTATATGGAATAAGAATGTAAATATTGATAATATTTCATATTTTGAAATAAGAGATGATATTAAATATATTTTTAGAAGATTTGGATTAATTATTGAGGATAATGATGAAGTGTGTTTTTAAATTTTTTATTAGAATTTATCAATTGACATTGTCTAAGGTTTTTAGTTTTTTTGGATTTCATTGTAAATTTTATCCGAGTTGTTCTGAATATACAATGCAAGCAATTGATAAGTATGGAATATTTAAAGGTCTTGGCTTGGGATTTAAAAGGATTATGAAATGTAATATATTTTCTAAAGGTGGATATGATCCATTGAAATGAAGGGAAACAGTATATGGGATTTGTAGCTAATATATTTGGTTATGTATTGAATTATATTTATAATTTAGTACAAAATTATGGTTTAGCTTTATTGTTATTTACTTTAGTATTAAAGTTAATATTATTGCCATTAACTATAAAGCAAGAAAAATCGACTAAAGCTTCTCAAAAAATGCAAAAAGAATTGAATGCTTTGAAATTTAAATATAAGAATGATGCTGAAAAATTGAATGCAGCAACTATTGAGTTGTATAAAAGAGAAAAATTTAGTCCTTTTACAGGATGTATTACGGCGATTTTACAGTTTGTAATTATTCTTGGTGTATTTTATTTGGTTAGTCAACCTTTAACTTATATGAGAAAGGTTGATTCAAATTTAATTAAGCAATATTCGCAAGAACTTGAACAAAGTAATGTTAAGTCTTCTTATAGAGAAATAGCAATAATTTCTTATAAAGGTAATGAAGATTCTAGAGTTTATTTAAATATGAATTTTTTAGGCCTTGATTTAACAAAAGTACCAATGCAAAATTTGAAAGATCCAAAAGTTTATATTATTCCAGTGTTGTATATTATAACAATGTTTGTTAATATTAAAATTAATACTAGATTAATGAAGACTAAGGAACAATTAGATAAAGAAAAAGAAGAAAAAGCTAAAAAGAAATTGGAAGCTACTAATAAAGATGATGAAAATAAAGATGATGAAAAATTTGATGCTGAAGTTGTTGCAGATGAATTACCAGATATGCAATCAATGACAAAGAGTATGAATTATATGATGCCTATAATGTCAATTTTTATTGGAATTATAGCACCACTTGGATTATCTTTATATTGGTTATTAAGTAATGTTCTAAATACAGTTGAAAGATTAGCTATTTCTAAAATTTTTTCTAAAAAAGAGGAGGCATAATATGTCTAAAACAGTTATTGCAGAAGGTAAAACTTTAAATGAAGCAATTGATAATGGATTAAAAGCATTAAATTGCAAGAGAAGTGATGTTGAAGTTAAGGAAGTTAAAGATACTGATAAAAAAATGTTTTATAGTATTTTAGCGCCAAGAAAAGTAAAAGTTGAGCTTATATTAAATAATGAAAAGAATGATGAATATAAGGTTACTGATGAAGATTTAAAAAATGCAAGTGATACTTTAGGTAGATTCTTAGATAAGTTTAAAGTGAATTTTAAAGATTTAGATTATAAAATTGAAGTTAAAGATGATATAATACATGTTGATTTTATAGGTGAGGATTCTTTGAATTTAATTGGATATAGAGGAGAAGTTTTAAATTCTCTTCAAACGATTTTAATAGCTGTTTTAAAAAAGGAAAAAGATTCTAGAGTTAAGCTATATTTGAATGTTGGAGATTATAGAGAAAAAAGAAATGATATTTTAAAAGAATTAGCAAGAAAAATAGAAGCTGAAGTTCTTAAGAATCGTAAAAAAAGAGTTTTAGAACCTATGAGTGCTTATGAAAGAAAAATAATTCATACTGAGTTACAAAATAGTGATAAAGTAGTTACTTTTAGTATTGGAGAAGAGCCACATAGAAGATTGGTAATTGATTTAAAATAATTAAATAAAAATTTCGAAGTCAAAGTTCGAGGTTGTTGTTATATGACGCAATCTAGCTTTGACTTTTTATTTTGGAGGGAATAATGGAAAATACGATTGTTGCAATATCTACAGCTATGGGAAATGGTGGTATTGGAATAGTAAGAATGTCTGGAGAAAAGTCGTTTGAAATTTTAGAGAAGATTTTTAGACCAAAGAATAAAGATGCTTTTGTAAAAGGATATCAAATTAAATATGGTAACATTGTTGATCCACGAAATGAGGAGATTATTGATGAGGTCTTGGTATCTTATTTTTTTTCTCCTAAAAGTTATACAACTGAAGATATGTGTGAAATTAATACACATGGAGGTATGGTTGTTGAAAAAAGAATTTTGGAGCTTTGTTTGGAAAATGGTGCTGAGATTGCTAGCCCTGGTGAATTTACTAAAAGGGCATTTTTAAATGGTAGGATAGATTTGTCTCAAGCAGAGGCAATTATTGATTTAATTAATTCTAAGACAATAAGAGAAGCAAGGGAATCTATTAATCAATTGGAGGGGCATTTATCTAGTAAGATCGAAAGTATTAGACAGAAAATGCTCGATTTAATGATTGCAATTGATGTGAATATTGATTATCCTGAATATGATGAAGAAGAAGTGACTAAGAATAAGTCTCTTAATGAGTTAAAAATAATCTTAGAAGAGTTGGTAAAACTTGAAAATAGTTTTAATACTGGTAAAGTCTTAAAAGATGGTGTTAGAACTGTTATATTGGGAAAGACTAATGCGGGTAAGTCTTCTTTGCTAAATAGAATTTTAAAAGAAGATAGGGCAATTGTTAGTAATATTGAAGGAACTACACGTGATACTATTGAGGAATTTGTTGATATTGAGGGAATTCCTTTAAAATTAATTGATACTGCAGGTATTAGAAATTCTTCTAATGAAATAGAACAGATAGGGATTCAAAAAAGTAAAAAAATAGCTAATTCAGCTGATTTGATAATTGCTATATTTGATATTACAAAAAATTTGGATGAAGATGATCAAGAATTACTGGAAATTATTAAAGATAAGAAATGTATTATTTTGTTAAATAAAATAGATATTTTACCTGAAAATATTGATTTAGAAAATAAATTAAAGTTAATTAATAAAAATATATTAAAAATATCTGCTATGGAAGATATTGGAATTCAATCATTGTATGATAAAATTATTGAATTATATAGTTTTAATACTGAAAGTTTGTCAAATGATGTATTAATTAGTAATGAGAGACATAAAAATTTGATTCAAAAAGCAAAGATGGAAATTAATGAAGCTATTAATGCTACTGAAAATGATATGTATATTGATATTATTTCAATTTATATTACTAATGCAATGAATTATTTGGCAGAAATTACAGGCAATAATGTTACAGATGATGTTATTGATGAGATATTTAAAAAATTTTGCTTAGGAAAATAAAAATTTAAAAACGAACACTTGACAAAATATATGATGTGAAAAATGTGGATAACTTGATTTTATTGAGTTTTTATGTGGATAAGTGTTCATGTTTCACAAAAATCATTTAAAAAATGTGGATAATGTGAATTAAAATGTTGAAATATATAAGGAGGTTAGTGTGAATTATTTTGCCGGAAAATATGATGTAGCTGTTATAGGAGCTGGACATGCAGGTTGTGAAGCAGGTCTTGCAGCTGCAAGAATGGGAATGAGAACTTTGGTGTTTTCTATAAGTTTGGAATGTATTGCTAATATGCCTTGTAATCCTCATATTGGAGGTAGTTCTAAAGGACATATTGTTAGAGAAATAGATTGTTTAGGTGGAGAGATGGGAAAAAATATTGATAAGACATATCTTCAGTTAAAAATGTTGAATACATCGAAAGGGCCTGCTGTTCATTCATTAAGAGCTCAAGCTGATAGGAAAAAATATCAAAGTACTATGAAACAGACTTTAGAAGAACAAGAAAATTTATTTATAAAGCAAGCAGAAATAGTTGATATTCTTGTAGAAGATAATAAAGTAAAATCGGTAGTTACTAATGTTGGTGCGGTTTATGATGTTGATGCTATTATTTTGGCGACTGGTACTTATTTAAAAGGTATGATACATATAGGTGAAGTTCATTATTCTTCAGGGCCTGATGGAGTTTCTGCAGCTAATGATTTATCGGAAGTATTAAAGAATTTAAATATTGAAATTAGAAGATTTAAAACTGGTACACCTGCTAGAATTAATAGGAGAAGTATTGATTTTTCAAAAATGGAGATTCAAAATGGAGATGAAATTATTGAGCCTTTTTCTTTAGAAAATAATTTTACTAGAGATGATACTCAGATGCCTTGCTATTTGACATATACAAATGAAAGAACTCATGAGGTAATTAGAAAAAATCTAATGAGAAGTCCTTTGTATTCTGGTAAAATTCATGGTACAGGGCCTAGATATTGTCCTTCTATTGAGGATAAAGTTGTTAGGTTTGCTGATAAGGAGAGGCATCAGTTGTTTGTGGAACCTATTGGTAGGGATACTGATGAAATGTATATTCAGGGAATGAGTTCTTCTTTACCTGAGGATGTTCAGTTAGAGATGTATCATACTATTCCAGGTTTGGAAAATTGTGAGTTTACTAGACCTGCTTATGCTATTGAGTATGATTGCATTGATCCTCAAGAATTAAAGATTAGTTTAGAACATAAAAGAATTTCTGGAATGTTTTTTGCTGGGCAGATTAATGGTACTTCAGGATATGAAGAAGCTGCTGCTCAGGGATTAATAGCTGGAATTAATGCGGCTTTAAAATTAAAAGGTAAAGAACCTATTATATTAGATAGATCTCAAGCTTATATTGGTGTTTTGATTGATGATATAGTTACTAAAGGTGTTACTGAACCTTATAGAATGATGACTTCTAGGGCTGAATATAGACTACTTTTGAGACAGGATAATGCTGATTTGCGTTTGACAGAGATTGGCTATGATGTTGGATTAATTTCAGAAGATAGATATAATAAATTTTTGATTAAGAAAAAGGCGATTGAGGATGAAGTTGAAAGATTAAGAAATATAGTTGTTAAACCAACTGATGTAAATAACAATTATCTTGAGTCAATTGGGACAAGTAGAATTACAACTGGTGTTAAAATGGCTGATTTATTAAAAAGACCTCAAGTAACTTATGATAATTTAGCTTTTATAGATAGTGATAGAGTAGAACTTGATGAGAGAGTAAAAAAAGAAGTTGAGATTTTATTGAAATATGAGGGATATATTAATTTGGAAAGTATTCAAGTTGATAAATTCAAAAAGCTTGAAAATAAAAAGTTGAGTGAGGATATTAATTATTCTGAAATTTCTGGGTTAAGATTGGAAGCTAGACAGAAACTTGATAAGGTTAAACCTTCGTCTGTTGGACAAGCTTCAAGAATTTCTGGAGTTTCGCCAGCAGATATTACTGTATTATTAATTTGGCTTGAAACTAATAAATTGAAAAGGGATTAGTTATGAATTATAAAATTATAAAAGATTATATGAATATTGATGATGTTAGTGCAAAGAAATTTGTAATTTATATGGAATTATTAAGAGAATGGAATGAGAGAATGAATTTAACTGCTATAACGGATGAAGAAGGGATTCTTGTGAAACATTTCTTCGATTCGTGCAGTATTAGTGACTTTGTGGGTAATAATTCTAAAATAATTGACGTAGGAACCGGGGCTGGATTTCCAGGATTACCTTTAAAAATAGTAAATGATAATTTGAATCTTACATTGGTTGATTCACTTAATAAGAGAATTAATTTTTTAAATGAAGTGAAAGATAGATTGGGATTAAAAGATGTTGAAACGGTTCATGGTAGAGCTGAAGATGTAGGAATTGATAATAAATATCGTGAGAAATATGATTTTGCAGTTTCTAGAGCTGTTGCAGAGTTGAGAATATTAGTTGAGTATTTGTTACCGTTAGTTAAAGTTGGTGGTAAAGTTATTGCAATGAAGGGTCCTAATGTTGATGAAGAGGTTGAAAATGCTAAAAAAGCTATAAAATTATTGGGAGGAGAAATTGAAAAAATAGAAAGTTTTAAACTTGGAGATACTGATAATGAAAGAACAGTAATTATTATAAAGAAAATAAAAAATACAGAATTAAAATATCCGAGAAAGGCTGGAATTCCAAAGAAAAGTCCATTATAAATGTTAAAAAAGGCGTAATTTTTTAATTGACAAATTACGTCTTTTTTTATATTATTATTGCAGTTGAGAGGAGGATAAGATTTTGGGCAAAGTTATTTCTGTAGCAAATCAAAAAGGTGGTGTTGGTAAAACTACTACAACTATTAATATTGCTGCTATTTTAGCAAAAAAAAATAAAAAAGTTTTAGTTATTGATTGTGATCCACAAGGGAATGCGACAAGTGGACTTGGAGTTGGGAAGATGAGTCAATTTTCAACTTATGATGTTTTAGTTAATGAGGTTGAAATATGTAATACAATCCAAAAAACTGAGTTGCCAAAACTTGAAATTTGTCCTACAAATATGAATTTAGCTGGTGCTGAAATTCAGTTAGCACAAATGGAGAGAAGAGAATTTGCTTTAGCAGAAAAAATTGCTAGATGTAAGGATAACTATGATTTTATTTTTATTGATTGTCCTCCTTCTTTGGGATTAATTACAATTAATGCGTTGACAGCATCTGATAGTGTTTTGATTCCGGTTCAATGTGAATATTTTGCACTTGAAGGAGTTGGTGAATTACTTAAAACAGTTGATATTGTTAGAAGATATTATAATAGAAAATTATCTATTGAAGGTGCTGTTTTAACAATGTATGATCCAAGAACAAAGCTTTCTAATCAAGTTGTGGAGCAAGTTGCAAAGTATTTTGGAAATAAGGTGTTTGAGACATTGATTCCTAGAAATGTTCGTTTAAGTGAGGCACCAAGTTATGGCAAGCCAATAATTTTATATGATCCAATTTCTAAGGGATCAAGAAGTTATGAAAAATTGGTTAAAGAATTTATTAATAGAAATAAATAGTTTAACATAAAGGAGAAAAAATGGCTAAGAATTCAGGTTTAGGGAAGGGCTTAGATGCTTTATTTGCAGCACCTATAGCACTTGAAGGTTTTAACGAAGAAGAACAAAAAATTAATGAAAAAGATGGTGAAACAGTTAAATTTATTAAAATTACTGATATTGAGCCTAATGTAATGCAGGCAAGAAAGAAATTTGACTCGGAAAGTTTGAATGAACTTGCAGAATCTATTAAAAATTATGGTATTTTACAGCCAATTATTGTTGAAGATAAGGGAAATTTTTATAGAATCATTGCTGGTGAAAGAAGATGGAGAGCTTCTAAAATAGCTGGATTAGAAGAGATTCCTTGTTTGGTTAGAGATGAAGATGAGCAAAAAAATAAAGAAATTTCATTAATTGAAAATATTCAGAGAGAAAATTTAAATCCCATTGAAAAGGCTATGGGTTATAAGGAATTAATTGATAATTATAATTTGAGACAACAGGATTTGGCTGATAAATTGGGCATTAGCAGAACATATGTTACTAATACGTTGAGAATTTTAAATTTGGACAAAAGAGTTATAGAGTTGGCTCTTGAAGGGAAGCTTACAGAGGGACATTGTAAGGCATTGATGGCTATTTCTGATTTGGATAAACAATTTGAAATGGCTACAAAAATAATTGAGACTGGTGGAACTGTTGCTGATATTGAAAGGGCTTTAAAGAATAGTTCAAAAACAGTTAAAAAGGCACAAAAGAACGAAGCAATTTATAGAAATATAGAGAATGATTTTGAGAAGTTTTTTGGCTCTAAAGTCAAATTAAAGGCTGGTCCACGTAGTGGTAAAATTATTATTTCATATTCATCAAATGAAGAGCTTGAGAGATTACTAGAGATGGTTAAAAATAATGGTTAGAAATGAATGGAGTGCTTAAATTGAAAACAGTTAATTATGTAGAAATTTTATTTATGGTGATTAGTATTATTTCCTTAGGGATTTCTGCAGTTAGTATATTTTGGACAATTAAAACTAAAAATAGATATGAAAAATATGTAAAAAAATTGGGGAATGGGTCTAATATTGCTGAAGCTTTGGATGAGTACATTAAGCAGGTTGAAAATATTGAAAAAAGAGATGATCAAATTCTAGAATATTGTACAGCTTTAAATGCAGAACTTGGCAGATGTATTAAGAAAATTGGAATTGTTAGATATGATATGTTTGAAAATAATAGAAGTAAATTAAGTTTTGCTTTAGCTTTATTGGATAGAAAAAATACTGGAGTAGTTATTAATAGTATTTATGCTGAAGATAATTCAAATGTTTACGCTAAACCGGTTGTTAATGGAGTGTCTAAATATCAGCTTTCATTTGAGGAAGAAGAGGCTATTAGACAAGCATCAATCAAATGATATTAATTATAAATAAAAACGCCTTAAAAACGATTTTAGGCGTTTTATTTTGTATTAATTTTTATAATAATTTTGAAAATTATAATTGACAAGTTAAATTTTATATGTTATAAATATATGTGTTACAAGTTAATTTTGTACATACGGAGAGGTGGTCGAGTTGGTTTATGGCACCAGTCTTGAAAATTGGCGTAGGTGTGAGCTTACCGTGGGTTCGAATCCCACCCTCTCCGCCATTTTTTTATATTATTTGGAGATGTACCCAAGTGGTTGAAGGGGAGTGTTTGCTAAACACTTAGAGTTCGTAATGGGCTGCGGAGGTTCGAATCCTCTCATCTCCGCCAAGTAATGCTTAAAGGCATTATTTTTTTTGCATATTATTTTAAGATATTATTTTTAGCATAAATGAAATAGGAATCTATTTTATTTATGCTTTTTATTTTTGATGTTGATTATGTTCATATTATGAGGATAATGTTAATTGTATATTTTTCATTTTGTTTAAAATTGAATAACTTTTTTACAAAAAGTTATTCAATTTTTTTTGTAAATAATTTATTATTAATAATTAATTTAATTATTAATGCATTTATTTTATTTATTTATTAATTTTATTATTTATTTTTAATTAATTATTTAATTAATTAATTATTTAATTATTTATTAATTGTGTTATTTTGTCATATTGTAAAATTTATTTTTTATATGCTGTTTTTGTTGAGTTTATTTTATACTATTGTTTTTTAGACAATTTTGTTTTGGCGAATAAATAATTAATTAATTATTTATTATTAAAGATATTGTTTTTATTAAATTAAATATTAATTAATATTAGTAAATTTTTATTTTATATTTTAAAAATAATATGTCTTAAATTAATTTTTTAATTATAATAATCATTATTTGTTTTAAGTTTTTTTCTGATTAAATTTTATTTATTATTTTTTTGCTTTTAATTAATTATTAATTATTTATTATTAATAATATTGTTTTTATTTTATATTTTAAAAGTAATATGTTTTAAATTAATTTTGTAATAATAATTATTATTTCTTTTAAGTTGTTTTTTATTAATTGGTTTTATTTATTTATTTTAATTAACATTTTTCATTTTTTATTTTTTTATTTTAAATAAAAAAATTGTCATTTTGCAAAATTGAGTTTGCTTAAAAGACAAGTTTTAAAAGATAATTTTATTTGGTTCTTGTAGTTATTGAATCTTAAATATTGTGTTTTAATTTTTAGGGTTTTTAATTATTGTTGTATTTGGGTGAAGAAAAGTTTGAGATTATTTTATGAATTATTTATTTTTATTTTTTGATATTTAATTTGAAATTAAGATTATTTTTTATAAATTAAAATATTATTATTTAATATTAATTTATTATTTATTTTATTTAATAAAAAAACAGAAGGAATTAATCCTTCTGTTTTTTATTTTATTTTTTTTATTCCAAGATTTTTTAAATTATTTTTTATTCGTTTTTTAAAGAAAAAATTTTGTAAATCTTGTATATATATTGAGTACATTTTTGCTTTATTTGCACCATATATGTCTGCAATACGGTTATTGCCGATTACAGCGATATTTTCTGGAGGTAAGTTCATTGCATTAGCTAAATCTAGAAATGGCTTTTTTAAGGGTTTGAATGCAAATTTTTTTGTTGTTTTTATTTCAAGTTGTTCTACGAATATTGGATTGACATAGATATTATTGCTTAAAATTGCTATTTTTAGGTTTTTGCTTTTTGCGTTTTTTATAAAATTAATTGTACCTTCTGAAATTTGTCTTTTTATTAAAAGTGTTCCATCAAAGTCGAATATTATGCCTTTAATATTTTTATCATTTATTAAATAATCTAGACTAATATCAGATATTTGGCGATACGTTTCTTGTGGTATTAATGCTTTCATTGGACCTCCAATCTTATTTTTTTAAATTGTCCTTTGCTATAGCCATCATTAGTTTAATTCGGTTTGTTTGATTTGCTTCACTTGCTCCTGGGTCATAGTCTATTGGTGAAATGTTAGCGTTTGGATATTTTTCTCTTATGGTTTTTATTACACCTTTTCCAACGACATGGTTTGGTAAACATGCAAATGGTTGTACACATACTATATTATTTATTCCATTTTGTATATATTCAACCATTTCTGCTGTTAAGAACCAACCTTCTCCTGTTTGATTTCCTATTGATAGAATTCCTTTTATGTGTTCTTCAAATTCAAATATATCGCATGGTAGTAGATAACCTTTTTTAGATGATTTTAGTGCAGATATTTCAGCTTTTTCCATGTTATCAATTATTTTTATTACTGTTTTAAAGATAGTTGCCTTTATTTTTTCCGTGTTCATTAATTTGCTATTTGTTATTTTGTGTGTACAGATAAATTTAATGAATCCCATGAAATCTGGCTCTATTACTTCAGCGCCCTCGTCTTCTAATTTTTGTATTACGAAGTTATTTCCGAAAGGGTGATATTTTATTAGGACTTCGCCTACTATTCCTACTTTTGGTTTTTCTATAGACATATCAACTTTAATTTTTTCAAAGTCATCTACAATTTCTTGGAAACTTTTTTTGAAATTTTTATTTTTGTTATTGTTGATTATTTCTTTACATTTTTCCATCCATTTATCAAATAATATTTTTGACTCGCCTTTATTTATTTCATATGCTCTATTTTTAGCATATAATTTTTGTAGTAAATCTCCATAAATTATGCATTTTAGTAATTTTTGTGCCAATTCTAAGGTAATCTTAAATCCTGGCATTTTTTCCATGCCTACTACGTTGAAAGAAATAACTGGAATGTCTGGATAGCCCGCATCCTTAAGGGCTTTTTTGATAAATCCTATATAATTTGTTGCTCTACATCCGCCACCTGTTTGTGACATTATTAGGGCTGTTTTTTCAGGATCATATTTTCCTGATTCTAAAGATTCTATCATTTGTCCTGTTGTTAATATTGAAGGATAACATGCGTCATTATTCACATATTTTAAACCAGTTTCGACAGTGTTTTGAGTGCAATCTTTTAAAAGGTGGAAATTGTATCCCATTGATTGCATTGCACTTTCTAATAAATTGAAATGTACTGGTGCCATTTGAGGGCATAGTATTGTATATCCTGATTTTTTCATGTCTTTGGTGAATACTTTACTTTTCTGTTCGTAATCACCAAAGCCTTCTTTGTGGTGTAATTCTGTTTTTTCACGTTTTAGCATACTTGCTAGTAATGAACGAATACGTATTCTTATTGCTCCTAGGTTGTTTACTTCATCAATTTTTATTAATGTGTAAAGTCTTTCGTAGCTTGCTAATATTTCATTTACTTCATCTGTTGTTACAGCGTCAACTCCACATCCGAAAGAAGTTAATTGAATTAATTCTAGTTCATTGTGTTTTCCTACGAAATCTGCTGCTGCGTATAGTCTAGAATGATATGTCCATTGATTTACTACACGTAGACGTTTAGTTATATCAGTTTGTTTACAGATACTGTCTTCTGATAATACTGCTAATCCTAATCCGGTTATTAAAGTGTCGATTCCGTGATTTATTTCAGGGTCTACATGGTATGGTCGTCCTGCTAGAACAATTCCTTTTGAATTGTGTTCTTTCATATATTTTAATGCTCTGTTTCCTTCGGCTTCGACATCGTCTTTGTAGTGTTGATATTCTTCTTCTGCTAGCTTTGCTGCATTTAATAATTCTTTTTTAGTGAATTTATATTCAGCAAATTCAGGTAGTTTGAAGATTGTTTCTGCTAAACTTTTTGCATTAAATGGTAGGAATGGATTTAAGTATTTTATTTGTTTTAATGATTCTACATTATTTTTTAGTACTTCTGAATAAGATATTACGATTGGGCAGTTATATTTATTGTCTGCTGTTTTGAATTCTTTTCTTGAATAAGGTACACATGGATAGAATATTGTTTTTATTCCTTGTTCTATTAATGATTCTATGTGACCATGTGATAATTTTGCTGGGTAACATACTGATTCAGATGGTATTGATTCCATTCCTTTTTCGTATGTTTTTCTATTACTTTTTTCTGAAATTATTACTCTGAATCCTAAGTTTGTTAAAAATGTAAACCAGAATGGATAATCTTCATACATATTTAATACTCTAGGTATTCCGATTGTACCACGTGGGGCTTTTTCTTCTTTTAATGGTTCATAGTATTCAAATAATCTTTTAAATTTGTATTTATATAAATTTGGTAATTCTTTGTTTGAAGAGACTATTCCTGCACCTTTTTCACAGCGATTACCTGAAATATGTCTTGTTCCATTGTTAAATAAATTTATTGTAAGTAAACAGTGGTTTTCACATGCTTGGCATCTGGTGTGGTTTGTTTTTATCGTTAATGAATCAATTTGTTCTAGTGTTGATAATGTTGTTTTATAATTCATATCTAGTTTTTCTTCATATTTTTCTTTTGCAAGGATTGCGACGCCATAAGCTCCCATTAATCCAGCAATGTCTGGTCTGATTACATTTATTTTTGTGATTTTTTCGAAAGCTCTTAATACTGCGTTGTTGTAGAATGTTCCACCTTGTACAACAATGTTTTCTCCTAATGTTTTGGTGTCTCTGATTTTCATTACTTTTTGAATTGCGTTTTTTATTACAGAGTAAGAAAGTCCTGCTGATATATCTCCTACTGCTGAACCTTCTTTTTGAGCTTGTTTTATTTTTGAGTTCATAAAAACGGTACAACGTGATCCAAGGTCTACAGGATGTTTTGATTTTATAGCACTATCAACGAATTCTTGTATTGATAAATTAAGGCTTTTGGCGTATGTTTCAATAAATGAACCGCATCCTGATGAACATGCTTCATTTAACATTATATTATTTATTGTATTATCTTTAATACTAATATATTTCATGTCTTGTCCACCAATATCTATGATACTAGATACGTTTGGTAAAAATGCTTTTGCGGCTGTATAATGTGCAATAGTTTCGATTTCGCCTAATTCTACATTTAATGCTGATTGAATTAATTTTTCTCCATAACCAGTTACGCCACTGAATTTTATGTGTGCTGTTTTTGGAATTTCTTTATATAATTTTTTTAGCATATTTTCAACACTTTTAAGTGGATTGCCTTCGTTGCTTTCATATAAAGAGTATAATAATTCATTATCTCTGTTTATTAATACTAGTTTTGTTGTTGTTGAGCCTGCATCTATTCCAACAAAGCAGTCTCCTTTGAACTCTGATAGACTTTGTCTAGGGACTTTGTTTTTATCATGTCGCTTTATAAATTCTTTATAATCTTCGTCATTTTCAAATAGGGCGTCTAGTGATTTTCCATTTGATTCTTTTGAAGTTTTTAAAGTTGCAATTTTATTTAATAATTCTTCATGAGTTATTTCTTTTGTATTTATTGAGTCTAAAATAGCGCCTTTTGCTACTAATAAATGTGCATTTTCTGGTACTATTATTTCATCTTTTGTTAAGTTTAGAGTTTGTATAAATCTATTTCTTAATTCTGATAGGTATGTTAAAGGTCCTCCTAAGAATGCTACATGACCTTTTATTGGATGTCCACAAGCTAATCCTGAAATAGTTTGGTTTACAACTGCTTGAAATATTGAGGCAGCAATATCTGATGTATTTGCTCCTTCGTTAATTAATGGTTGGACATCTGTTTTGGCAAATACTCCACATCTTGATGCTATTGGATATATTATTTTATAATTTTTGGCTAAATCGTTTAGTCCTGATGCGTCTGTGTTTAATAATGATGCCATTTGGTCAATAAATGCGCCTGTACCACCGGCGCATGTACCATTCATTCTTTGTTCTATTGATTGATCAAAGTATATTATTTTTGCATCTTCACCGCCAAGTTCAATTACTACATCTGTTTGAGGAATATATTTTTCAACTGCGCGTTTACATGCTACTACTTCTTGAATAAATGGAATTTCCATAAATTTTGCTGCACTCATTGCACCTGAACCGGTTAATGAGATTGTATATGTGTTATTTTTATATTTTTCTGCAAATTCTGTTAAAACTTTGCATAATGTGTTTTTTGTATCTGAGTAATGTCTTTGATAGTCTTCGTGTAAAACGTTTAAATCATCGTCCATTATTACTATTTTGATTGTTGTTGAACCTACGTCAATACCAACGTGTAAATGATTTTTCATTTTTCCTCCTTATGGGGTTATTTTATATTTTAAGTGGTAAAAAGTCAAACTGATTTTCTTAGGGTTTATTGATATAAAGTTATTGTGGTGTTATAATTTTTTTATGGAAAGAATAGATGATTTACAATATAAAGGTTTAAAGATTATACAAGATTCTGATGGATTTTGCTTTCGGGATTGATAGTGTTTTATTAAGTGATTTTGCAAAAAAAATTAGACCGGGTAGTACAATATGTGATTTGGGAACTGGAACTGGTATTATTAGTATTTTACTTAGCAAAAAGGTTGATTTTTCTAAAATAATTGCTTTTGAAAAACAAAGAGATGTTTTTGATATGGCATTTAGAAGTATTAAAATGAATGGGCTTGAAAATGATATTAAGATTATTAACAGTGATATTTTAGAGATTGATAGAGATTTCAGAGCTGATGCTGTTGTTACTAATCCTCCTTATAAAAAATTGGATACTGGTATTAATTCTGTAAATGTGAAAAAGCAAATTTCAAGATTTGAATCAAGTGCTAATTTAGATGATTGGATTCGAATTTCTTCTAGAATTTTGAAGGATTTCGGAGAATTTTATATGGTTTATAGACCAGAAAGATTATCTGAAGTTTTTAGTATTATGAATAAATATAAGATTGAACCAAAAGTAATTAGATTTGTTCATTCAAAAGTTGATGAGCATTCTACAATGGTTCTTATTAAAGGGATTAAATTAGCTAAGAGTTTTCTTAAAATCGAAAAACCTTTGATTATTTACAATAATGATGGAAGTTATACTTCTGAAATTAATGAAATTTATAATGGAGATGTTAATGGAAAAGGGTAAATTGTATTTAGTTGCTACGCCGATAGGAAATTTAGGGGATATTACTTATAGGGCAGTTGAAATTTTAAAGGCAGTTGATGTAATTGCTGCAGAAGATACTAGACAGACATTAAAGTTGTTGAATTATTTGGATATTAAAAAATCAATGTTTAGCTATCATAGGCATAATGAAGATTTTAAAGTTGAAAAGATTATGGAATTTTTGGAAGATGGTAAAGATGTTGCTATTGTTACAGATGCTGGTACTCCTGGAATTTCTGATCCTGGTGAAGTAGCTGTTAAAGAGGCAATTGATAGGAATATTGAAATTATTCCTATTCCTGGAGCTTGTGCTTTAGTTAATGCTTTGATTGCTTCAGGACTTAATACTAAAGAATTTTCTTTTTTTGGATTTTTACCTATTAATAATAAAAATCGTAAAGCTAAATTGGATGAAATTGAAAGAGAAGAGAAAACTGTGATTTTGTATGAGGCACCTCATAGAATTTTGGAAACACTGGCTGATTTGAAAAATGTTTTGGGAGATAGATTTGTTGTTGTTGCTAAGGAACTTACTAAATTACATGAAACATTTTATAGGGGTAATATTGATGAAGTTATTGATTTGATAGGCAGTAATCCAAGGGGTGAATTTATTATTATGATAGATGGTAAGATTGTTGATAAAAAAGAACTTTTCAAAGATATGACTTTGGAAGAGCATTATAAATATTATGAAGACCAGGGATTTGATAAGAAAGAAATTATTAAGAAAATTGCGAAAGATTTAAATGTATCAAAGAATGAAATATATCAAAAATTCATTTAGCATGTGCTAAATGAATTTTTTTGTAGTATTTTTGTATGTTATAATAATTGACTTTTGGTAATATGTGGAATATATTTTAGCTGTAGAGGAAATAGTTCAGTTTATGTTTTTATCGACTAATTTTAATCTATGAGATTTTATTTTATTATTTTTTAAAAAACAAATTTATATTTCTAAAAGCGCCCCTACTAAAAATAATAAATTCCTCTACATTTTATTTTAATGATGGTATTTTTCGTTGTTTGAAATTTTAGCAGCTCTAAATATTTGTTCAATTAAAAATACTCTAATTAATTGATGTGGAAATGTCATTTTTGAGAAGCATATTTTTTCATTACTTAAATTTTTTAATTTTGTATTTAATCCAAGTGATCCACCAATTATAAATGTAAGATTACTATTTGAAATTTTTATATTTTCTATTTTTTCTGAAAGCTCTTCTGATGTGTATTGTTTTCCAGTTAAATCTAGTGATATAACATATGAATTTTTAGGTATGTGCGAAATTATTTTTTCGGATTCTATATCTTGTATTTGTGATATTATTGAAGAATTTAATGTGTCTGGTAATTTTTCATCTGGTAATTCTATTATTTGAAATGAATAATATTTTGATAATCTCTTGGAATATTCTTGTATTGCTTCTTTTAAATATGTTTCTTTTAATTTTCCAATACAAATTAAATTTATATGTAGCATTTTGACCTCAATTAATTTTATAATATAATTTTTTTACTTATTTCATCGCGGTTTGCGATTTGTAGAGTAAAGTTTTTTAAATCTTTTTTTATAAGTTTATTCATGGTTGTTTGGTATGCTTGTTCAGGAGTGTTGTTTTCTTTACTTAAATGTCCAAACATTACATTGTTTAAATTTTGTGTGTTTAAATAGTTTACTAATTCAGCTGCATCATCATTTGATAAATGTCCGAAAGGACCTGCAATTCTTTGTTTTAAATTGTATGGATATGATGAGTTTTTTAATAATTCAAAATCATAATTTGATTCTAATAATATAAAATTGCTTCCTATTAAATTATTTATTAAATTTTTATCAATATGACCAATATCTGTAGCAATTGAAAATTTTTTCTCTGCATTTGCAATATTGTATGCTACAGGGTCTGCAGCATCGTGTGGAATAGAGAAGGGCTTTATCTTTAGTTCTCCTAAATCAAAAGCCTCATCATTTAAAAAGTATTTTTTGTTTGAAATTTCAGCAGTTTTCGAAATTGCATCATGTGTTTTTTTATTAGCGTAAACTGGAATATCATAGTTTTTACAAATAGTTTTTAGGGCTTTTGTATGATCGCTATGTTCATGTGTTATTAAAATTCCATTAATTTTTGATAAACTTGAATTTAGTTGTTTTAATGATTCTTCAATTTTTTTTGCGCTTAATCCACAATCTATTAACAATTTTGTGGATTCGGTTTCAATATATGAACAATTTCCTGAACTACTACTGAATAAGTTATAAAAGTTAAACATTGTTTTTCCTATCTAATTTCTTCGTCATCGTGAACTCTTTTTATGTTTGCACCAAGTTGATTGAATTTATCTTCAATGTTTTCATAGCCTCTATCTATGTAGTGAATGTTATGTACTTCACTTGTTCCTTCGGCAATTAAACCTGCAATTACTAAAGCTGCTCCGGCTCTTAAGTCTGATGCATATAAATTAGCAGCAGTTAGTTTTGGGACTCCTTCAAATACAGCTGTTTTACCTGAGGCTGTTATGTGTGCTCCCATTTTTATTAATTCATCTGTGTATTGGAATCTTGAATCCCAAATGCTTTCTGTCAGAATACTGGTTCCTTCGGCAAGAGCAAGTACAACTCCAGTTTGTGCTTGTAAATCAGTTGGGAATCCAGGGTATGGGAGTGTTTTAATGTTTACTGGTTCAATTTTTCCATTGTATTTTACATGGATTGTATCATTTAAATATTCTACTATTCCACCCATTTCTTCAATTTTTGCTGTTAAAGGATCTAAGTGTTCTGGAACACAATTTTTTATTAATATATCTCCTTTTGAAGCAATTGCTGCTAACATGAAAGTACCTGCTTCAATTTGATCTGGTACTACTGAATATTGGTGGTTGCCTTTTAATTCTTTTACACCATTTATTTTTATTGTATCTGTACCTGCACCTCTAATATCTGCACCCATAGAATTTAAAAAGTTAGCTACATCTACAATGTGAGGTTCTTTAGCACAGTTATCTAAAATTGTTGTTCCTTCAGCAAGTGTAGCAGCAAGGATTAAATTGATTGTTGCGCCTACTGAAATGATATCAAAATATATATTTGCTCCTATTAGTTTGTCGGCTGTAGCTATAATTTTACCTTGAGTTATATCAACTGTTGCTCCTAGTGATTCAAAACCTTTGATGTGTTGATCTATTGGACGTACACCTAATTTGCATCCACCTGGTAATCCTACAGTTCCATTATGACATCTGCCAAGAAGGCTACCTAATAAATAATAAGATGCTCTAAATTTACTTGTCATATCTAAAGGTGTTGATGTGGTAGAGATATTGCGTGCATCTATTGTAATTGTATGATTATTTTTAAAAGTTACGGTTGCTCCGATTTCGTTTAATATTTCACATATATTTTTAATGTCACTTATATTTGGAACATTATCAATTGTTGTTATACCATTTACCAAAAGTGCTGCTGGTATTAAAGCTAAAGCAGAGTTTTTAGCTCCACTAATTGTTACTTCACCTATTAAAGTTTTATTACCTTCAATTATTAATTTTTCCATGATTCTCCCTTCTTTATATAGTATAAAAGCTATTAATAAACTACCATAATTTATTGTTTTTTGCAATATTGTTGTTAGTGTAAAATAAATGTAGGCAAAATTATAAAATTTTGTCTACATTTTTTTGT
>ERZ773057.110-NODE-110-length-39482-cov-81.495397_pt1 | contig 39482 bp, 19 predicted proteins | sample MGYA00580629_ERZ773057 | MGnify/ENA primary metagenome ERZ773057 (study PRJEB29015, sample SAMEA2738143) | human oral metagenome | biome: human oral; feature: human-associated habitat; material: saliva | place: China | collected 2163 ...
GCACGACCGGGCGCGGCATCGGCCCCACCTACGCCGACAAGATGAACCGCATCGGCCTGCGCATCCAGGACCTCTTCCACCCCGAGGAGCTGCGCGCCAAGGTCGAGGCCGCCCTGGCCCCGAAGAACACCATTTTCGAGGCCGTGGACCTTCAGGTGCTCGACCCCGCCGAGGTGTCCGACCACCTGCTGTCCTTCGCCGATCGCATCAAGCCGATGCTGTGCGACGTGTCCCTCGTTGTCAACGACGCGCTGGACCGCGGCGACACCGTGCTCTTCGAGGGTGGCCAGGCCACGATGCTCGACATCGACCACGGTACGTACCCCTTCGTCACCTCCTCCAACCCGACCGCGGGCGGCGCGCTCACCGGCTCGGGCGTGGGCCCGACCCGCATCGACCGCGTCGTCGGCGTCGCCAAGGCGTACACGACCCGCGTCGGCGAGGGCCCGTTCCCCACGGAACTGGACGACGAGGTCGGCGAGGCCCTGCGCGCCAAGGGCGGCGAATTCGGTGTGACCACCGGTCGCCCGCGCCGCACCGGCTGGTTCGACGCCGTCGTCATGCGATACGCGACGCGCATCAACGGCCTGACCGACATCTGCCTGACGAAGCTCGACGTGCTCTCCGGCTACGACACGATCCCCGTGTGTGTCGCCTACGAGGTCGACGGAGTGCGCACCGAGGAAATGCCCCTCGACCAGGCTGGCTTCGAGGCTGCCGTGCCCGTGTACGAGGAGCTGCCGGGCTGGAGCGAGGACATCTCGCAGTGCCGTTCCTTCGAGGAGCTGCCCCAGGCCGCCCAGGACTACATCACGCGCCTGGAAGAGCTGTCGCGCTGCCGCATCCAGTCCATCGGCGTGGGCCCGGGCCGCGAGGCTACCATCGTGCGCTACCCGCTCATGTGACGGTTGCCTGAAGCGTTCGGGGGCCGGTGCTGCATGGCAGCGCCGGCCCCCGTTTTGTGCGCGGGAGGGGCGGGTATGTTGCTGGGGGCGTTCCAGGTATGGGGGGTGTCAGTGGCTGAGGGGTGGTGCCGTCGGGTACGAGGGTGGCGGCGGGCAGCATCTTGGGTCGACGATCGCACACAGGAATTCACCCACGCGCCTGATGAATCAAAAGTCGCACGTAATTTGGGTACCCTCACTTTTCATAGGTATCGAGAAAACCGCAGAATTCCAACGATGCGATTTCAATGTTTGAAATATGCGCGAGGGAATTACGTGCGACATTTCTGAGGAACCACAGCGTAAGGAATCACAGCGTAAGGCGCCACAAAGGCACCACAACGTAAGGCGCCACAAAGGCATCTCAAAGGCACCACAACGTAAGGCGCTACACAGGCACCGCACAGGGCCCCAAGCGGAAGATAACTCAAGCCGACAAGGCGCCCAGGCAGCCGCACCGTCACTGGACTTGACCATCGCGGCAGGGACCACTTGCCGCTGACGACCAAAACGCCGGCGGATCCCTCCTGAATAAAAGTCGCACGTAATTTGGGTACCCTCACTTTTCTTAGATATCGAGAAAACGTTGCAATTCCAACGATGTGATTTCAATGTTTGAAATACGCGCGAGGGAATTACGTGCGACATTTCTGAGGAACTACAGCGTAAGGAACTACAGCGTAAGGAATCACAGCGTAAGGCGCCACAAAGGCACCACAACGTAAGGCGCCACAAAGGCATCTCAAAGGCACCACAACGTAAGGAACTACAGCGTAAGGCACCACACAGGGCCCCAAGCAGAAGACAACTCAAGCCCACAAAACGCCCAGGCCACCTCGGCGGAATCATGCCACGACGACACGACAGGAAACGGCCTGCCCCCAAACCTGGGATGGGCCGACGTACGCAGTTCCAGGCCCGCGCATCGGCGCGCAGATACGACAAAGCACGCCGAACCGAATGCGCCTGTCGGCGCGAAGGCCGCTCGTAGCGGCAGAGTTTGGAGCCCGGGGCATACCGGTCCGGCGTGCCCCACAACTCTACGGCCACCCGCCCCACGGCCGCACTCCGGGGCGGCGTGGATCAACCCACACAGGGCATGTGCCACAGCGCAACCCGCAACAACGAGGCCCGAACCACCTCTCGTGGCCACGGGAACCGCAGCGCTGATCGGGGCGCCACGTTCCGACGAGACGAGAGCACCTGTCTCGTGACAATCCCAGCCCTGCGCCTCGGAAAGTTGCCCGCGCGGGCGGCCACGGCCTCGTCGAGGACTGACATGTGGGACCATGGAAGCGTGATGACTTCTCCACAACCGCCCACGCGCTCCCGAACCGCCACTAACCGCGGAGTGCGCCGCGAGACCTTGGCCTCCAAGCGAGTGCCCGCCGGCGTCGGCACATTCACCGTCATCGCGCTGGCGGCGCTGACGATCACGGCGTGGTGGCTGCCCGGCTCACGCTGGACGGTCGGACCGGTCGTCGCGGCCGCGTCCTTCCTGCTGGCGCTCGGCTGGCCGACTTTGGCGCGCCTGCACATGCCGTGGCTCGCGCAGGCGGTCCTGGCGCTCGGCGGGGCGCTGACCCCCGTGGGGGTCGCCTACTGGAAGAACCTTGACATCGCGATCCCCCTGACCGGCATCACGCTGGTCTTGCTGGTCGCCGCGACCATCCTCGACGCGCCTGCGCCGCGCGACCACTCGGTGGGCCACACGACCGAACACTGGGGGTCGACCTCGCTGACTGCCGCGCTCGCCTCCTCGGTGACCGCCCTCCTCATCGTCACGTCCGGCTCGATGTGGGTGTCCCTGACAGTCCACACGCGTTGGTCGGTCGTCGTGCCCATGGCCGCCCTGGTCGCCATCGTCGCCGCCGCGTCGGCGCGCAGCGGGCGCAGCGCCACCGCGGGCGTCGTCTTCTCCGTCATTTTCGGCCTGTTCGCGGGCCTCATCGCGTCGTCGATCGCCTGGCTGCTCGGTCACACGTCGGATCTGCTGCCCGTCGTCTTTCCCTCCATCGCCAAGCCTTTCGGCGACTTCGCCGCGTTCCTGACCCTGGGCGGCGTGACCGGCTTCGGCGTGGGCTTCGCCGTGTCCGTCGTGGACGCGCTGCTCGGCGAGCGCGCCTCCTCCGCCCAGCTCGCCTCCGTCCTGGGCCGCGGCGCCGCCAAATTCCTGGTTGCCGCCCTCCCCGTCTACGCCATGACGCGCATCGGCGGCATCTGAGGGCCGCTCTCGTCCTCCATCGACGAGGCCATGGCCGCTTCACCGTCCCCGTTTCCCCAGGTGGGAGGCGGGCTGGGGAGCCGGTGAGCGGGCCGTGCCCCGGGACTCCGCAGGGCCCCGGAAGGCGGCCCCGGCCTCGTGCGTGTTCGCTCCTGGCCGCGCCTGCCGCGCGGTGCGTGCGCACCCCACGCGTTAGGCTGGAGCCATGATGGAGATACCTGCTGACCTGCCCGCACTCGTCGCTCCCGTCGCGTGGATGCTCGGAACCTGGGAGGGCTGGGGCATGTACGCCGCCCCCGCAGCCACCGGCCAGGAAGAATCCGCCGAGGATTCCCCCGTCATCGAGGAGATCCGCGGCGACGTCGTCGGCGAGCAGATGCGCCTGGTGACCCGCGTGTACGCGGGCGTCGCCTCCGCGCCGATCGACCCCACGTGGGACGCCGCGCAGGGCCTAGCCGCAATCAAGAAGGGCGACCTGATCAGCGAGGAGACCGTGTACGTCTCCGTCGCCCCCTCCGACGCGCCGCTGCCCCCGCCCGGCCAGTACAACTCCCGCGAGTTCACGGCGACCTCCGCCTCCACCGAGGGCCACAGCGCCGTGTGGGACGGCGTGAGTGTCGGCCCGCGCGTGCAGATGGTCTCCGATGCGATCGCGCTCGGCGTGGGCGCCACCCGCGTGACGCACCTGGGCCGCATGTTCGGCCTGGTCGCGGGCGAGCTCATGTGGACGCAGGAGCGCACGCTCGATGGCGAGGCCGAAGCCGACGTCGAGATCTCCGGCCGCCTGCACCGCACCGCGCAGGCCTCCACCGAGTCCGGCGAGGTCATCGACGGCATCGACGATTCCCAGGACGGCTTCCTTGTCTGAGTCCGCGCCCGATTCCGAGTTCGTCGACGAGGCCGTGGCCTCCTTCGGCGCGACCCCGCACTTCGGGGATCCGTCTGGGGAGCAGTGGGCCCTCGAGGCTGGTCGCGCGCTGGTGCGCCGTCCGGACCTGGCGGTCATCTCTGTTGAGGGGGCTGATCGACTCACCTGGCTGACGTCGCTTGCCTCCCAGATCGTCACCGGCCTCGTGCCCGGCGCGAGCCGCGAGCTGCTGATCCTCTCGCCCGAAGGCCGCGTCGAGCACTGGGCGGGCGCGAGCGACGACGGGGAGGCGCTGCACCTGATCGTGGAACGCTCGGACCTGTCGGGGTTCGTGGCGTTCCTGGACTCGATGCGTTTCGCGCTGCGCGTCTCTGTTGCCGAGCGCGACGTCGTCGTCTTCTCCTCCGTGCGCGCGGGCGCGAATACGCCCGAGGCCGTGGCCGCCCTGCCCGGACACCTGTGGACCTGGGAGGACCCGTGGCCCGGCGTGGTGGAAGGCGGGGCCGCCTACTTCCAGGGCGAGCGCCACCCCGGCGCCCGCACCCCCATGATGTTTCACGCTGTTTCACGGCAGGATGCGGACGAGTTCGAGGCCGCGTGGCTTGCCGGCGGAGCCGCTTCCGGCGCCGCCGAGGCACACGCAGCGCCCTCTTCTGCGCCCCCCGGTGCGCGCTCCTCGACGCCGTCCCCGGCAGGCGGCAAGCGTCGCCGCGCCGGATACCTCGCGTGGGAGGCCATGCGTATCGCCGCGTGGAAGCCGCGCCTGGGCCGCGAGACCGACGCCCGCGCGATCCCGCCCGAGGTCGACTGGCTGCGCACCGCCGTCCACACGACGAAGGGCTGCTACCGCGGTCAGGAAACCATCGCCCGCGTCATCAACCTGGGGCGCCCCCCGCGCCGCCTGACATACCTACAGCTGGACGGCTCGCGCGGCGACCTGCCCGCTCCCGGCACGCCCATCACCGTGGGCGGGCGTCAGGTCGGCGTCATCACCTCCTCGGCGCGCCACGCGGACGAGGGGCCGATCGCCCTCGCGCTCATCGCCCGCGCCGTGCCCGTGAGCACCGTCTTCGACATCGACGGCGTCGCCGCCGCCCAGGAGGAGATCGTGCCCGTTCACGGCAAGTCCTCCGTGTCCCCGCAGACCCGCCCGGGCGCCGACCTCTCCCGCGAGGCCGGCCAGCGCGGCGGCTCCACTGGCTTCGGCGGCCTCGGCTCGGCGCTAGGGTCCCGCTGATGCGCGCCGTTATCCAGCGCGCCACCTCCGGCGAAGTCCGCGTCGAGGGCCGCGTCGTCGGCCGCCTCGTCTTCGATCCTGTCGACGAGGCCAGGGCTGGCTGTGCGGGGCCTGCCTCGTCGGGCGGCGTCGTGGCCACTCCCGGTGGGCAGAACCCAGCCACTCCGTCGGGGGAGGGGATGTGCGAGGCGCGCCAAGGCCTCGTCGTCCTCCTGGGTGTTCAGCGCGGCGACGGACCGGCCCAGGTGGCGACCGTCGCGCGCAAGATTGCGGAGCTGCGCATCCTCGACGAGGAACGATCCGCGCTCGACGTGGGCGCGCCGGTCCTCGTGATTTCGCAGTTCACGCTGTACGGTGACACGCGCAAGGGGCGGCGGCCGTCATGGGCGCATGCCGCTCCCGGTGAGGAGGCCGAGCCCCTCGTCGAGGCCGTCGTGGCCGACCTGCGTTCGCGCGGCCTGCACGTGGAGACCGGCCAATTCGGCGCGATGATGGAGGTTTCGCTGGTCAACGACGGGCCGTTCACGGTCCTCGTCGAGGCATAGTTCCCCCACAACGTCGCACGTAATTTCCATGTCAACCTTTCAGGTTTTGAAATACAGTCGTTGCAATTCCAACGTTTGTGAGGCTAATCGAAAACTGACCGAGGGAAATTACGTGCGACTTTTGGGTGGGGCTCCCAGAGGCGCCAGCCGATAGTTCGCGCCCCGGCCTCGTCCCGGCGCCTCGCGCGCTGGTGAACTGGCCTCTGTTGCGTGTGGCAACGGGTGTAGTTTCCCAAAAATCTCGCACGTAATTTCCATGTCAACCTTTCAGGTTTTGAAATACAGTCGTTGCAATTCCAACGTTTGTGAGGCTAGTCGAAAACTGACCGAGGGAAATTACGTGCGACTTTTGGGTGAAGCCCCCAGAGACGCCAGTCGATAGTTCGCGCCCCGGCCTCGTCCCGGCGCCTCGCGCGCTGGTGAGCTGTCCTCTGTTGTATGTGGCAACGGGTGTGGTTTCCCAAAAATCTCGCACGTAATTTCCATGTCAACCTTTCAGGTTTTGAAATACAGTCGTTGCAATTCCAACGTTTGTGAGGCTAATCGAAAACTGACCAAGGGAAATTACGTGCGACTTTTGGGTGAAGCTCCCAGAGATACCTGTCGAAAGTTCGTGCCGTGCTCCGTCCCCGGCCCCGGCCCCGGCCCCGCCCCGGCCGCGCCCCCCGGCCTCGTCCCTGCGCCGAGGGCGAAAGTGCGCGCGCGGGTCCGCGTCGACCCGTAGGCTGTAACTAGTCAACTGGGACGGGTGTACGCCGAGCTCGGCGGGGCAGCTGCCCCTGAAACAAGGAGAGACATGTTCGAACGCTTTACCGACCGTGCGCGTCGCGTCGTCGTGCTTGCGCAGGACGAGGCCCGCGGTCTTAAGCACAACTACATCGGCACGGAGCACCTGCTGCTCGGCCTGATCTCTGAGGGTGAGGGCGTGGCCGCGAAGGCTCTGGAGACGATGGGTATCAAGGGCGAGGCCGTGCGCGCCTCGGTCATTGAGATCATCGGCGAGGGCGAAAAGCCGGTTGAGGGCCACATTCCTTTCACTCCGCGCGCCAAGCGCGTCTTTGAGCTGAGCCTGCGCGAGGCCCTGCAGCTCGGCCACAACTACATCGGCACCGAGCACCTGCTGCTTGGCCTCCTCAAGGAGGGCGAGGGCGTGGCCGCCCAGGTGCTCACGAAGCAGGGCGCGGACCTGGCGCAGGTGCGTCAGACCGTCATCCAGATGCTCAGCGGCTACCAGCGTGGCGACGACGAGGGCCGCGAGTCGGTTGGCGCGGGCGTGGGTGGCTCGGGCGGTCCCGAGCGTTCCAACTCTGCCATCCTCGAGCAGTTCGGCCGCAACCTGACCCAGGCCGCGCGCGAGAACAAGCTGGACCCCGTCATCGGTCGCCGCGTCGAGATGGAGCGCGTCATGCAGGTCCTGTCGCGCCGCACGAAGAACAACCCGGTCCTGATCGGTGAGCCCGGCGTTGGTAAGACCGCGGTCGTGGAGGGCCTTGCCCAGGCGATCGTGCACGGCGACGTGCCCGAAACCATCAAGGACAAGCAGATCTACAGCCTCGACATGGGGTCGCTGGTCGCTGGCTCGCGCTACCGCGGCGACTTCGAGGAGCGCCTGAAGAAGGTCCTCAAGGAGATCCGTACGCGCGGCGACATTATCCTGTTCATCGACGAGATTCACACCCTCGTGGGTGCGGGCGCCGCCGAGGGCTCGATCGACGCCGCCCAGATGCTCAAGCCGATGCTGGCGCGCGGCGAGCTCCAGACGATTGGCGCGACCACGAACGACGAGTACCGCAAGTACATCGAGAAGGACGCGGCCCTGGAGCGCCGCTTCCAGCCGGTGAAGGTTGAGGAACCCAGCGTCGACGAGACGGTGGAGATCCTCAAGGGCCTGCGCGACCGTTATGAGGCGCACCACCGCGTCATCATTACGGACGACGCGATCAAGTCGGCCGCCGAGCTGGCCGACCGCTACATCTCGGATCGTTTCCTCCCCGACAAGGCGATCGACCTGGTCGACGAGGCCGGGGCGCGCCTGCGCATCCGCCGCATGACTGCGCCGCCGGAGCTGCGCGAGCTGGATGAGAAGATCGCCGAGGTGCGCCGCAACAAGGAGGCGGCCATTGACGATCAGGACTTCGAGAAGGCCGCGTCGCTGCGTGACGAGGAGTCGAAGCTGGCTGAGCAGCGCAAGGCGAAGGAAGAGGCCTGGAAGGGCGGCGAGTCCGACGAGATCGCCGAGGTTGGGGATCAGGAGATCGCCGAGGTCCTGGCCATGTCCACGGGCATCCCGGTCGTGCGCCTGACCCAGACTGAGACGGCGAAGCTGCTCAAGATGGAAGATGAGCTGCACAAGCGTGTCATTGGCCAGGACGAGGCCGTCAAGGCTCTCGCCCAGTCGATCCGTCGTACGCGCTCGGGTCTGAAGGATCCGAACCGTCCCGGTGGCTCGTTCATCTTCGCCGGCCCGACCGGCGTGGGTAAGACCGAGCTGGCCAAGGCTCTGGCCGAGTTCCTGTTCGGGGACGAGGATGCACTGATCCAGCTGGATATGTCCGAGTTCTCGGAGAAGCACACGGCCTCGCGCCTCTTCGGTGCTCCTCCCGGCTACGTCGGCTACGACGAGGGTGGCCAGCTCACGGAGAAGGTCCGTCGCAAGCCGTTCTCGGTTGTCCTCTTCGACGAGGTCGAGAAGGCGCACCCGGATATCTTCAACTCGCTGCTCCAGATCCTGGAGGAGGGTCGCCTGACGGACTCGCAGGGTCGCAAGGTGGACTTCAAGAACACCGTCATTATCATGACGACGAACCTGGGTACTCGCGACATCAACAAGGGTGTCCTCACGGGCTTCCAGACCGCGGACAACTCGACGCACGACTACGGCCGTATGAAGTCGAAGGTTGCGGAGGAGCTCAAGCAGCACTTCCGCCCGGAGTTCCTCAACCGTGTCGACGACACGATCGTGTTCCCGCCGCTGACCAAGCCTGAGATTGCGCGCATCGTCGACCTGATGATCGCCAAGCTGGCTAAGCGTATGGAGGCGCAGGACATGCGCCTGCAGCTGACGGACGAGGCGCGCGAGCTGCTCGCGGACGTGGGCTTCGATCCGGTTCTGGGTGCGCGCCCGCTGCGTCGCGCGATCCAGCGTGAGATCGAGGATGCGCTGTCCGAACGGATCCTTTTCGGAGAACTGCAACCCGGTCAGGTTGTCACCGTTGGTGTCGCTGGAGAGGGTAAGGAACGCACGTTCACCTTCAACGGAGAGTGATTTACTCGCCAATTGTCGAGGGATGACAAACCCTCGGCTGTGAGAGAGCGGCCCGTCGCACAACGACGGGCCGCTCTCTAGTTGTCAAGTAACGCTCACTCTGATAGATTTTCATTAACTATGGGCGCCTTGCGAAGTCGTGTCACACTATTTGCGAGGCATTGTCGATTGATCGAGAGAGGGTCTATGAACACTCGTGCGCGCCGAAAGCTGACCAGCGCGAGACGACGCCTGCCGGCGCTCGTCCTCGTGCTTGTCGTCGTTGCGCTCTGTGTCGCGGGTGTCATCTATAAGGGTGCCGAAGTCACGCAAGTGAACGTCAACGATGGCGGAATTTGGGTGACAAATAAGTCCAAACAGCTCGTTGGGCACCTGGACTACGAGGCGCGCATCCTTGACGGCGCGCTGCGCACCGAGGCTACCAACTTCGACGTCGGGCAGGCCGCCGAAACCGTCACTGTGTCCGATCTAACCTCGCTTACTGTTGCCCCGGTCAATGTTACACAGGTCGCTCTGGGATCCCCCACGGCGCTGCCCAGTGGCTCGGTTGCGATGCAGGGCGGAGACGTCCTCGGTGTCCTGAATGCGGCGGATGGCACACTGTGGACCACCTCCGCGCTTAGCCCGAGCCCGACGAACCTATCTGACAATGCCGCCGTGGCCTCGAACATGGGCGCGAGCGCGTTTGTCACCGGCATGGACGGGACGGTCTACGCGCTGTCCGGATCCGGTTCCCTAACGACTGTTAAGCGACAGGGTGCCGTCGATCAAGCGAAGACCTCACGGATTGACGGCATCCCCGAGGGTGCCCAGCTGTCCTTGACGGTTGTCGGCGACCAGGTCGTCGCCCTCGACTCCGCTTCCAACACCCTCTTCCTGCCCGGCGGCAGGACGCTCAACCTCAGCGCCGCAGGCGTGGAGGAGGGCGGCGTCCTCCAGCAGGCCGGTCCCAAGGCCGATTCCGTGCTCCTGGCCACGGCCTCGTCCCTCGTGAAGGTTCCCCTGAAGGGCTCCGCCCCCACGATCACCCCCGCGGCCGAGGGCGCCCCCAGCGGCACGCCCGCCCAGCCCGTGCGTCACGAGGGCTGCTCCTACGGCGCGTGGATGGGCTCGGGCGCGTACGTGCGCTCGTGCGACGACCCCGCCAACAACAAGCAGATGGTCGTTGACACGCTGACGAGCGCCCGCGAGGTCGTCTTCCGTACGAACCGCAAGGCCATCGTCCTCAACGACGTCGCCCAGGGCAGCGTGTGGCTGCCCGACGCGAACATGGTCCTCATGGACAACTGGGAAGAGGTCGAGAACCAGCTCGAGCAGTCCGAGGATGAGAAGGACAACCCCGAGCTCACCAACGAAATCGCCGACCCCGAGCAGCGCGAGGAGAACACGCCGCCCGAGGCCGTGGATGACGAATTCGGTATCCGCCCGGGACGCTCGACGATCCTGCCCGTCCTGGACAACGACTCCGACATTGACGGCGACGTGCTGACGGCGAAGCCGACGACCCAGCCCGGGTGGGGGGCCGTGTCCGTCGCGCGTTCGGGCCGCGCCCTACAGATTTCGGATGTGAGCGCGGACCAAACGGGTTCGACGTCCTTCTCCTACGATGCCTCGGACGGGAGTGCGACCGCCTCCGCCCGGGTGCAGGTGACGATCCATCCCTACGGGCAGAACGAGGCCCCCGTGCAGCTGCGCGCGTCCTCGGTCAAGATCGGCGCCGGCGCGCAGATTCAGTACCAGGCGCTGTCCGACTGGCGCGACCCCGACGGTGACCCGATCTACTTGAAGAACGCGGAGGCCCCCGAGGGCCTGAGCGTGTCCTTCATGGAGGATGGTTCGCTGACGATTAACGAGGAGGGCGGCGCGGCCGGCCCGAAGACCGTCGTTCTGACCGTCGCCGACGATCAGGGTGGCGAGACGCGCGGCGAGCTCATCGTCAACGTCCAGGAGGCGGGCAACCTGCCGCCCACGGCGAACGGCGACCTGTTCCAGGCTCACCCGGGCCAAAACGTCACGCTTGACCCGCTCAAGAACGACACGGACCCCAACGGCGACCCGCTGACGCTGGCCGCGGTGTCCGGCGCTCCCTCGGGTGCCTCGATCACGCCGGATCTGGAGCGCGGGACCATCGATTTCATGGCCTCGTCGCCGGGTTCGTACTCCTTTGCCTACACGGTGTCCGATGGCACCGCGACGACGCTGGGCATCGTGCGCGTCGAGGTCATCGAGCCGAACGCCGCGCCTCCCGTCGCCGAGAACGACACGGCCGTCCTGCCGCAGGGAGGGTCCGTGCTGGTCGCGCCGCTGACCAACGACTTCGACCCGATGGGTGGCGTCCTGGCGATCACGTCGATTGACTCCACGGCCGTCCCCGGCCTCGAGGTTGCGCTTATCGACCGCCACCTCCTGCGCGTGACCGCGCCCTCCGGCCTGGACAAGACCGTCTCCTTCAGCTACACGATCTCCAACGGTCAGGGCAGCGCGAGCGCCGAGGTGACCGTTATTCCCGGCGCCTCGGATCGCACCGATCTGCCGCCGATCCTCAAGCCGGACCGCGCGAAGGTCCGCGTGGGCGACGTGGGCACGGTCTCCGTCCTGGCGAACGACCGTTCCCCGGCTGGCCTGAACCTTCAGGTGGAGTCGACCCTCGAATACGACCGAACCAACGCGCTGGGCACGCCTTTCGTGACGGGTAACCAGGTCCGTCTCGAGGCCGGAAACACTCCCGGCGTGATGGAGGTCACCTACTCGGTCATCGATTCGGCCGGCAACCGGGCCTCGAGCACGGTCACCTTCGAGATCCTGGCCGCCTCGGACTCTAACCAGGCGCCGCGCCCGCGCGACATCACCGCCTGGGCCACGGCCGGCCAGAGCGTGCGCATCCCCGTCCCGCTCGACGGCATCGACCCGGACGGCGATTCGGTGGTCCTGCGCAGCCTCGAAACCTCGCCGCAGAAGGGCAGCGCGACCGCGCATGCCACGTGGATCGAGTACACGCCTAACGCTGCGGCCTCCGGGACCGATACCTTCACCTACACGGTCGAGGACCGCCAGGGCGCCCGTGCCTCGGGCCACATCCGAGTGGCCGTGACCGCGGCTCCTTCGCTCAACCAGAATCCGGTGGCCGTGCCCGACACGGTCCTGACGCGCCCCGACCGCATGGTGACCGTCAACGTCCTGTCGAACGACCTTGACCCGGACGGTGATTCGCTGACCCTTGAGAAGGACAGCCTGGAGACGGCCACGCCCGCGCTGGATCCCCAGGTGCGTTCGGGCACGACCGTCCAGGTGCACACGCCCGCGCAGGCCGGTACCTACCTCGTGTCCTACACGGTGAGCGACGGGCGCGGCGGGGTCGCGCGCGGCACCCTGACGGTCTACGTCCAGGATGACGCGCCCCTCAAGGCCCCCATCGCCCGCGACGACTTCGTGGGCTACGACGAGCTGCCCTCCGACGGTTCCGCCGTGGTCGTCAACGTCTTGGATAACGACGAGGACCCCGACGGCAGCGTCGACGAGCTGACCGTCAGCACCTCCGATGCTGGCGTGACCGTCAGCGGTTCCACCCTGCTCATCCCCGTCAGCGACGCGACGCGCCTGGTCGTCTACACGATCAAGGATCGCGACGACCTGACGAACTCGGCTGTCGTGCGCGTGCCCGGTCGTGATTCGACCGCGCCCTTCCTGAGCTCGGCGAACCTGCCGATCGAGATGGACGCGGGTACTTCGCGCACGATCAACCTGTCGGATTACGTCATCACGCGCGCCGGGCGCACCCCGCGCCTCGTGGAGGGCTCGACCCCGGTTGGTCAGGATGGCCTCGACTCGGTCGTCGCCGACTCCGACTCGCAGCTGACCCTGACCGCGAACGCCGCGTTCGGCGGAAACTCGGCGTTCCTCATCCAGGTCGCGGACGGCGATTCTTCCGACTCGGGCGCCCTGTCCGCCTCCCTGTCGCTGCCCGTGCGCATCAAGCCCACGGTGAACCAGCCGCCGACCTTCACCCCGACGCCCATCCGCGTCGAGGCCGGGGCCGAGGCCGTGGTGCAGAACCTTGCGCTCGCCGTGCGCGATCCCGAGGGCGTGGACACCTCCACCTTCACCTACTCGATGGACTCCGCGCCGAGCGGTATCTCGGCGTCCCTGTCCGGCGCATCGCTGTCGGTGTCGGCCGCCGAGGGCACCGCGCAGGGCCCGGCCGGTTCAATCGCCGTGAGCGTCACCGACGAGGAGGGCAACACCGTCAGCGCGCAGATCCCCGTCGAGGTCGTCGCGTCGGTCAAGCCTCCCATCCAGGTTCCCGCCTACACGCTCAACGGCAAGGTGGGCGACACGGTGAGCATCGACGTGGCCTCCGCTGCGACCAACCCCTTCCCGGAGGCGCCCCTCACCCTTGAGGGCGCGACCCTGTCGTCGGGCGAGGCGACCGTCACTTCGGCGGGCACGACCGTGTCCATCACGCCCACCGCAACCGGGACAATCACGGTCGGCTTCAAGGTCAACGACAAGATGGCTGATCCCTCGCGCGCCGTCCAGAGCACGATCACGGTCACGGTCACGGATAAGCCGGCCGTTCCGACGGGCGTGGGGGCCGAGGCCGTGGGCCTGACGGGCGCTCGCGTGTCCTTCAACGCGCCCACAGCGAACGGCTCGCCCATCACGGGATACCGCGTCTACGACCAGAATGGACGCCTGGTCGCCACGTGTGCGACCACCGTGTGCGAGGTGACCGGCCTGACCACCGGCGAGTCGTACTCCTTCACGGTCAGCGCGGTCAACGCCGAGGGAGAATCTGGGAAGTCGGCGGCCTCCAACACCATCTCGCTGTCCGGCAGGCCTGATGCTCCCAGCGGCGTCACCGCGACCCCCGGAGACGGAAAGATCGCGGTATCGTGGAACGCAGCTGCGGGCAACGGTTCTCCCATCACCAGCTACAGGGTGGTCGGCTCGGTCACCGGTGGTAGCGCGGTCACGTGTAGCACCGGAGGAGCCACCGCGTGCACGCTCAGTGGTTTGACGAATGGCAAGACTTACACGATCACGGTCACGGCTGTGAACGCCAGGGGTGAGTCGGATCCCTCGACCCCCGTGTCGGCCACGCCGGAGGCCGCGCGCCGCGGACCCGATCAGCCGGTTATCACGAGCGCCAGCGCGGCCCAGCAGCGCGACGGTAACGCCGCTCTGGCGACCATCACCTGGTCCCTGGGTAGCTCCGGCAGCGCCGGATGGGGCGAGACGATCGTCTCCGTCAATGGCGTCACAAAGAACGTCACGGGCGGAACCAACACCACCCAGATGACCGTTCCCTACGGCGTGGCCCTCACCGTGTACGTGACCGTCAGTAACGCGAACGGTGACACGGCGACCTCTCCTGGCTACGTCATTCCGGCGGTCGTCCACGAGGATCCCACTCCTCCCAAGACGATTCCGGTGGCTCCCGATGCGCCCAACGTGCGCACGCCCATCAACAATGAGTTGGGCAAGCTGAGCGTCTATGGCGCGAAGGTCAAGGAAGGTAACGGCTTCAAGGCCGCCGACCTGACCCTGTTCTACGCGGATAGCGCCAGCGGGTGCACCACGGGCGCGAACCAAGTGGGTCTGGAGGAGTTCAATATCGGTCCTCTCACGCCCGGAACCACGATGACCTACTACTTCTGCCAGCGTGGCAAGAAGGACGACGGATCCTACGTGTGGGGCCCGACCGTGTCGGCCTCCGGTGTCGTCGGCAACGGCCAGCGCGACGGTGGCGGCGGCAACCAGCCGGAGCCTCCGCAGCCGGATCCGGGCAATGACAAGATCCCGAACTTCACGGTTGATGCCGATCCGCACATCAACAGTGCGACCATCTCGTGGACCCCTCCTGCAGGCGTTTCCCTCAAGCAGACAACCATCTGGATCGAGGGCCTGGAGGACTCGACGAGGCAGAGGTTCACGGGCCCGATGACGCAGGTCACCATGTCCCCACTGAAGCCCGTGCACGAGTACACGGTTGTCGTGGATGTGGAAAACAACGCCGGCGCCCACCGGATCGTCAAAAAAACGTTCACGACAGGCGAGTCGGTGGAGAATATCAATCCTGTCTTCACTGGGAAGACCACGTGCCCGAACGGGCAGGAATGTGGCTCGATGACGCTGACGGCCACGCGCGCCGCGCAGTTCCAACCGGGTAAGACACTCGTCTGCACGGTGTCGACCGGACGACCTGCCCAGGACACGGAGTTCCGCTTCTCGCAGGGCACGCCGAGTATACCGGGTATCCTGACGGAGGCGATTACCGCCCGAGAGCTCAATGCGCGGCAGGTCGTGAAGAGCTGCCGAGGCGAATAAAAGACAAGACTTTCATCCACTAAGAGCAACGAGAGAGACGTAGGAACACTCATGACCCTTTCCATCGAAGACGCAACCAGGTTTGCCCAGGTCTTCAAGGGCCTCGTCGACGGCGTGTCCGTGGCGGTGCTCGACAAGCGCCAGGCGGTGCGCCTGGCCCTGACCACGATGTTCGCCGGCGGCCACCTCCTGCTCGAAGACGCTCCCGGTACCGGAAAGACGGCGCTGGCGCGCGCGATCAGCGCGACCATTGACGGCACGCACTCGCGTATCCAGTTCACCCCGGACCTGCTGCCTTCGGATATCACGGGCGTCAACATGTTCAACCAGAAGACGGGCGAGTGGGTCTTCCACGCCGGCCCGGTCTTCGCGGAGATCGTCCTGGCCGACGAAATCAACCGTGCGTCGCCCAAGACGCAGTCCGCCCTCCTGGAGGTCATGGAAGAGGCCCAGGTGACGGTCGACGGCGTGCGCCGCCCGGCGCCCCAGCCCTTCATGGTGATCGCGACCCAGAACCCCGTCGAGCAGGCGGGCACCTACCCGCTGCCCGAAGCTCAGCTGGACCGCTTCCTCATGAAGACCTCGATCGGCTACCCCTCGCGCGCCGCCATGATCGACGTGCTGGACGGCTCGGCCGCGCCCGACCGCTCCAAGAACCTGCGTCCCCTCGTGTCCGGCCAGGACATCGTCGCCTGGTCGGCCCTGGCCTCGGCGAACCACACGGACCGCGCGGTCCTGGACTACGTGGCCGCGCTGGCCGAGGCCACCCGCGACGACGAGTCCTCGCTGCTGGGCGTGTCCACCCGTGGCGCGATCGGCATGGTGCGCTGCGCCCGCGTGTGGGCGGCCGCGCAGGGCCGTAACTTCGTCCTGCCCGACGACATTAAGGCCCTGGCGGTGCCCGTGTGGGCACACCGCGTGATCGTCGACCCCGATGCTGCGTTCTCCGGCGCGACCGCCGAGGGCGTCATTCAGCGTGCCCTGACGTCGGTGCCCGCCCCGGCGGTGGGCGCGTAACGCGCCGACCGGACGACGTGATGGAAGGGAAGCGTTCACAGGCAACAACGTTGGTCTCGCCGCGCAAGGCGCAGGCCTCCCGGCCGCACCCACTGAAGTCTTTTGTTGGACTGGTCACGCCTACGGGGTGGGCGCTGATCCTCCTCATCACAGTGTCCCTGATCGTGGCGGCCACCATGGGGTGGGTCGAGGCCTTGGCGTGCGCGCTCGCCGGCTCCGTCGCCCTGGTGCTGGCCGCCACGCGCGTCGCCTGGAAGTCCCCGCACGTCGTCTCGATCCGCGTGCCCAACGAGCGCATCGTCGCAGGCCAGACGGCAGTCGGCGAGATCTCGGTGCGTAACGAGCGCGCCCGCTCCGTGCGTGCGGGCATCATCGAGCTGCCGATCGGCACGGGCACGGGCGAGTTCGTCGTGCCCCCGCTGGGCGCCCACGAGAAGTGGGAGGAAATGTTCCTCATCTCCTCGCGTCACCGCGGCCTCATCAGCATCGGCCCAGCGCGCGCCGTGCGCTCCGATGCCCTGGGCCTTTTGCGCCGCGTGCGCGCCTGGGACGAACCCGTCATCCTGCACGTCCACCCTCGCACCGTGCGCGTCCCCTTCGACGCGACCGGCTTCCAGCTGGATGTCGAGGGCGTCTCCACCGGCAAGCTGTCCAGCTCGGACGTGTCCTTCCACGCGCTGCGCGACTACGAGCCAGGCGACGACCGCCGCACCGTTCACTGGCAGTCCACCGCCCGCCTCGGCAAGCTCATCGTGCGCCAGTACGAGGAGACCCACCGGTCCCACCACGTCATCGTCCTGGACACCTCCCGCGACGCCTGGGATCACGACTCTTTTGAGACCGCCGTGTCGGTTGCGGGCTCGCTCGGCCTGGCGAACCTGCGCGAGTCGCGCCCGGTGTCCGTGACGACGACCGAGTCGTGGCTGCCCTCCTCGGTCGCCATGCGTCTGCTGGATTCCCTCTCCGAGGTCTCCTTCTCGTCCTTCGGCGACCTGGCCCTTCGCGTGCGCGAGGCCGTGGCTCAGCGCCCCGGCGTCTCTGCCCTGACGCTGATCGTCGGTCCGCAGACGAGCGACGCGAACGCCGCCCACCTGGCTCGCCTGGCGCCCATTGACGTGCCCGTGTCCATCATCCGTATCGGCGCGGACAATGTGCGCGCCCGCCGAGACCTCGGCCGAGGAGTCCTCCTCGACTGTGCAACCCTGGATGACCTGCCGCGCATTATCGTCGCCGGGGGTCTGGCATGAGCAGCAATACGAACACCAAGCCCCGCGCTCAGCGCATCGACTCTCAGGACGAGGCCACCTCCGGCCCGCCCGTCAAGACTGACCGCCACTCGGTGCAGGAGCCCACGCAGCCGGGCACGCAGAGGGACCCCGGGCCGCGAGCTGACACGTACACGCCCAGGTTCAAGACGACGCGCAACCGCCTGCTGACGATCACGCAGCGCTTCGCGTCCTTCCGCACGCGCATGCCGATGTGGTCGCTGGCGGTCCTCGCGGTCCTCTTCGTCGGACCGGTCGCCGCCTTTGAGCCCGTCTTCGGCGGGGGAGTGGGCGCCATCGCCGCCGGCGCTGGCGTCGCGTGCGGCCTCGCGATCGCTTTCGCGTCGACCAAGTGGCGCTGGGACGCGATCACGACGGCCCTGGCCGTCCTGGCCACATACTTCCTGCTGGGCAGCGCCGCCGCCCTGCGCTCCGAAGCCCTCTTTGGCGTTCTGCCCACCGGCAAGACCCTCCAGGTCATGGTCCTGGGCTCCTTCCGCGCGTGGAAGGACCTGCTGACGCTGACCGCGCCCGTGTCCGCATACTCGGGCCCGGCCCTCGTGCCGTGGATGTGCGGCCTCCTGTTCGCGTCGGCGGCCGGATTGATCACGGCCCGCGCCGGTCGCGCCCTCCTGGGCTCCGTTCCGGTCATCGTGATGGGCGCGATCGCCCTGTTCTTTGGCCTGTCCGGCCAGCCGCTGCCCGTGTGGTCGATCCTGATCTGGTGGGGCGTTCTTGCTGCCTGGTGGGCCGTGGCCGCCCAGTACCAGCGCATCACGCTGGGGCAGGACGTGCTCGTGGGCCGTTCCGGGACGCGCGGCACCGAGAACACACTCGGGCGCAGCTCCCGCTCCACCGTCTACGTGGGCACGCGCGTCGTCGGCGCTCTCCTCATGCTCGCAATCTCCGTGGGCGTCGCCCTGCCCGCCGCCTCCTTCCTGGGTCGCTCGAGCACGCGCGTCGTCGGCCGCGACCTGGTCGAGCCGCCCCTGGACATTCAGGCCTACCCCTCGCCCATGGCCTCGTTCCGCCACTACACGACGGACCTGAAGGACGAGACGCTCATCACCGTCTCCGACCTGCCCGAGGGCCAGCGCGTGCGCATCGCCGCGATGGACGTCTACGACGGCACAACCTTCGGCATGTCCGATACCCGAGGCGACGGCCACTCCGGCTACATCCCCGTCGAGACGACCATCCCCGGCCGCGCGGCCGGCGACGCGGTTGCGACCGTGTCGACGACCGGCATGTCCGGCCCGTGGGTGCCCGTCCTGGGAACCCCCTCGCAGCTCACCTTCAGCGGCGCGAACGCGGGCGCGCAGAAGGACGGCCTTTTCGTCGACACATGGGCCAACGCCGCGCTGACGACAGGGCCCACCGCGACGATGTCCTACGACGTGCGGACCACGTTCGCGCCCGCCGTGCGCGACGAGGACCTGTCCGCGCTGGCCGTCATGCCCAACACGTCGAAGGACACGCACGTGCCCGACGGCGTCGTCACCATGGCCTCGGACCTGACGCAGAACGCCTCGACCTCCCTGGGCGCGGCCCGCGCGATCGAGCACCACCTGTCGACCCACGGCTACTACCTCAACGAGAACACGCAGTTCTCGCGTCCCGGCGTGCGCGCCGACCGACTCGAGCGCATGCTCTCCGGCGACGAGAATCTGATCGGCGACGACCAGCAATACACGGCCCTCATGGCGCTGATGCTCCACCAGCTGGGCATTAACGCGCGCGTCGTCATGGGCGCGTACCCCGAGGGTGGCTCCCAGGGGGGCGCCGCCTCCCTGCGTGGCTCCGACATCCGCGCGTGGGTCGAGGTCGAGTTCGAGGGCGGCGTGTGGGCCGTTTTCGATCCCACGCCCCCGCGCGACCACACGCCCCAGACGCAGGTCCCCGAGCCTCGCAGCGTGCCGCGCCCGCAGGTCCTCCAGCCGCCGGAGCCCCCGGAAGCTCCGGCCGAGCTGCCGCCGACGACACGGGACCAGAACGCCGACCCCGTCAAGCCGCCCACCGACGGCTTCCCCTGGGGTGTCGTCGCAGGCGTCGCGGGCGGGTTGCTGCTGTTGCTCGTGCCCCCGCTGGCGATCCTGGCCTACAAGGCCGCGCGCCGGCGCCACCGCCGCCGCTCCGCCGCCGCCAACGCGCTGATCGGCTCGTGGGATGAGGTCGTGGACCTGGCCGCCGACTCCGGCCTGTCCATCGAGGTTGGACGCACGCGCCAGGAGACCGCCTGGTCGCTGGCCTCGCAGTGGAACCTCGGCGAACACCCGGGCGACCCCTTCACCCTGGTGACGGGCGAAGTGCGCCACGGCGACGACGGGTCGATCGACTCGGTTGAGTTCGACGAGGCCTCGGCCACCAAGGGCCGTTACGTGATCGATGGGTGGAGCCGTTTCGGAGACGACGTGCCGACCCCGGTCGTCATCGCCCGCTACGCGGACGTCGCTGATTTCGCCTATCACGGTGCCTCGCGCGACCGCGCCCGCGACGCGTGGATGCAGGTGAACGACCTGCGCTCCCAGGTGGGCAAGAACGCCGGTTTCTTCCCGCGTATTCGCCACGCGTTGTCCCTGCGCTCGCTGCGTATGCGCCGTAAACTGCGTCTGAGCGCAGCGGTTGCGCGCACGATGCAGGAGGGCGGCGAGAAGTGAGTCCAGCGGTCGCGGGCATGCGTGGCCCCCAGATCCCAGGTTTCCGATGGGTGCGCCCTCTGGGGCAGGGCGGTTTCGCCGACGTATTCCTGTACCGACAGGAGCTGCCCAGCCGTGACGTGGCGATCAAGGTCGTGCGCGCGCAGGGCGACGAGCGTGGCACCCTCGAGCTGCACCGCGAGGCCGACGCGATGACGCTGCTGGCCGGGCACCCCTCGGTCGTCGAGCTGCACGGCGTGGGCACCACCGCGGATGGGCGCGCCTACCTGGTCATGGAGTACTGTCCGGTCGCGGATCTGCTCACGCAGGTGCGCGCCCGGCCGATGTCCCTGGAGACGGCCCTGGAGACGATGATCAAGGTCTGCGGCGTCGTGGAGATGTTCCACCGCCAGGGCTACGTGCATCGCGACATCAAGCCGTCGAACATCATGCTGGACGCCTACGGCAAGCCTGTTCTCGCAGACTTTGGCGTGGCCTCGAGGATAGGCAAGTTGGAGGTTGGCGCCTTCGACGGTTTCTCGGTGCTGTGGGCGCCCCCGGAGCAGCAGGACGTCAATTCCCCTGCGGCACCGACGCAGGACGTGTGGGCGTTGGCCTCGACGATGTGGACGTTTATTACGGGCCGCAGCCCCTTCGAGGACCCGATTGGTGACAACTCGGCGGCGTCGATCGCCAACCGTGTCCAGCGTGGGCGCATGCGCGGCCTGGGGCGCGCGGATGCCCCGCCGGAGCTGGAGCGCGTGCTGCGCGCGGCGATGGCGATTAACCCGGATGAACGCACCCCCACGGCCATGGCGTTTGGCCAGGGCCTCCAGCGCGTCCAGAAGGAGCTGGGCTACGCGCGCACCGAGATGGAGATCAAGGAGAAGCGCTCCAAGAGCACCGCCGCTCCCTCCGGCGACCAGAAGACGCGCCTGCGTGGCGCCCCCGTCATCGACCCGGATAAGACGCGCCTGCGCTCGTCGTTCTACTCCTTCGAGGGTGGGGCGGGCTCGGGTGGCGTCGAGGCCGTGGCTGATTCCTGGAAGATCGATCGTTCCGCCCAGGCGGCCGAGGCCTCGGCTGGGCGCGTGGTCGACGATCCGTCCGCCTCCAAGCGGGGCATGAGCCCCGTGGCGGCCGTGGGGTTGGCGCTGCTGGCTGCGGTGATTGCCGCCGGCCTGGTGGTGGGCATCTTGCGCGGCGAGGGCACCTTCACGCGCATCACCCCCGAGTCCGAGTCGACGACTGCGTCGGCGGGCGCGGGTGACCCATTGGGATCGGCGCCGCCGGAAGTGACGCAGCTGACGGGCGTGTATGCGGGCGGAACTGTGACGTGGACGTGGACGCTGCCCGATGGCCTAGCCAAGGCAGATGTGACCTACTCCTATGAAGCGACGAATCCGTCGGACACGACGCGCGGCAGCGTCGAGGAGGCGACGGTGAGTGTGGATGCGGTCGCCGGCGAAAACTGTATGGAAATCTCTACGGTCTCACGTTCGTCCGGGCGCATGTCTGATCCCATGCGGGCGTGCGTGACCGTTCCCTGACCAACCGGATGGATCTTTCCGGCGCGTAGCACGTCACGCTTTCAGCCTATGCTTATGCGGTAGGCTGGTCGAAAACCTGTACCTCCAAGGTGTTAGTTGTCGGGAAAGTGGTGAGCGTCGTGACGAAAAGTGACCGCATGATGCACCTGTTGCGTCGGGCGACGCGTCGCTTCCCTGCCATCACCGTTGTGCTCCTGACGGCCGTCCTTGTTCTTGTCGCCTTCCTGCATCGGGGCATCGAGGTCACCGAACTCGACGTGGACGACGGCGGCATCTGGGTCGCGAAGGGCGCGGACCTGTCGCTGGGCCACCTCAACTACGACGCGCTGACCTTCGACGGATTCGTGTCGACCCCCAGCGCCCAGGTCGCCCTCGGGCAGGACGGGCGCACCGTGACAATCGGCGACGAGACAACCCATTCCGTGGCCTCCGTCGATGTCGCCGCCATGAAGCTGGGCGGAGCTAGCACCGTTCCCGAGGGCTCGCGCGTCGTTCAGGGCGCCTCGACGATCGCAGTCCTGGACTCACTGGCCGGCTACCTGTGGGTGGGGGAGGCCAATCGTCCCGACGCCATCAAGTACGAGGACACCTCGGCCATCGCCGACGGCCTAGCCGGCGGCATCGTGACCGTCTCAACCGGCGGCACTGTCTTCGCCTACGCGCCGCAGTACGCCACGCTCACCACGGTCACCCGTGCGGGCTCGACGTGGTCCACCACCAAGGCGACCCTCAGCGGCATGTCGGTGGGTGACGACCTGTCTATCACCGCCGTGGGTGATAAACCCGTCATCTACGACGCGACGACCAACACGCTCGTCCTGCCGGGCGGGCGCACCCGCGCCCTCGACGCCGACGGTGTTGCACCCGGCGCGGTCCTCCAGATGCCCGGGCCGGCCTCGTCCTCCGTGCTCCTGGCGACACCGGACTCCCTGGTGAGCGTCCCCCTCAACGGCTCCGCCCCCACGGTGACCCCCGCGCAGGAGGGCACCTCCATCTCGGGCACCCCGGCCCCGCCCGCCTTCCACCAGGGCTGCGCGTACGGCGCCTGGTCCTCCTCGGGCGCGGCGCTGCGTCAATGTGAGTCCGGCCTGACCCGCTACACGAGCGTCGAGCGCCTGGCCGCCTCCAAGCACCCCCTCTTCCGCGTCAACCGCACCCGCATCGTCCTCAACGACATCGAAGACGGGACCGTGTGGCTGCCCGAACGCGACATGATCATGATCGACACCTGGGACGAGGACAACCCCGACGAGTCCCAGTCCTCCTCCGAGGATCAAAACCCCGACCTGCTCGAAGAGATCAGCGACCCCAAGCGCGACCAGAAGAACACGCCGCCCACCGCCGTCGACGACGAGTTCGGCGTGCGGCCCGGCAAATCAACGCTCCTGCCCGTCCTCCAAAACGACTCCGACTCCGACGGCGACGTGCTCACCGCCGAGCCGATGTCCCAGCCCTCCTTCGGCTCCGTCGTCGTCACGCGCGGCGGACGCGCCCTACAGATCACAGGCGTCGCCGACGACGCGGAAGGCTCCAGCTCCTTCACCTACTCCGCGTCCGACGGCCTGGCCTCGGCGACCGCGAACGTATCCCTGCGCGTCCACCCCTGGAGCGAAAACGCCGGGCCCAAGCGCGTCCACGACGCCAGCGTCAAACTCGGCGCGGGCGCCCAAATCGAATACAACGTGCTGGCCGATTGGATCGACCCCGACGGTGACCAGATCTTCCTCGAGCGCGCCGAGGGCTCCGAGGGCCTGTCGGTCCAGTTCTCCGAGGACGGGACCGTCTCGATCCACGACCTCGGCGGCGGCCCCGGGCCTCGTCAGGTCACCCTGTCCGTGTCCGACGGCTGGATCACCACCGAGGGCGAGCTCACCGTCCTCGTGCAGGAAAACGGCAACATCGCGCCCATCGCGAACGCCGACTTCTACGTCACGCGCGTCTCCGAACCCCTCATCGTCGCGCCCCTGGCCAACGACACCGACCCCAACGGGGACGTGCTCGCGCTGACCAAGGTGTCGACCGCGCCCGCCTCGACGACCCTCGTGCCCGACCTGGAGCTGGGCACCGTGACTTTCACGGCCTCGCAGGTGGGCTCCTACGAGTTCACCTACACCGTCAGTGACGGGCCCGAGGCCGTCGTCGGCGTCGTGCGCGTCGACGTCGTATCGGGCGACGAGCATGCGGCCCCCGTCGCCGAGGACGATATCGCCATCCTGCCCTCCGGCGGCTCCGCCCTGGTCGCGCCCCTGGCCAACGACACCGACCCCTCCGGCGGCGTCCTCGTCGTCCAGTCCATCGAGGTCGACTCAGACTCGGGCATCGAGGTCGCCCTCATCGACCGCCACCTCCTGCGGGTGACGGCCCCGGCAGGCCTCGACGACGTCGCGCGATTCACTTACACCGTCTCGAACGGCTCCGGCTCGGCTACGGCCTCGGTCGCCGTCATCCCGACGCTCGCGAAGGACGACCGCGCCCCCCTCGAACTACAAAACGACTCCGCGAAGGTGCGCGTGGGCGACATCGCCTCGATCCCGGTCCTGGCGAACGACCACTCCCCGTCGGGCCTGGCGATGAGCGTCTCCTCGACCCTGTCGGGCACGGTCGACTCCGTCTACGGCCACGCCTTCGTCACCGGAAACCTGGTGCGCTTCGAGGCCTTGGACACGACCGGCCGCGTCGACGTGACCTACACGGTCACGGACTCGGCCGGCAATACGGCCAGCGCCGTCGCGAGCTTCAACGTGATCGGCGCCGACCAGGCAAACTCCGCGCCCCAGCCCAAGGCACTGACGGCCTGGGCCAGCGCCGGGCAGACCACGCGCATCCCCGTGCCCCTCAACGGCATCGACCCCGACGGTGACTCGGTGACCCTGGTTGGCATCGACCAGCCCCCGACGGTGGGCACGGCCACGCTGGGCACCGAATGGATCGAATACACGCCCGGCGAGAACGCGTCCGGCACGGACGTCTTCACCTACACGGTCGAGGACCGCCTGGGCCGCCAGGCCAAGGCCCGCGTGCGCGTGGGCGTCGCCCCGCCCTCCGAGCTCAACCACAACCCCGTGGCCCTGCCCGACGTCATCAAGGCCAGGCCCTCGCGCACGGTCGAGGTCAACGTCCTGTCCAACGACGTCGACCCCGACGGCGACACGTTGAAGCTGCGCGAGGGATCCCTGGAATCCTCCAACGACCAGGTCAGCGCCACCGTCGTGTCCCCGACGTCCGTTTCCATCACGACCCCCGCGCAGACCAACCCCTTCGTCGTCACCTACGTCGTCGAGGACGGACGAGGTGGCTCCGCGACCGGTCAGCTGACCGTCAACGTCGAGACCGACGCGCCCCTCATGGCGCCGATCGCTCGCGACGACGTGGTCTCCCTGTCCGACGTGCCGCGCGACGGCGCCCCGGTCTCGGTGAACGTGCTGGCAAACGACGAGGACCCCGACGGCTCCCTCGCCGACCTGTCGATCGCGTCGAACGCCGAGGGAGTCAGCGTGGACAACACGGCCCACACGGTGACGGTGACCCCCGAGACGGACCGGCGCCTCGTCGTCTACTCGATCACGGATCAGGACGGCCTGTCCTCCTCGGCCGTCGTCTCGGTGCCCGGCGCTCAACGCAAGGTCCCCGCCGTTAACCCCTCGCGCATCCCGATCCGCCTCAAGGCGGGTGAGACGAAGACGCTGACGCTGGACGACTACGTGCTGGTCAAGCGCGACGCGCACGCCTACATCCGCGACACGTCGACCGTGCGCGGGGGCGCCGGCCTGACGAACCTGAACGCGGACGAAAGCTCGATCTCCTTCACGGTCGAAGCCAGCTACGTGGGTAAGACCTACATCAACGTGGAGGTTTTCGACGGGCGTGAGGGCGACGACTCCGCGACCTCCGCGTCGCTGACGCTGCCGATCCAGGTCGAGGCCACCCAGAACCACCCGCCGACGATCACGCCGACGGTCATCCGCGTCGCATCGGGCGAAGAGACGACCGTGGACCTGCCGCTCATGGTCAGCGACCCCGATACCCCAGACCCGGCCTCGTTCACCTACCGGGTGTCCGACATCCCCTCGGGAATCACCGTCGCCCAGTCCTCCGATACACAGCTGCGTGTCAGCGCAGCGGCCGGTACGAAGTCCGGTACGGCGGGCTCGCTGACGCTGAGCGTCGACGACGGATCGGGGGCCGCGGTCAGCGCGAAGGTGCCGATCGAGGTCGTCGCCTCGACGCGCCCGCTCATCCAGACCTCGCTCGCGCAGATCATCGCCGACGCCGGGTCCACCGTGAACGTCGACCTGACGCAGTACACGACCAACCCGTTCCCGGATACGCCGATCACGATCCAGCGCGCCACCGTCGAGGTCGGCGAGGGCACCGTGGACCCCCAGGGCACGGTCCTGGCCGTGAGCCCGCGCGCGGGCTTCCACGGGAACATGGTGATCGTCTACCGGGTCATGGACAAGACACTGGAGTCCTCGCGTACCGTCGAGGGGCGAGTCTCGGTGACCGTGCGCGACCGTCCCAACGCCCCTGAGAACGTTCATGCCACCGCGACGGGTCCGGGCCGTGCCTCCGTGTCCTTCACACCCGGCGCCGACAACGGCGCGCGCATCACCGAATACCTGGTGACGAGCTCGCATGGGGGCACCACGAAGTGCGAGCAGACCGTGTGCGACGTGAGCGGTCTGACCAACGGCGAGCGGCACTCCTTCACGGTCGTCGCGCGCAACGCGGTGGGCGACTCCGACGCGTCCGCCCCCTCCAGCGAGGTCCTCGTTGACGTGACGCCGGAGCGCATGAGCACGCCGTCGTTGTCCCCCGGTGACGGCTCACTGGACGTGACGTGGAGCGCGCCCAACAACGAGGGCTCCCCGATTACCTCCTACGAGATCACGCTCAACGGCAGCGACGGCTCTACCCGCCAGGAGAGCGCGGGGGCCGGCCTGACGAAGACGACGGTGAGCAACCTTGAGAACGGTGTCACCTACTATGTGTCGATCGTTGCGCGCAACAGTGCCGAGAAGCAGGCCGAGTGGTCGGAGAAGGCCACCGGCACGCCGCACGGTAAACCCGACACGCCCAGCAACGTGGGCCTTGAGCACGTGGGGTCCTCGCGTGACGGATCCACCGGTTCCGTCGTGATCTCCTGGTCTCTGGGCAAGTCCGGTGGCAGCGACTGGGGGCCGACGACCGTGACCGTGGACAACAAGCCCAAGACGGTCGACGGTGGCACCACCTCCGTTCAGTTCGACGGGGTTTCGGCCAGCTCCTCGCTGACCGTCAACGTCGACGTATCGAACGCGGAGGGCGACCACGCCTCCTCGGGAGACAAGTCGTTCTCGCTGCTCACCGTCCCCATGCCGATCAGCGCCCCGAGGCTGGAGGGCACCGGCTATGCCGGTCAGCTGCGGGTCTCGGGCCTCAGTAAGGCCGCGGGGAACGGATTCTCCAGCTCCGAGCTGACCCTGCGCTACGCCTCGACGTCCGACGGCTGTTCCTCCGGCTCGGAGATCAGCGACGGCGCGGTGATCGAGGGCAACGGCATCTCGGCGCGCACCTACTACTTCTGCCAGGTCGGGACCGCGACCTCGGGCACCCCGGTGTCCTCGAGCCCCGTATCCGCGCAGGGCCAGCCGACTGCTCCTCCGAACGTGTCGGGCGTGACGATCGCGAAGGCGGGCCCGGGAGCGGTGACGGTCAACGTCGCCGTCGCCGAGGCCTACCCGGCCATCACGTCGATGACGGTGACCGTGGGTGGAAAGACGGTCACGATGACGGGACGCACGAGCGAGACGGTGACGGGCCTGACCGAGGGTGCCTCGGTGAGTGCCCACGCCGTGGCCAAGAACAGCGAGGGCGAGGCCTCGGCTGACTCGACCTCGACGACGACCGAGCTGAGTGTGTCCCCGACGTGGGTCGAGACCTGCTCGCCGGACGTGGCCACCCAGGTGCCTGGCGGGCAGACGTGCCACACGTTCTCCCTGTCCGCGCCCGGTTACGTCTCCGACGTGTCGGTGCCGCACGTGTGTCAGGTTTCCTCCGACGTGGACCCCGCGCGTCAATACAGCGTCGTCGTGGATGGTCCCAGCGTTGAGTCGGGAGTCGCGACGTTGGCGGGCTCCCAGATCGCCATGAGGGGCAAGGTCGTGGTGCACAGCTGCGAGCCGCGCCGATAGTAGTCACGCCGAGGAGAAACGATGGGAGGAACGTCATGGAGCGCATGAATGCCGGTTTCGGCCAGACTCAGCGACCGCTTGCGGCGCGCGTCGTGGACTCGGCACGCACGTTCGTGGCCGCGCGCCTGCGGGCGATCCCGGGGATACGTCACGTCATGGACGCGTGCTCGGTCGTCACGTCCTTCGGCTGGCTTGTGATTGGCGCGGCGATCGCTGGTTTCGTCGGAGCGATCCTCGCGGGCTGGGCGGAGGCTTTTGCGCTCTTCGTCGCCTGCCTGTCCCTGCTGATCATCGCCATCATCCTCGTGGCGGCACCCTCCCCGTACCGCGTCTTTTTGCGCCTGGCTCAGGAGCGCGTGGTCGCCGGACAGACGGCGCTGGGTGAAATCCGGGTCGTCAATGACGCAGCGCGCCGCGGCGGCTCGGAGGTCATCGAGTTGCCGATCGGCACGGGCGTCGCGGAGTTCGTGATCCCGGGCGTTTCCTCGCACGAGACGTGGGACGAGTTCTTCTCCGTGCTGACCCGCCGCCGCGGCGTCATCGAGATCGGCCCGGCGCGAACCGTGCGCTCGGACGGCCTGGGCCTTTTGCGCCGCGTGCGCTCGTGGGACAACCCGGTGACCCTCTACGTTCATCCGCGTACCGTGCGCATTCCTTTCGAGGCGACGGGCTTCCAGGTCGACGTCGAGGGCGTGGTGACCGCGAAGCTGTCCAGCTCGGACGTGTCCTTCCACGCGCTGCGCGACTACGAGCCAGGCGACGACAGGCGTGCCGTTCACTGGCAGTCCACGGCGCGCCTGGGCAAGCTCATCGTGCGCCAGTACGAGGAGACCCACCGCTCTCACCACCTCATCGTGCTCGACACGTCGCGCTCGTCGTGGGACCGCGACTCCTTCGAGGACGGGGTGTCGGTCGCCGCATCGCTGGCCCTGGCTGGAATCTCGGCGTCGCGCACGGTGTCCTTCGCTGCTGGCAAGACGTGGGTGCCCGCCACGAATGCGGGCGCCATGCTTGACGCTCTGTCGTCCCTGCCGATGAGCGGGCGCGACGACATTACTGCCCTGGCTCGCCGCGCCTACGCAGCCCGTCCGACGGCCTCGTACGTGAGTATCGTCGCGCCTCCGTCGGTCAGCGACGCGGAGGCCGCGCACCTCGCCCAGGTCACCCCCAGGGACGTGACCGTGCAGGTGCTGCGCATCAACCCAAAGCGGCGTCCGCGTCGGCGTCGCCTGGAGGGCGGCGTGCTCTACGATTGCCCGTCGCTGCGCGATCTGGCGCACCTGGTGGGTGATATCCGGTGACTGCGAATGATCTGCGTCGGGCCAGGCCCTCGCTGCCGCTGCCGTCTTTCCTGGTGCTCGCTGTGCTTTTTACCGGGCCGGTCCTCACGCACGAGGCCGTGTTCGGGTCCTGGGTCGGCCTCACTGCGGCCGGCGCGGGCGTTGTCGTGGGCCTGCTGATTGCCGCTGCCTCGACCCGCTGGTCGTGGGACACGCTCTCCACGCTGGCGGCCGTCCTCCTCGGCTATTTCCTCGTGGGTGGGCCGGTCGCGTTGCCTGCGACGGTGCGCTGGCGTGTCGTGCCGACGACGGATACGCTGCTGACGCTCGTGCGCGGTGCGGTCAGCTCCTGGAAAGACCTGCTGACGCTGACGCCGCCCGCCTCCTCCTATGTGGGACCCGCTCTGGTTCCCTGGATAACCGGCCTTTTGTGCGCGCTCGGCGCCGGCCTCGTCTCGGTGCGCTGGGGGCGCCCGCTCCTGGGTATCCTCCCGGTTGCGCTCATGGGCATCGTCGGCTTGGCTTTCGGTCCCTCGGGCCTCGTGCCGCCCGTGTGGCCGTTCATGGTGTGGTGTGCGGGCGCGTTCCTGTGGCTGACGTGGGCCTCGGCGCATCAGCGCCTCTCCCTGGGCCTGGACGTGTCCGTCAATCGACGAGGCCATGGCGAGGCTAGTGCGTCGACCGTGTCGGCGCGCGGCGCATCCCGTCAGGCCGTGTTCCGTTCTCGGCGCCTGTTGGCCGCGTCGCTGATGATCGTCCTCGCGGTGGGCGTGGCGCTGCCGGTGACGGACGCGTGGGGACCGAGCGGGCGACGCATCGTGGCGCGCGAGCTGGTGGAGCCGCCGTTTAACGTGCGCCAGTACCCGTCGCCGCTGTCGGCGTTCCGCCACTACAAGAAGGACCTGGGCGAGCAGACCGTCATGACGGTCAGTGGCTTGCCCGCGCGCACGCGTATCCGTCTGGCGGCGTTGGACGTGTACGACGGGACGACCTTCACGATGAGTGCGCCGAAGAGCCAGATTTCGGTGCTGACCGCGGCGGCGGAGGACGGGAAGACACAATCCGTCAACGTGCGTAACGGCTACGTGGCGGTGGGCTCCACGATCCCGCGCACCCCTTCCGGTCTGAGCGACGGGGAGTTCACTGCGACAATCGAGACCGCGGGCATCGTCGGCCCGTGGGTTCCCGTGGCCGGTGACGTTCGTGAAGTGACGTTCGGCGGGGAGAACGCGCGCACGCAGCAAGAGGGCCTGCGCTTTGACATGTGGGCGAACGCCGCCCTGACGACGGGTATTCCCGCGCAGCCGCAGGCGGTCACGGTGCGCGCCGACGCGCCCGTCGTCCCCACGGACTCCCAATTCGCGGGGGCTACCCCCATGAAGTTCCATTCGGACACGAAAGAGCCCTACCCCAGCGGCCTCGACAGCTTCATGGCCTCCATCGTGGGATCCTCCTCGACGCCCATTGAAAAGGCGCGTGCCATCGAACGCTACCTGCACAACGAGGGCTTCTACCTGACCGAGAACACCGACCAGTCGCGCCCCGGCCACAACCTCAACCGCCTGTCATCGATGGTCTCTGGCACCGGGGAGCTGATCGGCGACGACGAGCAGTACGCCGCGCTCATGGCCCTCATGCTCCACCAGCTCGGGTGGAACGCGCGGGTCGTCATCGGCGCCTACCCGGAGGGCGAGCCGACCGAGAGCATGACGCTCCTCGGCTCGGACATGCACGTGTGGGTGGAGATGGAGTTCGAGGGCATCGGTTGGGCCGTGTTCGACCCGACACCCGACAAGGATCGAGTGCCGGAGTCTGAGTCGCACACGAAGAAGAACTCGCCGCGTCCTCAGGTGCTCCAGCCGCCAGAGCCACCCGAGGAACCCGTCGAGCTGCCCCCGGTCAGCCGCGACCAGGACGTGGCCGCCAAGGAACCGCCGCCCGCGGGCGTCCCCTGGCTCCTCATCGGCACCACGGCCGGCTCGCTGATCCTGCTGATTCTTCCCTTCGTGCTCATCGTGGCGCTCAAGGCCAGGCGAACCCGCGTGCGTCGCAAGGCCTCGCCCGGCGTCGCCCTCGTGGGCTCCTGGGATGAGGTCGTCGACATGGCACTTGACGCCGGCGTGCGCGTGCGCGCCGACCAGACGCGTCAGGAAACCGCCTGGGCGTTGGCCTCGTTCTGGAAACTGCGCGAGGGGCAGGACGGCGAGTCTGCGGGCGCCCAACCTGAGGGCGCCCAGGCCTCGGGAAACGACCTGATCCCGGGCTGGACGATGTTCCGTGAGAGCGTGCCGATGACGGTGGCGATCGCCAGGCGCGCGGACGTCGCTGATTTCGCAGCCGAGGCCGGGCAACGGGCCGAGGCCGAGTCGGCGTGGGCGGACGTGGATCACCTCAAGCGCTCGCTGGCGTCGTCCGCGAGCCTGTGGGTGCGCCTGAGGCGTCGCTTCTCGCTGCGTTCGCTGGCGCGCAAGTGGCGCCTGAAGCCGACCGGAAGCCAGGAGAGACGAGGCCCGGCCGAGCTGCTGGATGACGGGGAGGACGCGGGTGGCCCCCAGTGGCGCCCATCGAGCGTGAGGAGTAAGTCGTGACGCGTGCAGGAGCGGTGGGAACCGGCCCGCGCATCGAGGGATTCCGGTGGATTCGTGCGCTCGGGTCGGGCGGTTTCGCGGACGTTCACCTGTATCACCAGCAGGTTCCGTCGCGTGACGTCGCCATCAAGATTGCGCGCTCGAATGTGGAGGGCGGAAACGAGGCGATTCGCCACGAGGCCGACGCGATGGCCCGCGTGTCCAGCCACCCCACCATCGTGAATCTGCACGGCGTGGGCGCGCTGGATGACGGGCGCGAATTCCTCATCATGGAGTACTGCCCGGTGACGAACATCGCCGATCAGGTGCGCGCTCACCCGATGGACGTGCCCGCGGCGCTGGATTTGATCATCCGCATTTCCTCGGGCGTGGAGATGCTGCACCGGATGGGCTACGTGCACCGCGACATTAAGCCGGGCAACATCATGCTGGACGCCTACCACTCGCCTGTCCTCACCGACTTTGGCGTGAGCGCGCGCATCGGCGAGGGCAGGGACGGCGGCCTGGAGGGCTTCTCCGTCATGTGGGCGCCACCCGAGCAGCACGACGGAAGCGCCCCCGCGGACCCGTCGCAGGACGTGTGGGCACTGGGGGCCTCGCTGTGGACCCTGCTCGTGGGGCGCAGCCCCTTCGAAGACCCGATCGGGGATAACTCGACGGTCGCGGTCGCGATGCGCGTGCGTTCCGGGCGCCTGCGCTCCATCGGGCGCGCCGACGCCCCCGAGGAACTGGACCTGGTACTTCGGGCTGCGATGAACGTGGACCCCGCGCGCCGCCTGCGCACCGCGCTGGCCTTCGCCCAGTCGCTCCAGGGTATCCAGACGCTCATGGGTCTTCCCGAGACGCCCATTGAGGTGCGCGAGGAGGCTCCCATTCCTCGTCCGACGGAACCCAGCATCGCCGGGCACAGCGGCTACCCCGTTCCGACGAAGCCCGATGAGCAGGGCACGAAACTGCGCGTCACATCGGCCGCGCAGGAGCATACCGTCCGGGCGGGCGGGGGCTTTGACTTCTCCGAGTCGGGCGTCGTCCCGGTCGCGGACTCGTGGCACCACCCGCGCAACCAGTCGACGGGGCGAGCAGCGGCGACGTCCTTCGAGGGGGAGGAGGAACGCAAGGGGCGCTCCGTGCCGTTCCTGGCCGTCGTGACGCTCGCGGTGATCGCAGCGGTCGCGGCCGCCGGCCTCGTCGTCGCGATGCTGACCGGTGGGGGCCAGTCGGTTCGTATCGATCCCGTTGAGTCCCCGAGCGCCAACGGGGACGATCCCGCAGACCTGACGGTCCCGCCGACTGCGCCGAGCGGCCTGAACGGGCGTCTGGAGGGCGAATCCATCGTGTGGACGTGGACCGCGCCGCCCGATCCGAACTACGCAAGCGAGGACCTGGCGTTCCAATACCGCCTCGATCGCCCGGGCGAGGCACCGATGGCCGCATCAAGCCCCGTCGCTTCCGTCACCCTGCCCGCCGCGCACGGAGGGGACAACTGCCTGACCGTGCGAACCGTCGTGTCGGCCTCCGGCCTACAGTCTCAGCCTGTGAGCATCTGCGTCGCCGTCGAGTAACGGGTCGAGCAAGCCTTGGTCGGCCCGCGTCAGCGCGTCGAGCCGCCCGGCTTGCGCAGCCAGGACAGGACGACGAGGCACCCCAGGAAGGTCGCGCTGCCCAGCGCGATGCCGATGACGGTGAGGTTGGCGCGCGTGCGCGCCTGAGCCCCCGAGGCGTGCTCGGTGACCGGCAGTGTGGGCGCGGTGTCTGCGCCGCTCGTGCCGGTCAAGGGGTTGATGGGGCCGTCGATGCGGGCGTTGGCGGCCACCGTAATGGCAGCGTAGGGGTTGATCATGCCCCAGCCGACGGTGGTCGTCGAGCTGGCCGGGCTCACGCGCCGAGCCGTGGCCTCAAGCCGCCACTTCCACATGGCGGGCGTCTCGTCGGGGTGGGCGGAGGCCACCAGGGCGGCTGCCCCCGCGGCGTACGCGGCCGCGAAGGAGGACGAACCGGTCGCGTTGTTGTTGGCCTCGCCGGTCAGGCAGTCACCGCCGGGCACGGCCGTGGTCAGTGACGAGATCGAGGGAGCCGCGATATTGACGTGAACGCCCGAAACCTGCCCGCCGTCGGGCACGCCGCCCGTCGCGCTGGTCACGGCCAGGGCCTGCGGGTGCGCGGCCGGGTAGCGTGGAACGGTGTCGGTCCCGTACTGCTGAACGATCTGGGAGTCCGCGTTGCCCGCCGATGCGACCACGAGGGACCCCTGAGCGGTTGCCGACGCCACGGCCTCGTCGAGGCGAGCGTCCTGCGTGGGCTGGGACTGCGGGACGACGATGATCTGAGCGCCCTGGCTGGCCGCCCACTCGATGCCTTTCGCGGTCGTCGCCGCATCCAGGCCGGTGGGTCCCTTCTGCGGGTCTTCGTTGAAAGTGTCGTAGACGCGCACCGGCAGCAGGGCGACGCGCGGCGCGACGCCTTCGAGTGCCGACTGCTCGGGCAGGAGCCGGGAGGCGATGATGCCGGCGACCTGGGTGCCGTGACCGTAGTTGTCGGTGCGGCCATCTCCGCCGGTGCTGACGAGGTCCAGGCCGGGCAAAACGATGGAGCCCGAGGGGAAACGGGAGGAATCCTCGCCGCGGTCGGTTGCGGCGCCCACGGGGGAGAAATGCTTACTGGCCGGGCTGATACCCGAGTCGACGACGGCGACGGTCACGTTGTCGCCCTTCGTGATGGCCCATGCGCGATCGAGATCGAGGCGTTTGTCCGCCGTCTGCGCGTAGGTGGCGATGTAGTCGGTGCTGGTCAGGCAGCCGCCGGAGGCAGCATCGGCCGCACGCACCAGCACCTCTGCGCGCGCGGGGGCTGGACCGCTCAGTACCAGGCTGGCACCCGCGAGGAGGCAGGCACCCGCGCGCAGCGTTCGCGTCGCCCGCGCGTCCAGGAGCCGGGGCTTCCTGCGGGGCCGTGCGCGGCTCATGAGCTGCCCCCACCGGCGACCTCCCGGCGGGCGGCTCGGTTCGACAGCTCAACGCCGGTCGGGATCAGCTCCAGCCATTGCTCGGGGACCCGTTGGATGAAATCCGCGTTCCAGCCAAGCCGTCGGAGGGTATCGTTTTGGTCCTCGCCGAGGGAGTGGCGCTGGCCCAGGTCGGAGACAAAGGTCAGCGGAGCCTCGGTCTGCCCGTTGCTGGATCCTTGCGCGAGCGTGCCGAAACCGGAGGCCACCAGGGCGGCCCCGGGCGAGAAGGAGGTCGGGACGTCGGCCGTGGGGTCCAGGTTCCACGAGGCCCGACGAGCACTGTCCTGCGACATCACGGTCAGGGTCGCGTGGGCCGACCCGGATGGCTGCTTGCTGTCGGCGTTGCCCTGAGTGCGCTCCAGGGTCGCGCAGGGAACCTGGTCGCGCACGCGAATGACCTTGGGGTCGTCGCTGTCGGCTGCCGTCGAGTCTGAGTCGAAGGGATACAGGCCCTCCAGCTGCGACCACGCGTCGGGGAAGGGCGAGGGCTCCACGTCGGTCTTGGCGACCGTAAAGGACTGCGCGAACGCGCTGGGCTGGAGGGTCAAAGCGCCCTCGATCGTGCCGTTGGGCGCAGCGGTCGTGCCCTCGTACAGGGCGGCGGCCAGCGGCGACAGCGGGTAGGCGTGCCCGGTGGCCACCAGCACGTAGTAGGTGGTGCTACCCGTATCCTTCACGGCGATGACGCTGCCCTGGCGCAGTGAGGCGTTGTTCTGGGGGGACGAGGCCATGGCGCCACCCGGTTCTGCCACACCCCATGTGGTCAGGTCGGGACCGTCGTCGAAGAGAGACACCCAGTTGGGGTCCACGGAGATGGGGGAGGTGCCGATGCGCAGGCGCGCGACGATGTCGCTGGCGCTGCCGGGGATACGGAACTTGGATGATCCTGCGACGATGAAGGAGTCGGAACTCCCGGAGGGGGTGACGTAGGCGCTGCGGGCGCTGTGTAGGCCGTTGCTCGACAGGAGCGAGGAGTTGCCGATCCACGTGAAGGTGTGTTCGGAGATGGCGCAGCTAGTCCAGTCGGCGGTCATGTGGTCGGCGCTGGAGGGCACGTCCTCGGGCGCGTCGGGGATGCCGAGCGCCTGCCCCTGGCTGTATTTGCTCAGGTCGGAGGTGGAGATTTTCATCGTGCCGGTCGAAGAATCGCCGAGGAGGCGCGCGGAGGTCCGGTTGGTGATCGGGTGCCACTGTCCGTCTTGGAGGTAGTAGCGGGCGCCGGAGCTGGAGACGATCGCCAGGCCGAAGGATTGTGAGGAGTCGGCGGTCGAGTAGAGGAATCGCAGGCCGACGCTGACCAGCAGCATGACGAGTGCGAGTGAGACGCCGACGATGAAGGGGCGGGTCGGGGCTTGCGGCTCGACCTCTTTGCCGTCGGGCGAGCCCGCGACGAAGGAGGTGATCAGGCGACGCCTGTTGTAGCGCTGGGCTTCGAGGATGTCCTTATTTGATGCCATTACATTCCCCACATGTAGAGGGCGAAGGGCGGGATGGCGACGATGATGAGGGTGGCGAAGGTATCGGCGGTGCGCGAGAGCCACGGCCGAACCTTCGGGGTCACGACGTTCATGGCAAGCACGAGAAGGCTTCCGGCCAGGGAAGTGACGAGCACGAGCAGCGCGGTCGTGGGCGCCAGGAGCGCGGCTGCGAAGGCTGCCCACGAGAGGATGGCCATGCCGGAGATGACGCCGATGAGAACTTCGATGCGCGAGCGGATCGAGCGGGTTGAGAGCATGAGGGCCGTGCCGATAAGCGCGCAGAGGATGACGCCTTCCATGGACGAGGCCAGGATCGGGGCCAGGATGATCAGGCTCAGGCAGGTGCCGAGCCGGATAGACACGGACAGGGCGACACCCATCGAGACGGATTTGCCGATCTGGCGGGGGTCGATGTGGGCGGTTGCGGAGGGGCCGGTTACGCGCACGGGGACCGAGGCCATGGCGAGCCACGGGATAGCCAGGCAGATCAGGAGAAGGAGCGCGCTGAGCAGTGCTGTCACGCGGGCGGCGCTCATGCCGAGGGCCCCCGAAAAGAGGCTGAAGGAACTCAACGTGACACCGACGATGGCGGGGCACAGGCCGCTTGCACGCAGCTTCCCAGGAAGGACGAGGTGACACAGGGCGCCGATGGTGAGGGCGGCTCCCGCGGCAAGGGCGCCGGAGGTGGTCCAGGGGCCGGCCGGTAGGGCGCCGGCGCTCGCGCAGGCGAGGAGGACGGGGGCGCAGCCAGCCAGGACGGCGACGGAGGAGTGCTCGAGCCTGCGCGAGACGACGGCAGCGGTGCCGGTGAGGAGGAGGGCACCGACGATGCCGATAATCGGATAGGCGATGAGACGGACCCCGTCGAAGGAGGAATCAGCGCCCAGGAGTGACGTCCCATGGGTCGAAGCGGAGACGAGGAGGGCGCTGGCCAGGCCGACAAAGACAGCGGATGCGTAGACCGAGAGCTGTAGGGAGTCGAGGGGGGTCCACGGGTCGACGGTGGTTTCGACGGCACTTCCAACGGCCTCGACGAGGTCGTCAAAGCGCTGGTCTTCTCGGCCCTGCCCGGCGCGCTCGAGCGTCAGGGCTGCCCCTGCGCGCACGCCCTGGTCGCGAAGACACAGGGACTGGTCGAGGACCTGTCCTGAGGATGTTGAGACGGTGAACCCGGCGGACGCGCCGTACACGTCCATGCGTCCGAGGCTGCGCACAATCGTGGGAATAAGCTCCGCCAGCGGAGACAACTGAGGAACCGACAGATCGACCGTTTGTTCATCAAAGGTGACTGTCAGTGGAGTGAGTGCAGCGGCGGTATGCGTGCTCTGGGCCATCGTCTCCTCCGGGTTGTTGTGTTCCTAGTCTGCCCGTTTGTGGTGTCTGGGGCAAGCTGTCATACCTCTGCAAGACGGTCGAACTTTGTCAAAAACCTGTCTCAAGTTCATGGACTTTTGCACGTATGTGTGGTTAGACTGGGCTTGTCAGAAGGGCGGTTCCGCCGTTGGAGCGCTCTTTCACAGATGATCTGGGAGGAATAATGACCGATCAGAAGGCTCTTGATGGTGCGCTACTCAAGGGAGCGACAACCATCGAGCAGTCGCAGAGCGACATTGAATCGACGCTGAAGAACCTGGAATCGAAGCTGTCGGGTATCGGCAGTTCGTGGCAGGGCGAAGCGGCTGTCGCATTCCAGAACGTCATGGCGGAGTGGCAGACCGAGGCCGGCAAGGTTACGTCGGCTCTCACCGAGCTGCACACCGCGCTGCGTTCGTCTGACTCTGCGTCGCAGGCTAACGAGGCCGAGCAGTCGGCCGCGATGAACAAGTACAAAGCCCGCTACGGTATGTAGTCGAGACTAGGAAAGGGATACTGTCATGGCTGACATTCTTTACAACTACGGCCAGATCGACCAGGCTGTCGCCGACATGCGGGCCGGTGTCAACAGTCTGAATACGAAGCTGGAGGACATGGACTCCGAGCTCAAGCAGCTGCAGAGCTCGTGGGATGGCCAGGCGAAGCGCGCCTACGACGCGTCCAAGGCAAAGTGGACCGAGGGTATGGACGGCATCGTCGAAATCCTCACCGGTGTCGCCGCTGCGGTTGCGGAAGCCCGCCAGTCTGCTCAGGCTACCGATGCTCGTAACGCTGATGGCTTCGGCGCCTGATTCCGCCTGATTGCCGCGGGGAGGGGACCGAGGGGTCCCCTCCCCGCGGCGATTGTCTATCGGGGGCCGGTGCTCCCATTGTTTGTGTATTGCTGACTGCAAGTGAGGTTGCGTCGTGGTTGAATCGCCGAAGTATGAGCGCTTGAAGGCGTTGATGAGATTGTCTGCCGAGCCTTTGGGCGCTGAAGATCTCAGCGAGGACACGCGGGTCGGTGATGCTCATTCGGACGTTGGTATTGCCAAGGGTGGCTCCGAGGAATTCGTGGCGGACCTGAGTGTTGGCTTGTCGCAGACGAAGGAGGGGGCAGACGGTTGGATGTCCTCCTTCATTGTTGACGCAGGCAGGCATCTGGACACCATCGAATCAACGAAAGCTCATCACTTGACGCTGCGTGAGCAGATGTCGAATAAGGTGGTTGAGTCGAGAAACTTGAGCCCCGTGTTGATTGAGCCCGAGCTTGAGTATCTTCGTCATTCTGATGAGACGGTGACGATTGCGGATCCGAATGTGGCTGCGAAGGCAGGCGCTGTGGAGGTGACGGGGCGGGCGTATATTGCGGCCCTTGAGGCGCAGCGTAATGAGGAGCGAGAGGCCGAAGCTGACAAGATCTTGACTCAGCTCAATGCCGACGCGAACGCGGAAAGAAATTCGATTTACAAGCCGATGGATGATTTCGTGCCTGAGGCGTGGCGGCCTGCGCCTGAGCCTGCGCCTGATCCCGGGCCTCAGAGTGGGGGCGGCGGGTACGGCCGTCGTCGAGGGATAAGCGGTGGCCTGGTTCCCACTGTTGGCGCGGAAACTGTTGCTGGTTCTGGGGCATCGGGGTGGACGTATCCTCCCGCTGGGGAGCTTGGGAGTGTGTCGAATCCGATTAGTGATCCGGCTGATTTGGCTCGTTATGATTTGACGACGACG
>ERZ773057.113-NODE-113-length-38942-cov-11.420886_pt1 | contig 38942 bp, 35 predicted proteins | sample MGYA00580629_ERZ773057 | MGnify/ENA primary metagenome ERZ773057 (study PRJEB29015, sample SAMEA2738143) | human oral metagenome | biome: human oral; feature: human-associated habitat; material: saliva | place: China | collected 2163 ...
TTCCCTTAACATAGCTTGCTCCCATTTCTGAGTAAATTTTGCACCACTCTCCATAGCCACACCCCAAGTCTAGTACTCTTTTACCTTTGAGGTTTGGAAGAAGTGAAAATAACTCTGGCTTCTCTTCTAGGTTATTTGCGCTATTGCTTTTACATCTAAGCTCTTTGTATAAGTTAAAAAACTTTTCGTTATCGTATAGATTCTGACTCATATCTTACCTTTTACAATTTCTTGAACACTAAAATATTTTCCTTCTTCACCTCTCCAGCCTTCTGCTGAGCTGAACCAGCCCTTGCTGGAACACCAAGGTATACTCTATCAAATAAAGGCATACCCTCTTCTGCTGAAATCCTACACCATTCATCTACATAGTCTACATCTTTTCCTGCATCCTTGAAGTCAGCGATGTTAATTGCATAAAGACAACCCTTCTTTAGCATATATGCAACATTTTTAATTGTGCCCCTAACAAATCCCTCTAGCCAACCATCCAATTCTGGAAATTTGTTGTAACATTGTGTTGGGTCATCTGAATAAATCTCTAAATTGAAGTAAGGCGGACTTGTAAAAGCAAAATCAATACTTTCTGGCTTACCCCTGAATACTTCACTACCCACACAGTGCAACTCATATGAGTTTTCTCTTCCAGTAACAGACTCTACCAACTCTGCAAGCTGGTGAGTATGCCACATAGACTCAACATTTGGGTCTGTGCCTACATATTTGTAGTTATTCTTAGAAGTTAAGCACCCCAATAACCTACCCCCAAACCCTGTTGACATATCCCAAATAGTTCCTCCTGGCGGACATAGACGCTCATAGAGTGCTTTAGCTCTCGCTGGATTGAAATTTGTAGGAGAACTTCCTACCAACCTTATAGCTGCAAACATACTTGTTGGTGTCGGACTACCATTCTTATAAGAGAAACAAAAGCCAATAGCTCTTCTCATATATTCATCGTTATTCCACTTCTCAATACAAGTTGCTGCACCCTTTTTATCAACATCATGAAGTGATGGAGTATCAAATAGATTTGGAAATAGGAAGTTACACAATGCAGTACCAATTCCACTTCCTCCCATAATTGTATCACCCTCAAATTCAAGATTGCAGTTTATAACCTTTTCAACCTCATTCATCATACCCAGCTCGTTAAAATACTTGATGGGGAATACATCTCTACTACGGTAAATTTCCAATACGTCTTCAATCATCTGCTTCTGCTCTGTTTCACTTGCTTTCTGATACTTTTCAGCAGTATACTTTGCTAGGTCGTCTTCAACATCCTCGTACCCTGTTTCTACCAAGTCAAAAGCCTCATACTCCCACTCTCGGAATTTTCCTTCTGATGCCATCTTCTCAAGCTCTTCATAAGGAACTTCACCATCTACATACTCACTAAACCAATTTCTTCTCACTTCTATCTCCTTCTCTAAAACAAATAAAAACAGTCATCTCACAAGAAGTGAAATGACTGCTCTCGTCAGGTATCTTAATAGAGGATTATATCTCTATTATAACACACATTGAAATATTTTGCAACCACACTTCTAAAACTTCTTATTTTTATTATACACAATTACAACTTCGAATACAACCTTATTCAGCTATTTTTGTTTCTCTTCTTTACCATATACACCTTTACTTACAGAGGTGTCATCGATGTTACCTGCCAATACCCTGAAGTAGACTGGCTTTTTCTTTCCATCGAAATCCATACCCCATATCAAATAACGCTTGTTTAACTCTGTTGAACTTCCCCAAGTCTCAATTACACCTGTTTCATCTGGTTTCAAGTTTAATTCATCCTGCAAGCCAAACATTGAACCTGAGCTCTCCATCGGATTACCATTCTTATCAGCTAATGAAGAGTTATTCTTCAAGTTAAGGTCTTTTCCTGTCAAGTTTGTTACTTCAAATACTGCATAACAATACTGCAATGGAGATTTGATTTCCAAACCCTTGTTTCTTACATCCTTACTTTCTAACCAATCAATAGCTTCCTTAGAAACACCAAAGTCAATAAGCCTTATTTTTATTTTTCCACCATTTTTAGATGCATAGCTTACAACCTCTGTAGACATACCAGCTGGAGTCTTAAAAGAACCATCACCCACTTTAGCAGATACTTTAAACTTAACCTCTTTACCTCCTGCAGTCTTTGTTACTAAACCAGTCATTAGTCTGTGAGCTCCACACCACTCCTTACCAATCATATACTTAGCATCATATTTTTCAGGTTCAGGTACTTTTTCCTTCTTTTCTTTACTTAGCTTATTCCAATCTTCCCACTCTTTAGTCGTGTTTACCTTTTTCCCAGCGTACTTTGGTGGTTCTTCCTTATCCTTCTTCTCGTCGGCTGAGAGTTCGTTCCAAGCCTTCCACTCTTCAGTCTCTTCGCCTTCTTTTCCTCCTCCTTCACCGACCTGTAGCTCCAATGCTTTCAATGAGAAATCACTTACCAACTTATCAAATGCCTTACTGCTGAAAAGTAAACTATCAATTGTTATATCTTCCTTTTCAGCCATCAAGTACCCACCGTTGACCTTGTTGAAGTGTGGAACATACTTTTTATCTGTTTTAATGGCGTACCCTTTCTTAGCTTTGCTGTTCATAAGCTTACAGAAAACTGTTGTTAGTTTCTCTTTATAGTTTTCATCATCTACTGAAACTTTATCCTTCTTCAAAGCTTTAGAAATTTCATCGTCACTAAATTTGATTTTGCTGTAATCAATATACTGCAACTCAACAGGTTCATTTTCACTTGTTAACCAAGAGTCCTGCAATATAACTTGACCTTTTCTCTTCATATCCCTACCCAGTTTGTCCTTCTTAGGAACTTTAGCAGGTACATATTTCACCGTCCCAGCCATATTAACCATAAAATCAGCCCTATCTGTAGAGTCACCAGCATAATCTAACTCCTTACCAAGATAACTCTCAGCACCACCTAAATCTGCTTTCAAAGAGTCCTCATTCAAGCTTGCTACGGAAGAATTCCAACTGTTCAATCGATATAGCCCAGTTGTCTTTTTATCAATTTTCATCTCTCCTGGGAAGAGATAGAATCTCATAAACAAACCTACACCAACTAAGACTAACAGACCTAAAAACATACCCATGAAGATTTTCTTCTTCTTACTCCAAGGCTTCTTTTCCTTCTTAACCTTTTCTTGCATCTGTTTTTTTCCTTTAGGTTTCTGTTTTTTCTTTTTATCTTCTTCAGCTTTTTCCTTAGCTTGTTTCTCTTTTTCAATCATAGCCCTAACTTCAGGACTCATATGACCATCACCAATTTTCCCATTGGTAATAGGCTCTACGCTAGCATCATAATCCGTACCCTTGAGCCACATCTCATCTCCTGAGTACTCTGTTTTACGATGCATACCATTTCTTGAAGAGGTGTTTATACCTCTTTCATTCATTTTATATTCAACTTTTTTCTTTGGTGCTCTACCAGTATTATTTACTTTCACTGCAAAACTACCTTTCTTAATCTCTCCTAGTAGCTAAAAACCATACCGTCTGTTAAACCACTGAGCAAATCTTCTGCCTCTCCACTGTCTTCAGCTTCTCCACTGTCTACACCATCTTCAATGTCTACAGTATCTTCTTCCTTCTCAGCAACCCCAACTGGCTCTTCAGTTTTCTCTTCAGCAGGAGCAGGTAGTCCAAAGAGGTCAATTACCTCTTCCTTTTCAACTACCTTTTCAGGTTCTTTCGTACCCACTTCCACTCCATCAAGCTTACCTAATATCAAGTTTAAAGCACTCATAACCTCGGCATTAGACTTCTTCATCTCGCATATCTCGTCTTCAATCCTTTGAAGTCTTTCTGAGCCAAATCCATCACCCATATCTGTTTCGGCACCACTACCACTACCAGCTCTAAACTCTCCTGTGTTGAAAGAGTCGATACCTTCTTCAGAAGTCATCTCAGCCTCTTCCTTAAGGATTTCCATATTTATCATCGTAGCTTTCATACTGTCAATTGATGCTTGAAATGCGTTATCTGCTTCAGCCTGCAACTCAGCTACAACATCATTACCATAAGCATTAACATATTCATCTTGCTGGTATCCTTCTAATAGCTTCAAAATTAACTTTGAAAAACTCCTATTCTTTTTATGTGGCTCAATAACTTCCGTGTATAAAGCCTCATCTACATCTACCATAATACTTACTTTTCTGCTCATTTTACCTTTTCCTTAACTAATATGAGTTTTACTCCAAGTTCTAAGTTCTCCGCTCTCATCTTCTAAATAAACCTACAATTGATTTGTCTTTCAGCCATTCTATATAAACCCTCTAACTGAGGAACTTTACTTGTTATAAGTACTTCGCAATCTTTTGCTCCACCTTTTAAGCCTTTTAGTGAACGCATCGTACCCCTTAGATGAACTGCTAGCCCACTTGTAAATACTGTTTTTTCAGCTAAACCATACCCACTCTCAAATATTGCTCGGCTGACCAGCGAATCTAAACAACCACCAAAGATTACTACCTTATATCCGCTACTTTCAAGCTCAGCCAATCTTCTCTTCCAATCAATAGACATTAAGTAAGCATCATTTACATACCCACTTCCAAAGGACAAGACTGAAACCCCTCTATACTTTGTTGGTGTGAGATAACTATCAAAACTACCCCCACTCTCAAACCAAGCTTCAGCATTCTTAAATTTCTCAATACCCATTACATAGTCGATTGAAGAGTCCGAATAAAGGTCTACAATAACAACTGGGTTGCTTCTTCCACTCACTGATGCCATATTCTTTATGAACCCGTAGGTATCCTTCGAATAAGCACCACAACCTGAAAATACAAAACTTACATTCTCATATCGGTTCTTACCAAAATCTAATACCATACCCACTGAACTCTTAACAAAAGCCTTCTCACTAATCTTAACAAAAGGACTCTCTCGCAATCTACCTAGCTCATGTTTCAAACCTGCAAGTTCCTTTGAAACCTCACCAAGACTCTCCTGACCACCAAATTCAGCCTTTATGCTATCCATCTCACTTTGCAACTGCAAATTAATTGAGTTTGCTTTTCCAAGGTCATCACTTAACCGAGCCACATCATTTTCCAAAGATAATTTCTTCGTTTCTACGGAATTTAATTTTGTTTCAAGTTCAGCGACCATCTCCTTAGATTCGCTTAACTCCGTTTTAATACCAGTAACTTCGCTATCCAAAATGGTGAACTTTTCTTTCCATTCTTCAGCCCTCTCCTGATACTGTTTTATCTTATCTTGACCAACAGTATTTTTTCTCATTGAATCGAGCTCTTTTAAATACCCAAGAATTTCCGAATCTTTAACCTTTAACTGTTCAGCTTTGTGGTTTAAGTCTATTGAAAGCCTTGCATTTTCCGTTCTAAGTTCTCTCAACTCACTTGCAGAAACACCAGCAACTGCAAGTTCACCTTTAAGTTCTTCAATGAGTTTATCCTTACTTATGATTGTTGATGCAATCTGGCTACGGTTAGCTTTTACATCAAGTAACTCATTTTTAATGCTGTCGTATTCCTTCTTGAGTGAGTCTTTAGACGACTTCAACGCTGAGTTATCCAACTTTAACTCTTCAATTTTTCTTACAAGTTCGGCATCATTTGATATCGTACCCTGAGTTTTCTTGAGTTCTAAAATTTGAGATTTTAAATCTAATATCTCAGCTTTAGCATCCTCTAACTCACCTGTATTTCCAGTAGAATAGCTTTCAACAACCTCTCTCATCTCTGAAATCTGGGCTTTCAACTGACTTATTAAACTGTCCTTAGATGCCAAACGCTCTTCCCATAATGAGAAATCGGGTGCAGAACTAACCAAGTTCTCACCCACTATCTCCTCGGAAACATTCACTTCTAATTTTTCTGGAACAACTAACTCCGTACCCAAGAACTCATTTAACCAAAGGACTAAGTCCTCATCTGTCCCGTAAGAATGGTACTTCTCTCCACCCAATACTTTCAAATCACCAAGAACAGAGCAAGCCTTCTCAGAGCTAGCATCGAGTATCATCAAGCAAACCTCAGGACTCTCTAATCCAGCCTTAACTAATGGAACAAGCTCGGATTTGTTTAGCTCTTCAACCTCTGCTAAACCACCATACCCCTCAGCTACAGCTTCCTCTATTAAATTTTTAGCCTCCATTGGAAGTCCTGAAATATATGCTTTCACACGAGTCTCCTCTTTATCTCTGCCTGCTTTCCTTAGCTTAGAATATTTGCTCCAATGATGTTGTACATTCTTGGGCTTATCTTCTCTCTTCCTTCAGGCATCTTTGCCTTGATTCCAACTTCTTTATACTCTTCAACAAGGTCACTTACAAGTTCCATATCCGGTGACAGCTTCTTCATATAACTGATTAGGTATTCTGCCATAGGCTTAACACCATCAACATTTCCTTTTTCAGCTCCACCACCACAAGTTAGGACATATTCAATCATTCCTACAGGATACATCGTACCCTCGAAGAACATCTGAATAGCATCTACAAGCTGACTTGCAACCATATCCTTTGCCTCAGCAATTTCAGTTGCAATCTCAACCACTCTTGAGCCATTCTTAACTACCCCAGTTTCCACTCCTTCTCTCACTGTAGAACTTGGAAGAGCAATTCCTTTTCTCTTCAACTTTGACCTTACAATCTGATGTACATTGTTTCCACCTATCTCAACAGTGAATCTTGAGCTTTGAAGAGCCTTACCGTCTTTTACTATGATTACGTCTGTGGTTCCTGCACCGATATCTACAATCAAAGTTGTAGCATTTCTTAAAAAGCTGTACTCAGTTCTAATGGCTGACTTGCTTTTGAATAGTATACCAATGAAAGCTGCAAAACCCTCTGGTAACACCTTAACACTCAAAACATCCAGCACCTTCACCAGCTCTGGCATTTTGAAGTTAAGAGTTTTCATACCCTGTATTTTCTTGCTTATTACCTTGCTTCCAATTTCAATATCTTCTGGTGGAAGAAGTACAGTTACATCCCACTCAACATCGACACTCTGCATATCACAGTTAGCAATTCTTGAAACAGATTCAAAACCCTGTCTGAAAGCATTTTGAATATTTAGCTCAGAGATTAAGGTGTCATACTTCTTCAAGAGAGCAGTTGGTGTCATTGCAGTTACACCAAACTCCTTCTCGCATAGTTCACCATTACAGTAGTTTACACCCTTATATTCAAAGATTCTAGATGTCTCTTCATTATAGTCCTCAGACTTCATGAAGGTGGCTACTGCCCCATCAGTTAAATCACTCATCATATTTGGTAACACTGTTAAAACAGACTTACCCCCAAATTGCGTGATTACTCTTGTTTCTGAGTTTCCTAAATCAATTACCAACTTAGCTTTTCCCTCTACCATCGTTTACATTCTCCTATCTATTTTATTCTTTACCTAAAATTTATTTTCCTGAGCCGTACCTTGTCCATTATACGTCGTAGTCATACAGCTCTCTCAGCACTTCACCATATTCAGTTACTTCCAAGTACAAATCATCTGGTTCAAAAGAACCCTCCTGTTGTGCAAGAATCAATGTTGTTCCTTTTCCATTAGAACGAACATCTTCTGCATACCATAAGCAGTCGTACCCATCTATGAAAATATCTTCACTGCCTGATGTTAGCCTTCTCATTCCTAAAGTTCTCCTTCATCTTCTTTAAAATTCTGCCTTACTATTTCTTGAATCTTCCTCTCGTTTAAATATCCCCTGAAAATATTGCAGGCTTCTTTATAAATTACCGTTCCGTCTTCTTTCTCGATTTGATAGCATCTGATGTGACCATTAGACTTTCTAATAGCTACCAAGAAAATCCTCTCGCCACCGATTATTCTGCTGTCTAAAACCTCTCGCCTCTCTTTTCCCAAACCGAGTAAGTTCTCTACGTACGAATGGTCTCCAACTCCCCATTTCATTTTTAAACTCCTTCCATTCCACCTGCCACAAACAAGAGCAAGCGACACTACTAAACCAAACTAACACAAACACAGTTAAATAAAGAACAATTCTGTTTCTAAATTTACATTTGTCTAGTTCAAAAGTTGCAGTTTATGTAATACTTTGTTTTAAGTTTTAAAACCACCAACTTTACATTTTCTTCACATACTATTATACACCATACCCACCTTGGTTTCAATATCCTTGAAGAGGTTCCATAGTGCACTCAATAACACCCCTACTTACTGTTGTTTTTATAACACCCTTATCTACGGTTAAATCAGGCGTAAAGCAACGGACATGAACACCATCAATCTCCAAGAGTAGAAACTTCTCAGTTCTTTTGATTACTACTGCATTCCTACCAGTATAGAGAATACCTATCTGTTCTCTGTTTTTTGAGTAGTCATTTGCAAGAGCAAGATTCTTACCCTTATCACTACTTAGGAACTTTTTAAGGTTTTCAACTTTTACAACCTTAACCTTGTTTTTGAAACCCTTCTCTGCCTCAGCACAAGCCCTATTGATTTCATCCATCTTAGAGAATTCCAACTTTTTAATTCCAAAAGCACCCTGATGTCCTTCGGCAACCATAAACTGGTCCAAGAAGTCCTTATAGCGTACCCCGTCAAATCTGCCTCGGAAAGAACCTCTAGTTATCTCTACAGAACCATCTTCCCCCATCTTTCTTACATAGCAGATTACAGACTTCCTTACACCATCTACAACCAAGCTTTTATTTGCTAATAAACCAATAAAGTTTGTCATTATACTTGGGTTACCACTCTTACCACCAACCAAGCTATCTTCATCAAGCCAAACAAATCTTACATTATCCTTCTCGGTAATGTTTCGCCATTCAACCAACTTGTTTACGAACTCTCTTTGTTTCGGGTGAAACTGGTTTACCTTTATAAGCTGATTGCTTAGTATCATCCTAACCATCTCTCGCTCTTTTCCAAAACGAAAACACGAGTTAAGAGCTGGGCTTAAATTAAAGTCAATAAACTCCCTACACATATTCGGCATACCAAAATTAAAATCTCTCTCAGGTAAAGCAGAATACAACAACTGTCTAACCTTATCATTAGTTCTTCCAAGTTTTCTTGACTTTGCATTAAATGGCTCAACCTCATAGTTGTAAAGTATTCTTAAATAATCTCTCGCCCTTTCACTAGATATATCTCTACTATCACTAAGTAATGTTATACCCACCAAAGCCCTATTCTCATCACAGTCGAACCAATCTTCCATACTATCAAAGAACTTCTCTCCAACCTGACATAGAGTCTCATAAGTCACCCCAGCCCCACTCTGAAATCGTCCTTTTTCTGGATTAACTGAATCTTGATTATTTATGCAAAGACCCATACAACCATTCTCACCTTTGTAGTAAATTTGCTCGTCATCATTGTCGTGGTGGTCCATCAGTAAAACATTGCAACCTTCTTGAACAAGTTCTATAATCTGTTCCTTACTCATATCAAAATCTACAGCTACAATATTATACCCCTTAACAGCCTTTGCTGGCAACTTAAAACCATGTTCTCTATTTGAGTTGATGTGTGTTCTAATCGGGAAACCCAGCTTGCTAAAAAACTTAACTGCTAGATAACCAGCAATCAAACCATCAACATCTGGGTCAAAATACACTAAAACGGGCTTCTCTTTACTAAAGCCCGCTATAACCCTCTCTACCAAATCTAAACCCCAATACTCCGTTTTTTGAGGTACTTTTATTAAATCTTTATCGCATGCTGTTAAGTTAACAGAATCTCTTCTTAATGCCATTGTTCCCCCAATATGTTTTGTTTATCTTCTTCTATAGCTTCGTCCAATAGTTTTTGCATGAATTCTTCTCTACTTGTCAAATCAGCTAGAATATCCTTTAGAAAATCCTTATAATCTCCCCTCAAGAGTTCGAATAAACAAGCTTCCTTGAATTCCATACCCAAGGGCTTTCCCAACTCCCAATGCAATTCCATCAACATATCCATGTTATTATCAGCATTCCAAAAAATTGTCGGCAAGTCCATTGACATTGAATAGCTTTTTCTTTTCCATTTTTCCCTATCAGCTGGGCAAACACCACAATTACCCAATTCGAACAGTCTTCCAACTATTTCGATAAACTCTTCATCTTCTAAAAGCCAATCGAATTCACCATTTTCAACCATCAACTTCAGAGTTCTTCCTGAATAAGCTCTTCCATACTCTTTCCAAACTATATTTCCATTAAGGTCATTTAGAACATTGTTCTTGAACTTCATTGAATAGCAAAGAACCATCAGTGATTTCAAGGAATAGTTGTCGTCTGTTAGATACCTACCCTTCTTCTTTCCGTAGATTTGTTCTATCTTCCACTGATTGTGTTCTTGACATTGGCGTAGAACCCTTTCTTTTTGAGGCTTCATCATCTCCAATACAACACTTCCAATTGTTTCTTTAGTTACACCTTTACAACTTGTAAACTGCTTAATTGTCTTCTTCGCAATTCTGTTAGTTCTACCTGCTCGCCACATTTAAATCCAACTCCAATCTTGTTTATTTTCCTACTGACTTTAAAAATGCCATTGCACCCAAGTTAGCACCATTCTCATCTATCTCGGCTTTTGATGCTTTTTCCAAATCTTCAGTCAACTTCTTTTTTCTCTTAGCCTCTCGTAGAGCTCTTTCCTTTTCGAGAGCCTCTTCTCTTTCAACTCTTAAAGCTTCTTCCTTGGCTTCTTTTTCTCTCTGCCTCTCAAGTGCCTTTCTATCAGCCTCTTGTTTCTCTTTTAGCTTATTTTGGAAACCTTGACGGTCTATTAAAACATAACCACTCTTAATTATTCTTGAACTTGTGAGAGGACTTTCAGCACTCTTAGAAACCTTTATTGAGGTTTCGTTGATGCCGTACCCCTCTTTACTTGCTCCAATCTCCTTGTCTTCAAAGTCAGACATTTCAGCAAGCTTCTTACTGTCGAGCAGTACTCTATGCTCTATCTCGACTTTAATGTCCTCTCTAATACCTCTTTCAAGTACTGTTCCACCAAAATCCATTGCTCCTCTAATCAAGCAGATGAGAACTAAGTCATCACCAACTACAATGTGCTTAAAATAGTTCTCCAATCTTACACAAGGAAAAGCCTCTCTACAAAGTACCCAAATTAGAGGGTTTTCTTCACTGTCTTCCAGTCCTTTTACACTGATACCCAGTTCTCCAAACTGACCGTCAACACCTTCAACTACTCGAATGCAGTCTTCCTCTTCAACAATTCCACCTTTAAAGGTAACATCTGTATGTTCATTAACAAAAGGTTTCAATCCCTTACCACGCTCTATCGTCCCGATACCTGCATCTCCAACTAAGTTACAAAAGTACATCTTTTTACCTCCTAAAATTTATGTAATCTTCCTGACAGAACTCTTCCTTTTTCAGTTAACATTGAATTATAGGCTTCTTCAACCTCTGTAAGGCTTTTCCCAGCCCCTACAAGCTTCTTCCAATCTAACTTCTTTTCAAAGGCTTTACGGATATATCCAAGGTGTTTTGCTGTGTAAACCTCATTTTCACCTATCCAAGCTAAACCCATACCCTGTTTACAACAGTTGATAAGTTCGGATACTTGCTGTAAATCCATATCTTTTCTTAACCTTTTTTCGAGTTCTGCCCATTCATTTGGTCTTAGGTTTCCAGCTTTAGCCTCTATCAACTGTAAAACTTTCAAATCCCAAGTTCCATCTACAAATAGTTTACAACTTTTACCATCGGACTGCAATCTCATTAAAGCAAGTAAATACTCTTTATCATAGGCTACACCCGTATTAAACTCTCGCATATCCATCTTAGCCATCAGACCTTTTTCAAAAATATCTAACAGATGTCTAGGTATCCAAGAGATTTTTAATCCCTTAAGTTCATACCCTTTTGAGTGCCAATCCAAAGCTATCTCAGCATACTCATCTTCCATTCCACTCGCCAATAACTTCTTCAACCCCTCGATGTTATGACCTTCTCTATGCAAGCAACGGATTTTATAAAGCATCGCCCCACTCAAATCCGTACCCAGCTCCTCTTTCAAACCATCCTTAATTAGGAGTCGTATTTGTTCCAATCTCCAAGGGTCTTCTCTACATTCTTCAACATAGCTACCTAACTCTATTCCATCAAGAATAGCACTTCGTACAACATCTTGAATGTCTACTGAATATGCACTTAATTCTTCTCTTAAATTGTCAAGAATTATCTTTCTACCGTTCCACTCCAATCTGTTCACCTCTGTTTAAAATTTTTCTGTTTCTAATTACTTCCTTTTAATCTTCTAAATTAACCTTCTAGTTTGAATACTTTTCCCACTTTAATTCCCCCTGCTTTTGATATTGTAAAACCGTAAACAGGTGAATGATTAATGTCTAAATCCACCAATTGTGATAAATAAGCACGATTTAAGTAAGCATTTTTGTTACTTAAGAGCTCTTCAATACCCTCTTGCTCACGAGAAAAGTACCCACTTGTAAATAACCTTTCTTTTTCTAAACTGTACCCTTTTAAAAGGAGATAAAGCTCTCCACTCATATCACAACCTTGACCAAGTCTATTTGTTGCCTCAACCCATTTACTTGTCATTGGGCAAAATATAACACGATTCTGAGCCAGTTCAATAAACTCTGAATTTAGTTCATTTGGAATGTTTTTAGATACTATCGAAATACCCCTTCTCTTCTCTCCGAAAAGATAACTTTCTAGACTTTTACCTTCAGCCTCTTCATTCAAATCCTTAACAAGGTCAATCCAATCCCCCTCAATAAGTTCTCCAGTTTCAATATCTTGCATATAGAGGACACTATCCTTTTTGACATCTTTCATCTTTCTATGTCCAAAAAGCATTGTAAATTTGTCTTTGTATAGTGGAGAACCACTCTCATTATTCTTTACCGTAGCAAGTATCTCTCCAAAACCGTGACTGTTTTTTCCTACATTTAGCATATCTTATACCATCCCTTCTTTTACTTAAACACCAAGACCTGCGTTACTTTTGAAAAAGGAATATCTCCTAAATAAAGATATGCCTTACAACCAAAGAAACCTTCGTCATGGTCAAAACTTTCAATCACTTTAGTTTCATCAATTTCCACTTCAAAAACATATATCCTCTTCACTCCTCGAATAGCCAAGAACTTACAAGCATCTTTTGCAGTATCACAAAGGTAAACACCCCCATCAATACCAGCTTTTATAACGTCTTCAGCCATTATCCCTGAAAAGTTAGCAAAGTTTGTTGCATGATAGTACTTCTTCACCATTTCACCTCACTATTCAAAATTTTCAAATTCTAAATATTCATTTTCCATCATCTGTTGCCATCTTTCCTCTGGCAATTCGTCTGGAACTTCGTCGCCAGTTGTAAACTCTTGACTCTCGACAATCATACCCATTTGTTCCAAGTCTTCCATAGTTACTTCTTCGAAAGCTGAACTTGCACTGCCTAAACCTTTTCTTAAACTACCTTTAAGCTCTTTAATCTGTTCAACTCTTCCTGCACCACTTAAATCCATCTCAGCTAAGAACTGACCACCACTTTCTTGTGCCATGATTGTCATCTTCTCTTTAGCTCTTGTGCAAGCTATGTAGTGAACTCTTCTCTCTTCTTCAAGTTCATCTTTATCTATTTCACCATTCTTTGTATAAGGGAAATTACCCGCACTATCATTCCAAACATACACTGAGTCAACTTCTTTACCTTTATATTCGTGAACAGTAGCAATCCTTACCCTAGCCCCTTTTACATAGTTACCAAGTTTTGCCTGTAATCTATCGTCTATTTCCTCAATCTCCCAAAGGAAATCGTCAACAGAACTATACTTTACACTCTCCAAGATAACCAAAAGTGAATCGATTACTGCCTTTGTTGTAGTGTTAAATTGAGTTTGTTTTACAAAAACCATATCTCTGTAATATTTCAGAATAAACTTTAAACACTCAATCTCACCACTTGTCTCTCGAACTTTTTTCCAAGCCAAGAGAATATCAACAATACTCGGACAAGAATAAGCAATATCACGCTCAGGCAACTGCCAAAATGACATATTTCTCTGCTTGCAAGCCTTCATCAGCGTACCCACTTCATAAGTCTCCCAAGTTAAAGCTTCCAATGCCCTTTTAACATCGGCACTAGATTTCTCTGTGAATAGGCGAATCATACCCACACAAAGCCTTCCAATATAGCTATTCAAAGTCATATCTTTTCCTGATATAGAGAACTTAATATCTCCCTTCAAATCAAACAATAGGGCAGGTGCTAAACCATCTGAGTTGGTTCTACAAAGTACTGTAACCTTTTTACCATCTACAACATCTTTTCGAACTTCTTCATACAAAGAGTTACACATTGTACGGTAATTTGGAAAATAACCAACCTTCAGCTCACCACCACTTTTGAAAGCCTTCAAAGACTTCTCATAACGCTGAGTATTCTTCTGGATACTTGGAATTATAGCATCTAAAATCCCTTCAGGACATCTATAATTAACTGAAAGCTCCTTCACAACAGGAGAGAAGTCCTTTCTAAAGTCCTCACAAATAATCTTATTATCACTACCCCTCCAACTGTAGATAGTCTGGTCATCATCTCCGATTGCAACAATCTTCTTGCAATGTGATGCATAGACCTTTATCAAAGCATACTGAATTTGTGATGTATCCTGAAACTCATCCAAATAGATAAAGTTAAAGCGACTTGCAAGGTAGTTAATTACTTTCTCGTTCTCTTTTACATAGCACTCTTCATAAAGAAACTCCTGCAAATCCTCGAAATCCATACAGTTCTTAGCGACCCTCTCAGCCTTCCAATCCCTTAAAATCCAATCAATCAAATCAGCATTTATGCGAAAATCTTTATAAACAAGATTTTCATATCTTTTCTCATCAAGACGGTTTCTGGTGTAGGTTAGTGCAGTTTCAAGATTACTTAAATCTTCTGCATTTAGGTTGTTACCCTTCTCATTTCGAATGGCATACCCGTTGCATACTTTCTTTAACAGAGCAGTGTTATCTTTTGAAGAGATGATATCTGGCTTTACACCCAAGTTCACCAAAGCTCTCCTAAATTCAGCATGCATTGTAGAAAACTGAACACTTTCAGAAAAATCAGTTATCCCAAACTGTCTTATCCACTTCTTCATAGAGTTTTTCAACTCTTCAGCACCTGTCTTTAAGAATGTACCTACCCATATTTTCTCTGGAACTCGAACAGACCTACCATTAACACCAACTTCTCTTGTAGCATCGCCACTCAGCACATCATAAATTACCTTAAAGTTCAAAGAAGTTGTCTTACCACTTCCTGCACAAGAAATGATTAACATATCGTTCTTTTCTTTCAGTATATCCTCAAGTTGGTCCATGTTAAACTTCTCATCTACAATATTTGCAATTAGCCTCTCAGTTGGCTTCATTGCCTTTTTCTCTTTTATTCTTTCACTTACTTCACCTTTTGTTTGTGAAGAGGAGTAATTCATCAACTTATCAAAAACATTAGCTTCGTTTGACACTTTTACCAACCTTTCCATTTTCTAAAATTGCATTTGTCAATTTCTAAATATACAATTATTCTCGTTAAAACCGTACCCTCTCCATTAGCAAGAACCACTCGTAGCTAAAGACCATAAAGGCATCTCAGTACCAAAATACTCCTTCTTAAACCATTCTTCATCAAAATCAACATTATTTTGAGAGAAAATCCAATGAACAACATCATAAGCCTTCATAACTCGCCTTGCTGTCATATCTCCAACTTTAACAAGTTTGATTACTGATTCAGTTTTATCCAGCTTACAAAGTAAGTACTCATCATCGGTGGAAAAACACTCCTCAATTCCCAACCCAAAATAAGAGAGTTCAAATCTCCTACAAGGAAGATTCTTCTTTACATTTAACTCCACATCTCTAACCCGCTCATCGGTATCGTAATAATCTTCAATGAACTCTTCATTAGTTTTAGCTAGAGCATAGGAATCAACTACCATACTTACATCGCCAATTGACCTAACAACAACAATTGACGCACTTATAAGTCTACCAAAAGGATTTGTAGCATTCATACCCTTTCGTTTCCAAAGAACTAAAGTGCTTCCTTCCTTGATGCCGTACCCCACTATTATCCCTTTCTTTTCCTTAACAGAATAAATTCTATGCTTTCCCGTTGAATCCGACTCATTACAGAAGATTGTATACTCCAAATCCGTCTTCTCAGAGAGGTCATTTAACTCAAAGGTAAGAAACTTGCATACCCACTTGTTCTCTTTTCTTAGTTGGAGAAGATTAATGTAATTAACTGGTGACTTAGCCTTAAAACCATCCAATCTAACAACCAATTCTCGACCCTCTAAACCCAAAAGCAAGTCTAAAAAGTATTTTGCAACAACCGACAAGAGAGTTAACGGAAACGCACCAATTCTATCAAAAATATCCATTTCATCCAAGGAATTTTCAAACAGATAGTGGTCTCTCGCCCACTTTTCAGTCCAAATAAGTTTACCGCCTTCTTCAAAGAATAGGTTATCTCCAACCAAAGAAATCCAATCCATCGACCTGAAATCAAAAGGTTCTTCAAGAATAGTTCTTTCAAACTTTAACATTTCACTGTCAACACCCTCAATTAAATTCTTCTTCCAAGCCCACCAAAAGACTTCAGATACTTTTCCAGGTATATGTTCAAAGTCAATATGCATTCCTTCAAAAGAAAATGCCATACCCCTTCGATTGCATTCCCTCGCTAAAGCAAGAGAAAAAACCAATTCTGAGTAAGTGTTAAACTTCTCTCTTTTAAAAACGTCCTTGCATAAAACCTTAGCAATCATTTCACTTTTTTCCTCCACTTTTAAATAGGTTGTACAAGCTCATCTCTTTTTCAGTTATGTTGCTTGCACCATTCTTACCACTCAGCAAGCTTCCAATATAAGCTAACTTGTCAGTGTCTAAGCTGTTTAACCTTTCTTTGATTCTCGCATTTGAGTAGTCTAAAAGGAATTTTACTTCTTCCTTACAGTCCTTTATTTCATATTTGTTATTATTATACACCTTCTCTAGTTGAATTGCAATGTTAGGGAGAAACAAATCTCTTAGAACATCACCATTTTGAACCAACTTTACCCAATCCAATTTAGCACGACAAATAACCATTTCCTCCGAGTCATTTACCAAGTGTTCAAAGAAATCGACCCCAAACAAATCCCAAAGACGATTACTTAGCTGAGCTCTTGTATATCTAACAGTGCTTTCTGAAATCCCCAAACTTGCACCTATAAAGGCGTCATCATACCCTTCCAAGGTCATTGAAACCATACCCACTCGGTGTTTGTTATTTGACCAAGAACAACCTTTTACAAATTCATTCAATTCTTCAACAAGCTCCAAGCGATTCCATTTTCCCTGCTTCTTTAATTCAGCAGTAGCACTATTCATTTTCTTAAAAAAACTAACCATTTTTCCTCCAAATACAATAAATTTTCAATTTCTAAATTTACATTTGTCTCTTTCTAAAACAACAGTTGTTCAACAAAGGAACAAAATCACTTCCTGAAAGACAAAGCAATCTAGAACCAACAACCAACAACCTAAACAATCAAACAGAATTTGAACCACAAAAGAGAAATAAACAAAGATATTTCAACCAAGCATCTCAGCAAACCAATTTTAAGACCAAAACTAAGCTTCTTAAAGCCCCCGTGAAAATTTCACCAACCAACCCCAACAACTGACTCAAACAATCGCCAAAACGCAGTTCTCTTTTTGCCCTCAAACCCACAAAACATAACGAATTTCAGGAAAAAGAAACAAGCACCCAAGATTCTGCCAATTTTTTCAAACCAAAAAATCCAACAAAATAAGCACCCATTTCAAACATTAAAAGCCTCGACTAAATAACATTGCTTCTCAAAATCAACTTCAAACCATTTAACCCACTAAAAACCAACCTGAATTAAGGTTAACCAACAACAAAACTTCGAGCCATTTCAACCACAAATAAACACTCTCACAAAACAAATGAAAGAAACGCAACTTTTAATAACCATTTCTCTCACTTCAAATAAACTTAATCCATACCCAATTCCGCTCGTTTCTGAAATCAATAAATCACAAACGACCTAACCTCGACCTACTTAAAGCACAAGCTAACAACTTATAATCATCAACTTAAAACCCACAAAGCAACCCATCAAAATCGCCAAGAACACCACTCAAACAAATAAATTAAAAGAGAGCCTTGAGCCAAAGTTCAGCGTATTTCAATACACATCATTCAGTCAAAACTCTTTTCCATTTTCTAAATTTACATTTGTCATCTTCTAAAAATGCAGTTAACTAACCATACCCAAACGGATTTTCCGAACTTAACATAGCCCGCCTCTACAAAGACCACTTAAAGATTCTCATCTTCCCGTCTTAGCATTTACTAATCAAGGTTCCAATCTCTTCTCGCAAATTTCCCATTCTCTCCGACTTCTTGAGCAGATAAACACTCTTCCACAAAAACTCACCTCGAACCAAATCTACCAACCCCCCACAGAACCCACAAATTACAAGGTTCTCAGCCACCTCAAACAAACACACAAGAACCACAAGAAACAAACTTCCCACGAAAGAAATTGACCTCTTGCAGTTTTCTACTTCTAAATTTATTTTTCCTATTTCTAAAACTTCCCTATCTAAGCCTCCACATTATAAGCAAAACTGCAACCATACTGTTTTAGTCCACCTCTTTCCTGTGAGTCCTTAAATATTTGCTCATACTTGCTTTCTACCTCTTTAAGGTCCTTAATATCTTCAAAACCACTATTAAATATCTCGCCATCTTCAAAACTTCCAACTAGAACAACAGAATTCTTATGCATATCTAGATAGGCTGTTATATCTCCAGTAAAACCTTCTACATTCTTAAAGAATACTACATACTTTATAAGAGTTGGTTTATCACTCTTACCTTTTTCAAGTGCCTCCATCGTAAAAATGTTAATTCTTCTTGAGTAATAGATTAGCCAATCAATACTGCGTTTTACCGCTACTTCACAATCTTTTGTTATGTTGTTGAATAATTCTTCTGTAAAGTTAACCACTTCTTTACTTCGGTTAACACCTTTCATCTTTACCATTTAAATACCTCCATAAATACTACTTCCGTTTCCCCGTTAAATTTAGTTTAACAGTTTTCTAACCCTAAGACAATACAAGTAAAAAAGGTTGAACCCCTCCTAAAAGTTCAACCTCAATTTTGTTAAAGTTTTCTAATTTCAACAACCTTACCCTCTAGCTCAGGAACATAGTTACAATCACCCATAACTTTAGCTGTTGGGTTTAGAACATCCGTATCTACAACCATCTCAAATACATGACCATTAACACCTACCCAGCCTTCACAATTTCGAGTGTGACACATCTGCTTAGCATCAGCCATTATCAATCCAACTTCGTATCTTTCTCCATTATCTTTCTCTAAAACTGCAATGAAACGGTCTCCAATACTACCAAAGTTCTGACCCATTGCAACGCAATAATAACCATCAACACACATCAAACCATTTCCAACACTAACACAATTTTCACTGTGTAAAAGTTTCCACTGCTCACTCTCAGGAGAAGTTACACATCTAAAATCCATATAAGGCTTTACACGACTCTCCTCTCCAAAAGTTAAGCCAAAGCCCGTACCTTGTGGTTTTTCCATTTCTTCATTTTGACTTTCGTCTACTTCCTCAGTAGCACTCTCTACTTTTTCATCTGCCACCACTCTAGTTTGAACCGTCTGAGGTATATCCTTTATACTTTCAGGCGTACCCCAAACGGAATTTCCTTCTTTCGCATCAGCAAGGCACATAACCACGCTAGACACTACTATAATAGTAGCAAATAACAAAACGAACCAAAATCGCAACCTCGCACGATATATTCTCTTACCAATTTTTAATTTCATTCTTACTTTTTAGGTGATTTTCCTAAATCTAAATTTACATTTGTCTGTTTCTAACTTTTTTCTTTCCTTAATCTAAATATTTCTTTTCAATTTCTAAATTTGCATTTGTCTAAAACTCATTTAGAGTCATACCCAGTTTGTCGTTCACAAACCACCCAAATCCTCCTTGCAACTAGCATAACAAACTCTCACAGTTAGCTACAACCATCTCCTAAAAATTTCTACACTTCTAACCTTTCTGGGAAAGAAATAACATTATTTCTTCCTTAGAATCCCCCACCGAACCCCACAGACCCCAAAAACCCCACCAAAATAGGGGGTAAAAAACAAAACCAATTTTAACCCCCAAAACACACGCACACACCGACAAAAACCCAACCCTGCTACCACAAAGCACTCAAAAATAAAAATCGCCCACAAGAGCGATTTTCCACCTTTAAAACGATTTTCAATTTTGCAAACTTCCTAAAACTTCCTGAATCTTCCTAAATCTTCCTAAATTCTCTAAAGACGTACCCAAAGAACCTCTTCCTATTCTCCTTACATCTCCTAATCATAAACACCAAATGTTCTCACAAAAGATAAACTCTTCAGGAAATCAACATATCTTATTCTATCTACAATTTGTTCCTTCCGAAATCCCCCAAAACAAGCCTGAACACAATGCTTATCACGAATTAGGTTAACATTAAACAATCTAGCCATATCTTTAAAAGAAACACCATTTCCCAACAATACATCATCCATAATCTCGTTCCAAACATCAAAATCCGAAAGAACCAACTCAGAAACAGGTAAGTCCAATATCAATACATCCATAGCCTCTTCGTCATAAAAAGCCGACTTCTGCTGAAACTCATAAAAAGGATTTCTTGCCCAAGCCCAAAACATACCCTTCGATAAATCTATTCCTTTTCTCTTACCTTCCTGAACAATTGTTCTCTCCAGTACTGCAAGCTCTTTCTCCACAAAAACACTTCTCTCCCAGCGAGGTGCAACTTCTTCTCCAGCAAGGTATTTATTAATAAATTGTCTATTCTGCACCGTAACTACTAACACTTCTCATTCCTCCAATTCTTTTTAATTAAAAAGGCAACCCTCTCGAGTTGCCCAGTGTAGGTTCAAATTCCTTTTATTCGAATATCGGAGTCCAATACCCTGCAAGGTCTTCAAGTCTCTTCTCGATTTCATCCATATCAATGTCATACCCTGAGAGGTTCTCTTCCATCCTGATTGAGGTTGAACCATCATCATCGATGTAAATCTTACCCATTGGGATGTAACCTGGTTCTACAACCACATCCCAAGGTGAATCTCCATCCTTAACTGCAGACTTCAGCATATCTACTATTTCGTTCTTACTGAATGGGTTGCCCTCTTCATCAACAACCAGCACTGCATTCTGGTCAATGAATAGGACATCTACACCACCAGTTTCGAATGTGCAACCAATGAAACCTTCCTTCTTATGTTGCACAAAACCTTCTGCATCCCAGTCAAGTGAAACTACATCATTTCTTACTACCTTCATACTTCCTAATCCTCCAATTTTATAGAAAAAATACTTTTATGGACATACCTTTTTCTTTTTTGAACACTACCAACTCTATTTAAACCAGCACCATTCCCTAAAAGCCTTTCCTTAGCTTCAACTAGTCGTTGAAACATTTCAGCATTGCCACCATTCCTATCTGGGTGGCAGATTAAACTTTTCTTTCTAAAAGCTTTCTTTATTTCATCGTTACTTGCACCACTTTCCAAGCCAAGTAACCTTAAATCACTTTCAAACATCTTTTAGCTCCACCACCCTTCTCATATAGTTTACATTATTTTAAACTCAAAAGCCATACCCTCTTAGAATTCTTTAGACTCACTCCATAAATCTTTCAAGCCTCCAACAAACTTCCTCCCACCTCTGAACAAGCCTCTACCAACTTTTGAACCTACGAAAGCCCCACCTGCTACTCCAGCTGCTGTAGCTCCTAATAAGAAACCACCTACCCTTACAAAGTTGCCATAGTCTTTCTTTTTTATAATCTCTTTAGAGAAGTTCCAGCTTTTTCCACAAGCCTTAGACATCAAGTGTTCGGATGCGTCAGCTATCTGTGTACTTCTTTTAGCCTTTGCGAATACTTCATCACTTTCTAAATTTTCACTTTCTCTACCCCAAAGCCTTCCTGCTATTTTCAAAGACTGCAGTGCTTGACAATCCCTAAAGAACATTCCAGGTTCTAAGACAGAGCCATACCCACAAGCGATGGACACATAATCATACACGAAACTAGCACTATCAAACTCGAGGTCTCTTAATCTTGGCATCTCTAAAATGCATCCATAGTCAAAAAGCCTGCAAACATTACCTGTCATTATCTCTCTTCTTAAATCGTAGCTGAGCCTCTTTCTCAAATCACTACTTAAAGAGCATCGATAAGCATACCCATTCAGGAATAAAGTTCCTCCAACAACCTTGAGAGATACTATGTTTCCAAGTCCACCGAATTTCTCCAAGGCGTCCATAGTTACTAACTTAACCAAAGACGCAATCTCTTGACCTTCAATAACACTACTCTCATTGAATTCAGTTGCTTCAAAGTCATCCGAGTAATCTTCTGCTAAGCCACCTTCAAAGTCTTCTTCAAAACCTACCCCATCTGAACTACTAACTTGAAAGCCCCTTGCTCTTAATAAAGCTAAAGCATCTTCAAGGCTTTTATCAACTACTAATCCGTCTCGAATAGGTTCTGTAAAAAAGTTGATGTTTTCACTCGCACCACCATCATTAAAGACACCAGCCATATCTGCATCAACTCTTGTTTTTACTCCCATCAAATCTCCATAATCTTCAATGGACATTTCAGGTCTTTCTCCCTCTCCAGCACTTGAGTAGTCGTTAAATTCCTCATCTTCTTCAACATACCCATCTTCAAATGATGCCACACTCTCAACAGAGAACATACCCCTATCGAATCGATACATCTCCCTAGTTACTGGGTTTGTACTTGGGTCACTTAAAGCAAATTCATTTCCTCCAAGAGCATTGACAATATCCTCAACAGTGAAAAGCCAATCTGGTCTTAAATCGGTTATAAAGTCAAACCAAGTTCCCTTATAGCCTAACCTTGCTACAACCGTATTAGCAATCCTACTACTTTCTCCAGTGATTGCCTGAAGTCCTTCAGCACCAACAAGTTTAAGGTAACCATCAAAGCCAACACCTTTATGAAGAGTTTTAACCTGTTCCCCATTGGCATCTGTATATACTTCTCCAAGGTTGTCATTTATTATTTCAGCCCTACCAACATTAGCTTTTGCACACCTATCAAACATATCTCTTACATAGGAACTATCCATATCAGCATTGTTTAAAACAAGGAATGGTTTAAAATATACAGCCTTTCCTGCAATTTCAATAGTCTCTGAAGTATTTCCAATGTTTATGATTTTCTGCCTCATAGACTCGTCAAAAGAATTTATATAAGCAAAGTTGTTTGCTACTCTATCAAGTCTACCCTTTGCTTTAGACCTAACATCTTCCTGAGCCATATAATGTGGTTTAGGTTCATTGTTACCCATCATAATATCGGCAGTTTTCATGCTTATCAGTGACATTGGATAGCTTTCCCTTGTCCAGTCAATTTTATCTGACCCAGATCTTAGAGTGCCCGTTAAACCTGCTCGACCATATCTTGCAGAACCAGTTCCATCACTACTCAAGATGGTTAGCTTACCTCTCTGTATAGGTCCTCTCTCGATGTTCTGACCTATTATGAAGATGTTAGACATACCCACTTCTGCTTCTGCAAAACCTGCATTTCTCATTGTCTCTACCAATTCTAAGTCTTTAGCCAGCGATTTAACCCAAGCTGTTGCATACATTGTTGCTTCATTATAAGATGTCTTACACTTAGCTTCAAACTGTATCTTCTCAGATTTCTGCATGTTGCTCTCGTGAAGTTTAACCATATCAGCTTCATAAGTAATCGGTGCCATTAAATCGTGAGCCTTCTTCAACAAAGCTGAGAAGTTGTCTTGGAAGTTAGTAAATTCGTCTACTACAACACATATACCTCTATCGCCACCAAGTTCGCTCATGGCATACCCCTTAGCCCTTGCTAGTATAATACCACAAATAAGCTTCAAAGCCCTGCAATAGAACAAGTCTCCCATCTCTTCCCAAGTCTTCTTCGTACCAAAGACCTCTCCAACATAATCAGGTACTTTACTCCAATCAACTTTACTGTTTATTCCAATGAATTGATTGTACTTATCATCAGCCTGATTTAAACTTGCACCATTGACGATAAACATTTCTGGGAATAGCTGTTTTAGTATCGATGCCATATCTGGCTTTCTATCCAAGTAGAATAAAGGAATACCACTAGCCAATATTGCCATTAAGATATTTAGTGTCATTACACCTTTACCAGCTCTTGAACCAGCATTGATAAAATGTAACAATGTTTTAGCCAAATTGAACTCGTCTTTACCATTTCTTAAAATAGTGCCATCTTCCAACATACCTAAAATAAGACTATTTATATCTAATTGCATACCCTGTTCTTTAAGAGCTAAGTAAGCCTTATATGCAAATAATGGCATACCCTGAGCTGCAGAGTGGTCGAACTCATGAGCGTACTCCTTAACACCTGTTTCGAAGTCAATACGAGGTTTATAAGAGAACGGGTCTTTTCCAGTACCACCAGCAAAGGCTTTTTCTAGTAATTCATTAACTATATTTATACTTCCTAAAGCACCATTCGTATCACATACCCTCAGTTTAAACGAGTCAATACCACCATCATCAGTAGTTTTATAAATTACCATAAGCATTGAAAAAGCCAAACATCTCTTCAAATATTCAACATATTCAGCAACTTCCAAATCCATCTGCTCTGAAAAGAGTTCTATTCCATCATTAGACCTTCCATCTGCAAACTTAAGAATAGAGCATGTGAACACATTTTTTAAACTACCCTGAACCTCACTCTTAGCGTATTCAGACCAGTTTGCACTCTTAGAATGCTTAGGAAATGTTTTTAAACTCTCCTGCATATCTCCATCAGGTTTCACTCTTCCAAAGGCAAATTCAAGGTGTTTATTAGGGAAGTAAAGTAACTTTCTCTCCCCTGAAGTGTATTCGAAATATACCCTTTCAGCAATCTTGCTGTTAGACCTTTCAACCATCTCAACAAAGCCAATTTTATCTCGTAATATGCGGTAGATGGTTTGTATAGCAGAGTCAAACTCTTTTACTATTTTTTCGCTTCCTGACAAACTTATAAGCCCCTCAGAAGTAACCATACCCACAGGTTTTAAGACTTCATACCCTGACTCATACATCCCTGCACATTTCTTCTCAAGTTCATTAACTGCCTGTGCTATTTGCCTTTGATAGTATTTGCTGATTTTCTCAAGTTTCTCTTTGTCAATTCCTGAAGTCTCCTCAGGTTCATCTTCCTCACTATCGGACTCTTCTCCCCCATCTTCCTCAGCCTCTAGTTCTCCAGTAGCTTCTTCTAAATCCTCACTACCTTCACTATCCTCCGAGTCCCAGTCGTCCCAGCCATCTTCATCGTCACCTAAGTCATCTAAAACCTCATCAAAGACATCGACAACAGAACTCTCTATTTTACCCATTACAACTGGCTTACCCGTTACCATTTCGACATACTTCTGTACCCTATCGCTTTCAACCTGAGCAGGTCTACCTGAAACCTTAGCTTCTTCTATCTCTACTGCTTGAGCCAATATGTCTTCATAATAACCCTCATCATCTATCCAAACTTTCTTGCCTTCTAATTCATTCTCTCCTTTTGAGAATCTCTCAATAACAAGCATTGAAGAATAATGAACCTGCACCTCAGCCCAATTAAGACCTTTTTCAACTACTTCTTGTTTCCAATCTCTCATTTTAGTTCACCTTCTTCCATAAGTTCTCTCTTACCTTATTAGGTAAGCTATCTAACACCATCTCAAATGATTTTAAAAACATAAACCACTCGTTTTTATTCAAACTTCCTACATCTGGTCCGACTTTAAACTCATTCCCACCAATCAACATCCAAGCCAATTTTAAATCCCTTGGTAGAGAACCAAGCACTGCCTGACAATATTGCCAAACAACAGGTATCAAAGTTAGTTCTCCATTTTTAAGCTGATTATTATACTCCTCAACACTCAATACTTTTCCGTCTGTTGCCAAAGACTTAAAGGGATTACCACTATCTCCAATCAAATAAGGTGGAACTCCTATTTTTGAACACCTGCTCTTCATTCGTGCTAGAGCCATCTTAACGCAATCCGTACCCATCACATTCTTTACTTTGTCCATAAAATTGTTGGTAATCTCACAGTCGAGTCTAAACACTCTACTTGATTCTCCTTCCATTATAGACTTTTCAGCTTTCTTAAACCACTGGGCTAATTGACCGTTATCTGCGTCTTTCTTATAATTGTTTGGTCTTAGGTTGTACTTTCGATACCAGTCTGGGTTATCAATTTCAACATATTTAACTAGACCATCTCCCCAAGTAGAGTTAAATAAATCACTTATTAACACATCATAAGACCACTTGTTGATGAAAAACTCGTTTAGTGCCTGAATAAACTCATTTCTTCTAGCCAACTGATAATCTACTGAGCATACACCTATTCTTCTTAATCGGCTGACACTACTAACCTGATTTGCAAATCTCTCTAAATCAAAGAACTGTTTGTTTTCATTTATAAAAGGAGAAACATAAATCTCCTCCAAGCAACTCAATACTCTCTCACCCTCAAAAAGGTTGTTCAAGTTACCCGATGAACCCGTACCCCTCCTTATTTCTTCGATTGCCTTCTTCTCATCTACAGGATATATTTTAGGGCTGTTAACATGCCTGATGCACATAACATACCCCTCATTTATCACAAGTGCTTTTATATTGTTAGGCGAGAAGTCCTCAGCCTTAACACCTCTACCAATAGCTTTACCTACAACACTATAAAGTTCTGCCATTCTGTAAACCTCCTCTATTTACACCCAAAACAAGGGAATTTAATTCAACACATATTAAAAGAGGTTCTTCAGAACCTCTTCCTTCTCACTGCTTTCAAGAACCTATTCCTCATCCTCGAGCTCAAAACCTAAATCCTTACCCTCTGAGAATAAGAACACACTTGTATCGTCGTAGTCCTCACCCTCTAAGTCATAGATTTTAGACACCATTCCTGGCTTCTCTACGTTGTATATCTTACCAAAATCATTTAATGAGTACTCAACAAAGATGAATTGAAAACCACCTTCAGTAAATATCTGAAGAATTTCACTCATTATTCTTTTAGCACTTTTATGCAAACCTGAAAGTTTCTCATCAAGAATTAGGAATCTTCGACCTTTTCGAATCTCAATCAAACATATTGTAAAGAGAACCGATACTATCTGCTGTAGCCCAGTTCCTGACTGCATAGCCAAGTCGATTGTATTACCCTCAGAGTTTGTTAACTCGATGTTAATGTGAGGTTTGTTTCCAGCATACAGTTTCTTCTTCAGCTCAATTTTTCTTGCATCACCCTTAAATACTTCAGCAAGAGCCTTGTTAATGACACTTGTGATAAATGTTAAAGTTGATTCAGTATTATCGTCACTTACTGTTGTAAGTAACTGTTGAGCCTGTAAAAGGTCTACATATATCTTCTGGTTTTCCAAAAGCTGTTTTCTCTCAGAGGCTAACTTTGCCTCTAGACTTGCTTTCTTTTTACTGTGAACTGTAAGCATACCCAGTTCTCTTGAATATATTCCCATTTTAATCTCCTACTAAGCCCTTCTTACCTGAGTATTTGATAGCCAAGTGTTTGTTTTATCCATAAGGTATAAGGTGTAACCAATCTTGTTTCGAGGAACAAAGTACAAGAATACATTCTCATCTGAGATACTATCTATTCCAAGAATAGACTTCTCAAATACAGGAACTGACATCTTGAATTTAACCCCTTTAGCTTCCTTCTCACTTACCAAAGGCAGTGTTTGGTCAATACTTCCATTGTTTAGGAGCATTTCACCATCTTCAGTAATTTCAACAATGCAGTCTGGTGAAACCGTACCCAGTCTTTTCAGAACGTCCTTTAGGTATAGTCTGTCAAGTACTACACCCTTGTCTTTAGCAAGCTTCTCAACATAAATTTTATACTTTATGTTTACTGGTTTATACTTGATAAAAGCAACTGTATTTCCTGTCCTTGCACAAACAAAGTTTTCTGTCTTGCAAATTTCAATCATCTCGCTCACATCAGCCATTCTCTTCAAGAACGATACTGATGACATACCCAAAGTTACATCGGATAGCACGTCTTCAGGTAACATATTTCTGAAAAATGCTGCTGTAGCACTACTCAACACAAATACATAGTCTTCTGCAAAGTAAAGCTTACTTGCAACACCACCACTTGCACCACCCGTCATCAAAGGCATTAGGCTGTCTAAATACACAAGTAGCTCTCCACTCTTTAAACATTCACATTCCTCTGGAAACTCCGAATGTATTTCATTAAAAGTGTTTTTACCAATCTTGGAGCTGTCGAATAGATACTTAATGTCGTTGTTTAATGAGCTGTCTTTTTCTTCATTAGCAATTTCATGAACAACAGCTTTAATTTTTACACCCTCTTCCATCAACTCAATCTCATCTACATGAGTTTTGTAAAGGTTTGTAAATGAACTTACCAAGCCGTTCAAATCACTTGCTTTCAACTGGAATGACCACTCTTCTTCAACATCTTCAACTTCTGCTTCTTCCAATAAAGTTCTTGAAAAGATTAGCGTACTTGTTCCTACTATCTCAACTTTATCCTTATTGACAAGAAAAATAATGTTCTTCATTTTATCGTCTAGAGCCTTATCTGAAAGAACAGAATTAACGTACCCTAATGCTTTTACCAATTCCTGAAATTTTACTTTTACCTTCATATTTTAACCCATACCCTTTAGTTAAAGTCTAAACTTAGACCATCAATACCATCTGCGAAATCTAAAATTTCATCGTCATCTTCAAAGAAATCTGCTAGGCTCTCAACACCCTCTTCAACCTTCTTTGGTTCAGCTTTAGCTTTTTTCTCAGCTTTCACCTTATCAGTATCTCCAGCCTTCTTCTCTTCAGTCTTCTTCTCATCAACCTTTTTCGCTCCAGCCTTCTTCTCGGCTTTTTCAACAAAGTCGAAGATGTCGTCAGTCTTATCAAAAGGATTATCCATACCCTTCTTTGTTTTCTTTGCCTTCTTTGGCTCTTCCTTGACCTCAACTTCCTCAGGCTCTACGCTAAGGTCATCCAAGTCGATTTCCTCAATCTCTAAATCAGCAAATCCATCTTCTGCCTCGACTGCCTCGGCTGCATCGTCTTCCTCGTCGTCATCTTCTTCCTCAAGAGTCTCTTCTTCATAATCCTCAAGGTCCTCAGATTCCTCTTCATCGGAATCCTCAACATCGAGTTCAAAGTCATCTCCTACTTCCAACTCCTCAACGTCTTCTTCCACCGATTCAGCCTCTGTCTCTGCCTCTACCTCTACATCCATACCCAAGAGCCTTTTAGCTTCATCAATATCTCCACACTCAATACAGTCAACAACTTTTCTCTGTGTCTCGTATTCAGCATTGATTTCCTCGTATAACTTATTGTACTCAGTTGTTGCCTTTGAGTAAATTTCCTTAACACTCTTGCCAGCCAAGTCTACTCCAGTCTTTTTCTTGTACTCAGCAACTTGCTTATTCAGTGTCTCAACAAGCAACTCCCTTTTACTCTCAATAACAACCCTTTCCATATTGATTTTCTTGATTTTCTTGTTTAGCAGGGATACCCTTTCAATTAATTTTTCCTGTTCCATTTTTTAGCCCTCTCTACTCATCTATAGCTTTTCTTAAGTAATCACAAGCGATATCTTTTATTCTATCTTCAACAACGGGTACTGCTCTGACCTGAGCAAAAATATCTCCCGTTGTAAGCCTACCCTCAATAATTTCACTGACAATATCTTCTAAACGCTGTAGCCTGCTCTCCTGTTCTTCTAAAGCTTCAATCTCTTCTTCAGACATTCCAGTGATGTCAAATGCTTCCTTTGGGTAAAAAACTTCACTTACAGGTCTCAAACCAAAAGGCTCAGCTTTATACTCTGTTGAACTATCACTGCTCACATATTCGAAAGATACAACCCAACAATCCTCAATCCTCTCAACAGAACGTGTTGGAGAACCTACATAAAACAAACCAATACCCTCAGCCCCATACAAGATTTCCTGGCTGGGGTGGTGTATATGACCACAAATCACTAAGTCAACACCTTTAAAGTTCTTCATCCTGTCGAGGTCAAGTCTCTGAGCTGTAGGTATATACCAATCAGCCGTACCCTCGATATGGAAGTCTGCATGTGCTAAAACTACATTACTTACTGCACCCTTTTCAGTCTTAGGGAACTTAAGCTCTCTCTTCTCATCACCATAATTTACAAGGTGAAAACGAACTTCAAGCTCCCCACTATCATTTAGGTAATCAACCTCATTAACATTCTTCAAATACCCAAGACCACACATCATATCAAAATCTGAAAAAGCACCAAAATCGTGGTTACCTTTTACAGAATAGACTTTACCACCAGTCTTTACATTCAGCCTCTTCAAGAATAGCATTACCCTCATCAAGAATTGCCTATCTTTCAAGTTGGTCTCAGTCCTACCAATCAAATCTCCGAGGAATATTACTGCACTTGCACCAGCATCATCAACCTTTTTGGTTATCTCATCCATAATCTCGTAGCATTCTCGGGTGTAGTCTTTATGTTGTCCTTCAAAGGCACTTGTTAGATGCAAGTCTCCAAAGATAAGAACCTTACCACCTTTTATCTTTTCTATTGCCATTATAACATACCCCTATCCGTTGTATATTTCTCCTCACTATACCACAACAACTGTTCCACAATTGTTGCAGATTCTATAATCTATTCCACTCTCTTCAACAAGGGTAGATAACTTCTTATTAAGAGAGTTTTCTTCAAGCTTCATAGCTTTAATTTCCTTGCTTCTACCATTAATATCGGCTAAAGTCTTGATTACACCACCAAGAGCAACCAAATCCTCACAATCCATTCCACTTACCTCAGGAATGTCAGCAATTTCAATAAGCTCCTTAGCTTCCTTCTTTATAAATTCTACCAATTTTAGAGAGTCAATGGAACCTATTTCTGAAACTTCTGGTGCAGTTTTCATCTCACAAACTTCAGATGCCATACCCAATAGCTTCGCTACTCTCTCCAAGTTAGTTACATCTACCTCACCAACCTCAGGTATATCCACACAGGTCATCACAGACCTTCCTGAGGTGACTACATCTTTTATTAGACTTCCAGCCTCAATTACTTTATCTGACTCACTGTCTTTTTGAGCCATTAAAGCTATTAACTCAGCATCAATGCCTTTATAAGCCTCAAGTTCTTCTTCGATTGCCATAATTCTACCCTCGGTTTTCGAAATCTCTCCATTGATTTGATTTCTATCTGAGTTAATCATAGCATTAGCTCTATAAATCTCTTCAGCTTTTAGAACCTCGTGAAGAACTCTATAGTTGTCACTTCCAGTTGTCTGAACAAGTAGCAGAGGGTCTTTATTAGATTGAAAGTTTAAATATGAACCATCTTCCTCAAGCTCGCATAAACCCAAATAATCCCTTATCGGCTCAGGTACACCAATTACCTTAGTTAACCTACTACCAGCTTTATTGGTGTAAAGCACATCTCCATGCTCTCTAAGCTCCCATAGTGAATTACCATTTTTATACTTCTGTCTAACAAGCTGTACCCCATCGTCGAAAGATACTACTATTCCAAAGTAATCCTCTCCGAAACGAATGAACTTAGCCTGTTTCTGCTTATAGGCGTCCATCATAGCAACTGCACAAGCTGTCAGCATCGCAGATTTACCTGAGTCGTTATAGCCCTTGATATTTATTACACCACTCTCATCGAATTGAATTTTACCACTCTCGTACCCCATAAAATTCTTTATTTCGACTGATGTTATCTTACTGTATGCCATACTACTTTCTCTCCGAATTCTTTTTAATAAAAAGCCCTTACTCTCTCAAGTAAGGGCTCTCAACTCAATCATTTATTTAATCCATACCCTTGCAACTTATTTAGTTGCTACGCATCTACCTAATCTACCAATTTAGAAATCTGAATCTGTCTCCAGTGTAGGCAGTTCGATATTCTCTTCTTCCTCTGGAAGAGCCTTCATCTCGAAACCTGATTCGATAGCTTCTGCACCAAGACCATTTGCCTTAGCCTTGTAGACAGCGAGTAGGTCTCTTGTAGGCTGTAGAAGAGTGTTTGTAACCTCTTCAAGGTCAGCTTCCTCATAGAACTGGTTCATAATTACAGTCTGCTGAGCCTTTGCAGGAGTCCAATCTTCAGTTGCCTTGTCAAGCATTGGTGCAATCTTTTCGAATCCCTTAACATTCTTAGGAATAACCTTAAGGTTTCTAGCTGCATCTCTTGCATTCTGTTCGCCAGTCTTTGGTGTATACTGGTAGTTTAGGATAAAGATATGTCCACCTGGATGTGATGGTTCATCCTCCATACCCTCAAGAACTGCAATCCACTTATCTTCATAAGCCTGTTCACCGATTGTGTACCACATCACCTTGTACTTCAGCTTACCGTCTTCAATAACTGGAGTCTTACCCTCATCGTTTACAGTTTCGATAACTACGATTGGGAATGTGTACTTTCTCTGAGCTTCCTTAATAACTCTGTTGCCGTAATATTCAGACTTGATAGCCTTTACAGACTTATCTTCTGAATCGTCCATTGAAAGACCAGCTCTTGAGCAAGCTTCCCTAATCTGCTCCTTAGCCAAATCCCAAGGTTCTGACGTACCCTCGCAAAGAGGACACATTCCTGAATAACCAGCTTCTTCTGGCAGACCTGAAATGCATCTGAAGTTTAGGAATCTGTTTCCATCCTGCACTGCATGGATTAGTGGCTTATCCATTCTAAGCTCTACCTTGTCTCCATCGGCAACAGTGTGGTTAGGAACATATACCATCACCTTCTTACCCACAGGAATATCAAATACTGGGAAGTTCACTGGGTCTGTTGACTTAGGTGCTCTTCTGCTGATTTCCTGCTTTTCTGCACTTTCCTGTAGTGCAGACATCTGGTCTGCTGTGAATTCTTTTGCTTTAAGTTTCTTTAGCATTTTTCTTTTTCCTTTCTTTTTCTGAGTGTTCTGAGTGTTCTAAGTTTCCAACTTACATCTACACATCTTCAAATGCTTTAACATTTTACGAGAGTTTAGCCGAGTATGGTTGCTTGGTTTGTGAGCTGTGGAAAACTTTCCTTACCCAACTACCACAAAAGCCATACCCAGCCAAACTTTTCAACCTTAGAGAGTACAACATTACTTTAAAACCTACCATTAGATACTTTAAAGTCCGCTATACTTATTATTCCAAAGTTAACTCGCTCTAAGTCCTCCTAAGAGGACATATGGTGCAGTAGCAGAGAGCCACCGAATGCCGACTGGCTCGCCACTGCTACACCATATAGACATATTATAAATGAGGTAAGCACCAACCAAAGTCCGATATACCCTCTTAACGTATCTTACCTCAAGATTTATTTGGTACTTTGAAGTTGAACCCCAAAGTACCTTCTCAAAAGAGAATTCTACCTAGTTGTAATTGTCTAAAACAATTTTCAACAGGTGAGAACTCAGGAATCTTAATTGAATATTAATTGGGATTGTTAGATTCTTAACAAGGGGAGTTAAGTAATACCTCTGTTTACAAGGGGGTGTAAACAAAGATGTATCATTACTAAGTTATTACAATTCGTCGAAAAAAGGTTTTTCAACTTTTAATCCCTGAGCTCTCAGCTGTTGAAAATATGTAAAGTATTTTCAACAACCAAATATTTTATCACCTAAACCTCACCTACCCGACCCCCGACCACATTCATAGTTTAACAAACTCATTTACGAAAGTCCAGCTCTCTCGGAAATAAATTTTAAGCTATTGAGATTTTTTTATCAGTTAGTGTGACCATGTTATAGAAGTAACCTACCTTCACATCAAAGTTTCCTGCTACACCGAAGAAGTCACATAACTGAAGATACATAGTCGTCAAGGTAGATAACAGTAAATCTCGAATCATACCCTCTCTCAAGTTCGCCGAGCCTGTGACTACTGGGGAACTTTTTGAACTGTTCATACAAGAAAACTCTACCTTTTCTGGACTAACTCTTCGCATTCTTACACTTTCAATTGAAATACCCCTCTGAGATGCTAAACTATCAATCATCGCAGAGCCATCAGCTACTATCTCAATTAGCACCATCCCATTAGGCAGATTTCCAATATTTATAACTTGTTTATTCATAACCTGTCCCTTTACCATTTTAACCTTTTTTCATCTTTTAACATAGTATACTCTCTCTTAGAGAGTTCCTTTAGTAGTAAAGACTTAGGGCTGTAACGAGGATCTAACTCGTAGTCTATATCGTTGTCAGTTAAATATAGCTTATATTTACAACCACTACCATCAGCTTTTCTCTCAGTGCCACAACCATAAATGATTGCGCTGTCATAGTTCTTAGATAGTAAGAAATACAAAGCATCTATGCCCAATGGGTGGCTTTTAGCAACCTCACCGCTGTTAACCCAGTTGATTACATTTTCAAGCTCTCTTCTGATATCTGTACAGATAGCGTCCCTACCCTGTTTGCACAGGTATTTGTCACTTGTAGGTTCAACCATACCCTTATTCCAATCTACATAGATTAGTTGTTCTCTTGTTCGCATATTAGAGTCTTCACAATAGAGAGTTAGGAATGTATCTCCACCCTCTTCTTTCAGCATACCCGATATTACCAGCAAAGCTGGGTCATAAATGGCTTCTAATGCCTTATTAAGGTTTCTCATAACTCTATTGAACTGGTCTACAACTAAAACATCTAAAGGTAAACAGGTAAATTTCTTCTCTTCCATCTTATCTACTCCTCTAAATTTCTATTTTTCTTTCTTTCTGCTTTACAGCTTCAAGAAGAACGTCCTTTATTGACTCTGGTTCATACTTCTTAAACATATCGTCAACATCTTTAACAGATGAGTCTTCCCAAAAGATATAAGAACTACCTCTCGGCAAGTTCCATTCATCTTCATTCATAACTCTTCTTCCAACCTTGTCGTTATCAGGAATACCATATACCCTTTTGAAGAATCCATAAATACTTTCTTTCTCGGCAGATGAAGTAACACCCATCTCAGCCAAGCAAGGAAAACCCAACGCAACTAACATTAATCTATCAAAAATACCCTCAACAATGAAAGTTATTTTTGGTCTATTCTGCATACCCAACATTTCCATTCCAAAGAATAGGCACTTCTTAGAAAAATAAGCACTTGGAGTAGTAATGTACTTTTTATCGTCAGGATACCAGCCAATCAGAGCAATAACATTCCCTAGCATATCTTTTACTGGGAATATGAACCTGTCTTCTAGTAACCATCTCCCAGCTTCGCTAAAAAGACCTAGTTCTTTTAACTTCTTATTTTCTTCCCAGCCCATACCCTTTAGCTTCTCAGACTCTACCCAAATGAAATCTCCATAGTTTAGAGCCTTATCAACAACAGAAGATTCTAAATCGTAGCCCCTTGCTCGCTTTATCTCTCTTCTTACCTCGTCTTCATTTTCACCAAGAGTTTTTATTTTTCTAAATACTGCGTTGTATACTTCTACATATTCCTGATATGACATACCCATTTCGCTTACCTATCTGAATTTAAAACCAACCATTAAACCGACAAAAGCAACTACTAACAATAAAACTCCACCAGTTACTCGCCTTCTTGCATTTCTCTGAGCTGAATTGAGTTCCTCCTCAGCTTTTTCAATCTCATCTTCAGCCAAAGAGTCCATATCCAATTGCCTTACCCTCTCCTCCCAAGATGAGTGGTTAATCCTGTTATGTTGCCTTTTCCAGTCTTTCCACTCTTTCCTACTCATCAACTTTTTTAGTTCTTTCTTCTCTGCCCTTTTCATAACCAAAATAATAAGCCTTTCTTCCTAACCAATGTACTATTTCCTGTTTATTATACTACCACACCTATTTGCTTTCTACAAGCTTCTCTAACAAGTCATTATATTGTCCTGATTTTATTTTCAGAGCAACTTCTCCTCTACCCCTTGAAAGAGCTGATGAGTACTCATTACCAATACTACCCACTAAAGACACCTTACCCTGACTTCTTGTTATCATCGTGTTAATCATATTACGATTTATGAAACTTGGATTACTTCTTTTCTCGAGAGGAATAATAACAGCCTGAGCCTGACTTCCTTGCATCTTATGACAGGTTAAGGCATAAGCTAAGTCCAAATTTCTAAGGTCTGGTCCCATAGCAACCGTACCCCTTCCTTCTAAGAACTTGCAGTAATACAGTACATATACATTCTTATCTAAGTCCACATCATAGTTCTCGACAACCATTACATACTCATTATCACTAGCTTCAACCCCAAAGTTATAAGTTTCTAACTTATCTGCGTATTCGTCCCTTTTGCTTATTAAAGTTTTAACCTCTTCAGCAGATAAACCACCTGCTGTATTTTCGTTAGCTTCATTAAACCAAGAGCATTTCACTGATGGACAAGGCACAAGTCCAACAACCTTACCCATATCTCCATTTACCATACCCAAGGTTATTACTTCTTGGAAACTATTTCTTCCGTCCCAATTAAATCTTCTCTTTCCATATTGGTTTACATTTATATGGATAACTCTGTCATTCATATGGAATGTTACTGCATCTCCATATCTCTTATATTGAGTTACTAAAACCCTGTCATTTGCCCTTAACTTCTTCTGAACTATTGGGTTAATCTTTCGAGTAGAGGACATCTTCTCCTCGGAAACATACCCTGAGATTATTTGAATGTCATCTTCTGCAACACCTTTACTTAACCAATAATCAAACTCACTTACAGTCTTTCTTACTAGTTCAGTATCTGGGCAAGGAACTCCTCTAAATGAGTCGTCATCGTAAATTAAAGGCTCATCATAACCATTTGACAAGAAGTTGATGACAGAACAGTTATAGTTAACCAAAGAACCCTCAGCTGCTCTCTTGCTAACACCCAACTCTACACAAGGTAATAACTTCATCAAGCTATAAAAAGGAAATCCATTTCCAATCGGTGGCAACTGTTTAACGTCACCCAAGAAAATTATAATGTCTTGACCACCCACATTAGCACACACCTCAAAGAGCAAATCAATATTACACATAGCCATCTCGTCAAGGATATATACCCTTGGGTCTCTGTTTTCGAAATCTAGCTCATCTTTGAGGTAAATTGTTTTTAAAGGTGGTTCCTCTCCAACCATTACAGAGAACATTGAGTGTAAAGTCTTTACTCCACCACCTACAACCTCGCTCAGCCTTCTACAAGCCTTTCCAGTAGGTGCTCCATAACAGTATTCATACCCTTCTAGATTTTCTTCGAAAACCATTTTCATACACTCTGATGTTGTTGTCTTACCACTTCCAGCACAACCACTTAGCACTGAGGCTCTAAACTTACACAGTTGTATACTTTCTGCTTGTAATGCTTCAAGCTTGAAACCTACTTTTTCTTGATAGGCTTCTATACCCTTAGCTATCATTTCTTCGTTAATGCCAGTAGATTCTTGACCTAATCTTCTTAAAGTATTGTAGATGTGGACTTGTTTTACTACATCCTTACCCAACAGAACTCTCTCAGAACCATCTTCCAATTCTAGCATCAATATTAGACCCATTCCATCAAGGGTCTCCATTAATTCATCGCTGTAATAAACTTCTTTTGTAAAATAAAGTCTTTTATCTAGTAGGAGCTCACAAAGTCCTGTTGCCTGCTTATCTATTTTTGTAACCTTAGCAAGTGTTTCATACCAGTTTGTCATTACAGTCTTCTTCAATAGAAAACTGTTTTCCTTTGTAAGTGATTCTATAATGCTGTACCCAATAAGTGTGTCAATACCTTCCTCCCTTTCAGAGCTACCATTCATACTGTAAAGGAAAGCCAATACACTAAATGGAAGTTTAATTATATGACCAACTACAAATGGTTTGCACCACATCAATGCTAATAAATGAGAAACACTGCTTTTAGTTCTTCTCTCAGCATTATATACACTTGAGGCTAGTTCCTTTACACTAACACCACAAATCGTACCCAATATCAAAACGAGCAACCAGCCCCCTACTGTACAGTCAATCTCTCTAAGAGCCACACCCTGTGACATCTTCACTTCATCTTCATCTGGTAAGAAGTTAGAGAATGTTACATCTTTTTTCTTCTCTTGTTCAGTGATATATTGAAATAGCTCTTTTGCGTTGTCATACAAAGACATACCCAATTCTTTTCCTGTTCTTCCACTTTGTAGTTTAATGTTCCAAGATGATGCAATCTCTTCACACATTTTCCTAAATAAATCACTTATTTCAGATAACTCTTCAGTATCCATATCTCTAAATTTTGACAAACCCAATGAACTTGAGTGTAATGCTTTCTGTATTCCTTCAGATGCACCTGAAAAAGCCTCAGCTAAAGGACTCTCCTCCTGTACATCGAGATGTTTTGTTAAGTCCATCTTTATTTGTGTTAAATCAACTCTTCCACTTTCAGTACGAATTAAAGGTTCTGACGGTGTTTTGTTCACTTTTTTCTCACCCAAATCCAAATACTGAGGATACCTTGTACCCACATACTCCGCTATCGTTAAAGTACTTTCTGGGAAATCAAATTCAACCTTACCAGTTTCATCAGAGGTCATAACACCATTAAACAACCTATACTCCAAATCCGTACCCAAGTTTTCTCTGTTTCCTTGTTCCAATGGGTGAACATAGTTCACACCCATTACCCAATTTCCTTCGGAGTCTTTTCTAAAAGGAACACAATTCAACGTCCAACCTGATTTGTCGAAACCTTTAATAGCTTCTACATCACTTTGAGCCTCTTCATATTCCATACTAA
>ERZ773057.119-NODE-119-length-37053-cov-3.678766_pt1 | contig 37053 bp, 30 predicted proteins | sample MGYA00580629_ERZ773057 | MGnify/ENA primary metagenome ERZ773057 (study PRJEB29015, sample SAMEA2738143) | human oral metagenome | biome: human oral; feature: human-associated habitat; material: saliva | place: China | collected 2163 ...
GGCGGCCCGCAGACGCTCGTTGGCTCTCTCGACGTCGAGCCTCCACAGCAGGAACAGGATGATCGCATTGGCGATGGCCGGGATCCACAGGTACATGAAGTAGAGCATGGCGATCACCGAGTGCGCCTGCGCCTCGGCGTTGGCGACGTAGCCGCTGGACGACAGCAACCAGCCGGCCAGCGCCGTGCCCAGACCACCGCCGACCTTCACCCCGAGTGAGGTGCACGAGAACATGAGGCCGTCGATACGTTTGCCGAACCGCAGGAAGGTGTTCTCGGAGGCCTCGGCGATGAGCGCGTTGAGCGTGCCCTGCAGCGGGCTCATGCCGAGGGAGGCGACGCCCGAGAAGAACATCATGAGCGGGACATTGCCCAGGTAGGCGGCGCCCGCCACCCCCAGCCGTCCGAGGACGGCGATGATGTAGCCGACGATGTTCACCTTGTACATGCCACCGAACTTCGCCACGACCGCGGGCGCGAAGAGCAGCCCGACGATGAGCGGGATGTTGATGGCCCATGCGAAGGGGCCCAGGAGGTTGGCATTGCCCAGGATGTACGTCATGAAGTAGATGCCCATGTTGAGGGTCGCGGTGAACATCTGGGTCATGATGAAGATGACGAGGATGACCAGGTAGTACTTGCTGTGTGCCAGCAGCTTGAAGGACTCGGCGACCGAGACCTTCTCGGCCTGCCGGGCGGCCTCGGCGTCGTCGATCTCGGTGAGTTCCTCGGGCGAGAGCTCCTTGACCGACAGCACGGAGATCGTGTTCACCGCCAGGCCGACGAGAGCGTAGATGATGGCGATGGTCCGCCAGCCCTCCGCGCCTCCGCCGAGCATCTTGACACCCTCGACGGTGATCGTCTGGATGGTCAGGCTGGTGCCGAAGGCGAACATGAACCGGATCGAGCCCATCTGGACGCGTTCGGAGCTGTTCTTGGTGATGAGCGCCGTCAGTGTGGAATAGGCGATGTTGTTCGCGGTGTAGAAGACGGCATTGAGCAGCGTGTAGGCGATGAAGAACCAGGCGTACTTGGCGGTGTCGCCCAGGCTCACCGGGATCGCGAAGATGGCGATGATCATCGCGGCACAGCCGAAGAAGGCCCACAGCATCCACGGGCGGGCCTTGCCCATCCTGGTCTGGGTCTTGTCGAGGAGCGTGCCGAAGACGAAGTCCGAGAAGCCGTCGAACAGCTTCGAGACCATCATCAGCGTGCCGACGACGCCCGCGTTGAGACCGACCGTGTCGGTCAGGTAGATCATGACGAACGCCGACAGGAGGGCGTACACGACGTTCCCGGCGACGTCGCCGGATCCGTAGCCGACCTTGTTGTACCACCTCAGGTACTTCTTCTCTGGCATGAGTTCACCTTTCTCCAGGGAACGAGTGGTTGGCGGGTGGTCAGTTGGTGAGGGCGGGGACGAGCCGCAGGTTGAGCTTCAGTTCCGCGTCGTCGACGCGGTACCGCTCCAGCAGGGCCGGCCCGCAGCTGTTGGAGCCGATGCCCGACATCGCCGCGTCGAGACACAGGACCGTGGAGCCGCAGGGTTCCAGCTCGACGTCGTGCCGGGCGCGGGTCAGTTCCTCCTGCGTCCAGGCGGAGGCGTTGAACGAGAACCGCCGCGCGCCGACGACGGTCAGGGCAAGCCCCGGCCCGGTCAGCTCGACCAGCTCGCAGTCGGCGCGGCTGCCGTTCTCCTGCGGACGGATGTAGTCGTGCCCCAGATCGGCGACGGAGCTGGTGAACATGCCGTGGTGGCAGGCGCGGTGCTTGTCGACGTAGCTCTCCTGGGGGCCGAGCCCGAAGTAGCGCACGGCGTCCAGCCGCCGGGGCAGGAACAGGCGCAGTCCGAAGCGCGGCAGGAAGGGGAACTCCGTGTCGCGCTGGGCGTTCAGGTCGAGGGCCAGTGAGCCGTCGGAACCGATCGTCCAGCGCGCCCCGAGACGGGCGATGGGCTGGACGGTCGGGGCGACGAGCGCCATCGTGGCATCGACGAACACCTGCCCGGTGGGGGTCGTCGACACGGCGGTGCTGTAGGCGCGGGTGCTCGTCTGGTCGTAGCGGGCCCGCAGCCACTCCAGCTGAATGGAGCGGTCGTTGTCGGTGGGGGCGCGCCAGATGTTGACCTCGGCCGGCCGGTCGAGCAGCCGTTCACCGCCGACGGTCATGGTGCGCGGCAGGCCGGTGCTCCGGTCGAAGCAGTACTCGAAGTCCTCGCCGCGCACGGTGATGGCCTCCTCGTCCTGCACGGTGCCGGGCGTGGGCCCGCCGGCAGCGCGGCCGAGCAGCGCCGCGGCCTCGCGCAGGCGGGGCTCGGCGGTGGGCACCTCGATCTCGTCGAAACCCAGCTCGTGGCCGGCCTCCAGCAGTGGCCGGGGCTCGGCCAGGCGGTAGCGCAGCGTGAGGAAGCAGCAGCCGCTGGCAGGGGTCTCGATGCGCAGCGGCACCGTCGCGCTCGTGTGGGGCGGCACGGAGGCGGGCAGTTCGACGGGCCCCTCGTCGACGAGCTCGCCGTCGCGCGTCAACGTGTAGGAGACCTCGGCGTAGCCGGCGAGATCGGTGAAGTCCAGGTCGTTGCGCAGGGTGACCGTGCCGGCGGCGAGGTCGAGGGCGGTGACCCGCACCGGGCGCTGGACGTTGCCGAGTTCCAGCAGGCCGGGGTGGGGTTCCCGCTCGGGCGAGACGAGCCCGTCGACGCAGAAGTTCCCGTCGTGGACCCGTTCGCCGTGGTCGCCGCCGTACAGGTGGATCGGCCGCCCGTCCGCGGTGGTACCGGCGCGCACCGCGTGGTCGCACCACTCCCAGACGAAGCCGCCGCACATGCGCTCGTCGGCGTTGATGAGCTGCCAGTACTCCTCCAGGTCGCCCGGCCCGTTGCCCATGGAGTGGCAGTACTCGACGAGGATCAGCGGCTTGTCGGGCTCGTCGTCCAGGTAGGCGTGGATCTCGTCCAGGCTCGGGTACATGCGGCTGTACAGGTCGATGCTCGAGTAGTCGTAGCGCCGGTCGCCCGAGCGGTAGTAGGCGCTCTCGTAGTGGGTGACGCGGCTGGGGTCGAACTGCTTCATCCACAGCAGCGCCGCCTCGAAGGTCCAGCCGTAGGCGCACTCGTTGCCCGCCGACCAGGAGATGATGCACGGACGGTTCTTCTCGCGCTCGACGCACAGCCGGACCCGGTCGAGCGTGGGCTCGATCCAGGCGGGATTGTTGGCGATCCGCTCGTTCCAGTGCTCGACGACGTTGGGCCAGGAGTCATCGGCGAGGAACTGCGTCTGGGTGCCGTGGCTCTCGTTGTCGGCCTCCGACATGACGTAGAAGCCGTACTCGTCGCACAGCTGGTAGAACTGCGGGCAGTTGGGGTAGTGCGAGGAGCGGATCGCGTTGACGTTGTACTGCTTCATGAGCCGCATGTCGCGGCGGATGTGGTCCAGGCCGATGGTGGGCCCGGTGACCGGATCGCTGTCGTGCCGGTTGACGCCGCGCAGCGTGACCGGCGCGCCGTTGACGAGCAGGACCGGCCCGTCGGTCCGCACCTCGCGCAGGCCGACCCGGTCCCTGATGACCTCGTCGGGGCAGCTGAGGGTGAGCGTGTAGAGATAGGGGTCCTCGGCGCTCCACAGGTGCGGTCGGGGCACGGTCACGACGGCCCGGTGCGTGAACTGCGGGTCGGCGCCGAAGGGTTCCAGGACGGCTCCGGCGACCGGGGCGCCGTCGGCGTCGGCCAGCTCGAGCCGGGTCGACACCTCGCCGCCGCGGAAGGCGGCCCGCACGGTGACGGTGGCGGTCCCCTCGCCCAGCTGCGTCGTCGTGAAGTAGTCGAAGAGCGCCGCGGCCGGGCGCCTGAGCAGGAAGACGTCGCGGAAGATGCCGCTGGTGCGGAACTTGTCCTGGTCCTCCAGGTAGGTGCCGTCGCACCACTTCAGGACGAGGACCGCCAGCCGGTTGCGACCCGGGACGATCTGCTCGGTGACGTCGAACTCCGCGGTGGCGTGCGAGACCTGGCTGTAGCCGATGTAGGTGCCGTTGAGCCAGACGTAGAAGCACGAGTCCACGCCCTCGAAGACGAGGCTCACCACGGGGGCGGCAGCGTCCGGGACGTGGTCGAACTCGGTCAGGTAGGCGCCGGCCGGGTTGTCATGCGGCACGTACGGCGGGTCCAGCGGGATCGGGTACCGCACGTTCGTGTACTGGTGCCGGTCGTAGCCCTGGTGCTGCCAGCTGCCGGGAACCTTGATGGGAACGAAGTCCTGCGGCTCGTGGTCCGTGGCGTAGAAGGCGTCGGTGAGCTCGTGGACGCTGTCGTAGTAGCGGAAGTCCCAGTCGCCGTTGAGCAGCTGGAACCGGTCCGAGGACTCCCGGTCGAGCGGGTCGTGGCCGCTGCGGGGCGAGCCGGGAACGTAGTAGGCGCGGGTGGGCAGGGTGTTCTCGTGCAGCACCGAGAGGTCCTCGTAGTGCCTGGGAACGATCATCGTCGGCGTTCCTTCCCTTGTGACGTCTGCCTGGCGGGCCTCTGCTCCGAGGCGGGCACCAGGTGTTCTGAGGGGATGCAGCCCGGGCGGAGCCGCACCTTTGAGTGATATCGTTAACTTCATGCACCACACCACCGTTGACGTCAAGTCAGCGCGGAATAAATGACCCGAACTCGTGGTCAATCCGACAAAATTGTCGACGTCAACAATCATGTTGACGGATCGCTCGGGCCGACTTGGTATGGTCCGGCCCATGGGAGGCACACGTCCTGGCGCGGCAGGCGCGCCGTCGATCATCGACGTCGCGCGGCTCGCGGGCGTCTCCTCGCAGACGGTGTCGAGGGTCTCCCGCGGCGCACCGAACGTGAGCGACAGGACCAGGGAGCTGGTCCTGCAGGCGATGGACAAGCTCGGCTACACACCGAACAAGGCCGCCCAGGCACTGCGCAGCGGCGCCTTCCACACGATCGGCGTGCTCACCCAGCAGATCCAGCGCACCGGTGAGGCATGGACGACCAGCGGCGTCCTGGAGGCAGCAGCACAGGCCGGGTACACGGTCGTCATGGCGCAGGTCGCCCATCCCGATGGCGCGGAGATGGGCCGGGCCGTGGGCCGGCTCGCCCAGCAGTCGATCGACGGCCTGGTGATCGTCCAGGCCGGGACCGCCACGGCGGAGCACCTGGCGCTGCCGGCCGGCCTTCCGGTGGCCTCCTCCGACTCGGCGCTCGCCGGACGCTATCCGTCCGCGTCGGCGGACCAGGTGCAGGGCGTGCGCGAGGCGATGAGTCATCTTCTGGGGCTGGGCCACCGCACGGTGCATCACATCGCGGGCCCGGCGGATTCGCGTTCGGCACACGTCCGGTCCGCGGCGTGGGCGCACTGCCTGGCCGAGGCGGGGATCGCCGCGCCCGAGCCGGTCTCGGGCGGCTGGGAGGCGAGCGACGGCTACGCGGCCGGGCTCGAGCTGGCCGGGGACCCGGAGGTCACCGCGGTCCTCTGCGCCAACGACGAGGTGGCGCTCGGGCTGATACGGGCCCTGCACGAGTCGGGCAGGCGGGTGCCCGAGGACGTCTCCGTCGTGGGCTTCGACGGACTACCGCTGGGCGAGTACGCCTTCCCCCCGCTGACCACCGTCCAGCAGGACTTCCGTCGCGCCGGCGCCGAGATGGTCCGGCTCGTGCTCGCCCAGGCCCAGGGGCGGCCGCTCGAGGAGAGCCATGTCATCATCCCGACCAGGCTCGTCGTGCGGGCCAGCACCGCGGCGCCTCCGGCCTGACGCGTCGGCCCTCTTGAGAACCGGACGGGACCATGACGGCGGGCGACCGGCCCGCGGTCAGAAATCGGCGTCGACCCGCGTGGCGCCGAGGGCGTAGAAGGTGGCCTCCAGGACACCGACCGGGCAGGGCTGCTCGGACAGGACGATGCTCACCCAGCCGCGGTCCTCGTCCACGACGTCGGCGTCCCACCAGCGCCAGGGACGCTCCCCCGGGTCGGCCCAGGGCAGCCAGGCGTCGACGTCCCAGATCCTGTCGGAACCGGCCGGGCGACGCCGGCAGGCCCTGCGGAACCAGCCCGGCAGGGTGGCCCTGGCCCTGCCGTCGGTGAAGGCCTCGTGGTCGAGGCCGGCCACCGTCAACCAGACCTGCCGAGCGCCGTCGATGACGTCCTTGGCCAGGCCCGGGGCGACGACGTCGATGCGGCCGAGACCGACCCCGCCGGGCTGTTCACCGGCGTCGGGACCGGACCTGAGCCGTGACAGCTCCGTGGACATGGCAGACCTCCCGCGGGCAGGGGATGCGGTGAACCCATCATCGCGCACGACCCGACCGGCCCGCTCCCCCGGCCCCGAACTGTCAGCCCATCGACTGGCTTATGGCTCGGGCCCACTTCGCTCAACGCCTGTCCACATCTCAAGCCAGCAACTAGACTCGACACATGAGTGCAAGATTGGGACGCCTTGTCGTGGAGGGGTTCAGATCGATCCGCCAGCTTGAGCTGGATCTCACCTCAGACGTCACCGTGCTCATCGGGGCCAACGGCTCAGGGAAATCGAATCTGGTGAGCGCCTTGGAACTGGTCTCACGCATCTGGGACGGCAGTTTCCATGAATACCTGAAACAGCGCGGAGGAGTCGGCAACCTACTCTTCGAGAACTACGAAGAAACCGCCGAGCACATCTTCGTCGAACTCCTATCGGAGTTCGACGAACAGGACCATCGGAACGGCTATCGCGTAGAAATATCTGCCATCCCGATACAGGTTTTCAACTCAGAAGTAGTAGCAGAACTGCACGAATGGCTGCTCTTCCAAGCCGGCCGCGAGTGGCAACGCCCCTATGACGAAGACTTGGGACTCAGCCTGCAGAGCAAAGTCCGACACATCGTCGAATCGGAAACTGCTGGAAAACGACTCCATAATTTCGCCACCTACGTTCGCCCCATCCTTGAAGGATGTCGAGTCTTCCATTTCGATGATGTCTCCAGCAACGCGCCAGTCAAAAGCAGGCCACGGGCCGGCGACAACTTGAGCCTGCACTCGGACGCCGCGAACATTGCCGTCTACCTCTACCGGGTCCAAACCGAACACCCTGAGCACTACCTGAGGATTGTTTCCGCCATTCGACATGTCACTCCTTTCTTCGATGATTTCGTTCTCCTGCCAGATACTTCAGTTTTATCGAGCTGCGCTGGAGACAACGGGGACTGGATCGCGTTTTCACAATCCATGAGGCCAGTGATGGCACGCTGCGCTTCATCTGCTTGGCCACCTTGTTACTCGGACCCGATCTTCCGGCAACCGTGGTTCTGGACGAACCGGAGCTCGGACTTCACCCGGCAGCGATCGGCCTGCTCGCCGAGATGGCCCGCATCGCCGGCCGCAATGGCCACAAGGTCATCCTGGCCACTCAGTCCGTGCCTTTGGTCTCCCATTTCGAGCTGGGCGAGATCGTCGTTCTGAACCGGGTCAATGGCGCCACCGAGGCAGCATGGGAAGCACGGCGGGCAAGCAGCCGAGCCCGCCCCGAACGAGAGCGTTTCTGCACACGAGAGGTGCCGCAACGGATCGTTGCGTCCATTCCAGTGAGGATTGGCGGTCGATCGGCGGCCTGCTGGCTACCGTTGTCACAGACCCGAGGAACAGGAGGCGAGTGACATGACCCCCGGCGAGAAAATACAGCGACTGAGAAGGCAGCAGGGACTCTCCCAGGAGGCCTTGGCGGAAAGGATCACGGTCACCAGGCTGACCATTTCGAAATGGGAGTTGAACCAGTCCTCACCGGACCTGTTCTTCATCGCCCAGCTCAGCGACATATTCAACGTGTCCTCCGATTACCTCATCAAGGACGACATGGTCGAGCCCGACGAGCTGCTCGTCAGGAAACGGAACTACAGATTGTCCGAGCGCAGCAGGCGCATTCTGCTGGTGAGCTTCTCCGCGGCGGCGTTGACCGCGATCTGCGTGTGCCTGATCTGTGATTACTTCACTGCGGACGAGCTGTCCTGGTCCCTCATCACCGCCACATCCATCGTCGCGGGATGGCTCATACTGGTCCCGGGCCTGACGGCCAGGACGAGGCCTGTCCTGAGGACGCTGCTCATGGCGAGCATCGTTCCCGTCCCGCTCCTCGCACTGCTGTCCGTGCTGCTGCAGAAATCCGTCATCCTCACCCTGGGCGCCTGCATCTCACTGGTGTCGATCGCGGCCCTGTGGGCGGTGTACGGAATCTTCCGCAGGCTCTGGCCGAACTGGTACCGGGCGGCCGGTTTCTCCCTCCTCGTCATGGTCCCCGTTCCGATAGCGATCACTCACTTGGCGACCGCGTTCCTTCGGCGAGGCACCCGCAATCTCACATCGGAGATCTTCAACAGCGCCATCACCCTTGTCCTCGCTCTCGTCTGCTTCGGATTGGATTTCATCGATCGCCGCCGCATGGACGAGGACGCTGACCAGAGATGAGAACCGTTCTGCTACATGGACTGGGCCAGACGGCCAAGGACTGGGATGGCGTGATCACGCGGATTCGAGCCGGTGAGGTGGACTGCCCGGAATTGTTCGCCGAGACGACCGGCGAGGTCAGCTACTCCCGGCTGCTGGCCGATCTGGAGCACCGGTATGCGGGCACGACGGAGTCGCTTCGCCTCTGCGGGCTCTCACTGGGGGCGATTCTTGCCATGGACTACACGATCCGGCACCCGGACGAAGTGGCTTCACTGGTTCTCGTCGGGGCGCAGTACAGGACACCCCGCCTGCTCATGGGCCTTCAGAATCTCCTGTTCCGGTGCATGCCGGGCAGGGCATTCGACGGCATGGGCATCTCCAAGAGTGAGGTGATCGAACTGGCCCGGTCCATGCGGTCACTGGATCTCACGCCGCGGTTGAGCGAGATCGTGTGCCCGGTGGCGATCCTGTGCGGGGGAAGGGACCGGGCGAACCTGAAGGCGTCGAGGCGGCTGCAGAAGCTTCTGCCGCAGGCGACGCTCCATGTCGTGCCCGGGGCGGGCCATGAGCTCAACCGGGCTGCGCCAGATGCCATCGTTGACGTCCTCGATCCTGGGGCGCTCGGGGGCGCCGACGGGTCTCCTTGGACCAGCACGAGCCAGTGACCGGCTTGGGAAAACAACTCCGTGTCCCCGCTCCTGCGTGGGTTCTTGATCCGGGTCCTGCACCGCACGGCCATGAGTTCATCCCACGGCTCGGCAGGGTTCGAGAAGTCCCTCGGGAGTCGCGCGCGGCAATGCGTGTGGCCCATGAAACTCATTCATGAGGATCGGACCTGGGCCGCACTCCACGCCAAGAGCCCGCCGGCTGAAACCATGAACGTTTTTCCCGCACGGGCCCTGCCGACAGCCGCCGTCCGGCACCCTGCGGCGCGTGGCCACACGGTGTGCCAGAGTGGGATCCGGCAGCGCGGGGAGGGGACCATGGCGACCGACGATCTCGGGTACACCGTCGAACCGGCCGCGCTGCCCCGACGTGTCGTCAGCCTGGTGCCCTCACTCACCGAGGCCCTCGCCTGGAGCTGTCCCGAACGCATCGTCGGGGCCACCGAGTTCTGCGTCCGCCCGGCCGACCTTGCCGAGCGGGCCGGGCACGCCGTCCGCCGGGTGCGGGGCCCGAAGAACCCCGACCTGGCGGCCATCACCACCCTGGCACCCGATCTGGTCGTCGCAGCGCGGGAGGAGAACCGCCGCGCCGACGTCGAGGCGCTGCGCGCGGCCGGCGTGGCCGTGTGGGTCACCGACGTGGACAGCGTCGACGGCGCCCTGGCGAGCCTGCGTCGGCTCCTGGGCGAGGCGCTCGGCCTGACCCCGGAGCCCAAGTGGCTCGCGGCGGCCTCTCGCGCCTGGAGCGCACCGGACGAGGAGCCTGGCGCGCGCGTCGTCGTGTGCATCTGGCGCGACCCGTGGATGGTCGTCGGGCCCCGCACCTACGCGGCAGACCTGCTGCGCCGCTCCGGTTTCCCGCTGGCGCCGCTCGACGTCGCGGGCTGGCGGTCCGCGCGTTACCCGGCCGTCACCGTCGAGACGATCCAGCGGGCCGGCGCCGATGCCGTCGTCCTGCTCGACGCGCCCTATCCGTTCACACCCGACGACGGCCCCGAGTGCTTCCCCGGCCACGACGTACGGATCCTGCCCGAACGCCCGGTGGTCTGGTATGGCCCCGCCATGGTCGACGCCCGCGCCCGGATCCGCCGGCTGATGGGACGCGGTTGAGCGGACCGGGCGGGGAGGGTGCCGTCAGCCGGCCACCGCTGCCGCGAGCATCGCACGGCCCTGGACCTCGTAGGCGGCCTCGTCGAAGTCGTCGACGAGGGCGCGCTGGGTGGCGAACCCGAGGATCAGCCCGACGAGCATCTCGGCCAGGCCACGCACCCGCTCCTGCGGCAGGCCCTGGTTGCGGGCCCACGAACCGAGGGTCAGGTCGAGTCCGTCGCGCAGCTGGCTGAACTCGGCGCGCAGCGCCCGGCCCAGTTCGTCGTCGCTGAGGCCGCCCGCGCCGAGCTGGACGAGCAGTTCACCCAGTTCGGGGCCGAACCGCAGCGCCTCGACCGCGTAGCCGAACAGGTCTGCCGGGGATGCGGGGTTGTCGAAGTACTCGGTGATGACGGTCATCGGCCAGTGGAGCGCCTGCCGGGCGGTCTCGACGATGATCTCCTGCTTGCTGCCGAAGTGGTGGTAGATCGCCCCCGTCGAGGTGCCCGAGGCCCTGATGATGTCCGCCACCGAGGTGCCGCTGACGCCCTGCTTGCCGATGAGATCGGCAGTCGCCTCGATGATCGCCTGGCGGCTGCGGATGCTTCGAGGCTGTTCGGGCACGCCGCCAGTCTACGCAGCCGGCCCCGCCGCGGACGGGGCCGCCTCACGGCGTGGATCCGGTTCGGAGCCCCGCTCACGCCGCTCGGAGAAGCGGGCGTACATCTGGTCGATGACGTCGGCGAAACGGCGCTCGACCTCCCGGCGCTTCACCTTCAGCGTCGGGGTGAGGAGGCCGTTCGCGATGGAGAACTCCTCCGGCGAGAGGAACATCTCCCTGAACTGCTCGTGCTTGGGCAGCGAGCCTGTGAGCCGTGCCGCCCGGGCCTTGACCTCCTCGATGACGCGCGGGTTCGAGAAGAGCTCGTTGACGTGGCCGTACTGGATCTGCAGCTTCTCGGCGATCTCATCCATCGTGGGCAGCGAGGGCTTCACAAGGAGCGTCAGGAACGGCCTGTCGTTGCCCAGCAGGACCGCCTGCTCGAACAGGGGATCGGCCTGAAGCAGCGCCTCGATGGGCTGGGCGCGATGTTCTTGCCTCCCTTGGTGACGATGATGTCCTTCAGCCGGTCGGTGATGAACAGATAGCCCTTGTGGTTGATCCTGCCGGCATCACCGGTCCGCAGCCAGCGGGTGCCGTCCTCGTCGATCCAGAAAGCCCGGTCCGTGGCCTCCTCGTCGCCCCAGTAGCCGTCCATGAGATTGGGGCCGGTGTAGAGGATCTCGTTCTCGGGGCCGATGCGCAGCCGCCCGCCGCTCATGACCCGTCCGACGCTGCCGCGCTGCCAGTGCGAGTGCGAGTTGAAGGAGATGAGTGGTGCCGCCTCGGTCATGCCGTAGCCGTTGAGGATCTGCAGCCCTGCCGCGCCGAAGAACAACGCGGCCTCCCGAGGCAGGGGCGCGCCGCCGCTGACGAGCATCTTCTTCGGCCCGCCGATGGCGCCCCGGATCTTGCTCAGGACGAGCCGGTCAGCCACGAGGAGTTTCACCTGGTCGCGCAGCCGCGGGTATTCGCCGTTGTTGTACGCGGCCTGCACCCTGGCGCCGACACCGATCGACCAGTCGAAGAGGCGCTTGCGGAGCCGCGACCCGGCGGCCTGTTCGCGGGCCATCGTCATGATCGTCTCGTAGAGCTTGGGGACGGCGACCACCATGGTCGGGCGCGCCAGCGGCATGAGTTCGGCGATGCTGCGGGTGTCGGTGACATAGGTGTTCATGCAGCCGTGCGCCCACAGATAGGCCGTCCAGGCCCGTTCGAGGGCGTGTGAGAGGGGCAGGAAGCACAGCGAGTGCTCGGCAGGACCGATGTCGAACATCTCGTCGAGGGCCCGGAACTCGGCGATCATCGCGCGGTGGGCAAGCATGACGCCCTTCGGTTCGCCGGTGGTGCCCGAGGTGTAGATGATGCTGTACAGGTCGTCGCCGGTGGCCGACGCCAGGCGGGCATCGACCTCGGTCGCCAGGGCGGTGTCAGCGGGTTCACCGGCGGGCGCGAAATCGGCGAGCCAGCAGAACTCGCCGTCCCAGGCTGTGCCGTGCCGGGGGTCGTCGTCGCACGGGTCCATCGAGACGATCAGGCGCAGGCTCGGTACCGAGGTGGCCGCCTCGATCATGGTGGCGGTCTCCTGGGCGCTACCGGCGAAGGCGGCGACCATCTGGCAGTCGCCGGCGATGTGGGCGGCCTGCTCGGACGTGTTCGTCGCGTAGATCGGCACCGGGACGGCGCCGATGTACTGGCAGGCCAGGTCGGCCTGGGTCCACTCGGGACGGTTGCGGGCGTAGATACCGACACGGTCACCGGCGGTGATGCCCTGCCGGAGCAGTGCGCAGGCGATCTGGGTGACGCGTTCGTCCAACTCGCGGTAGGTGGCGATGTCCCAGACCGCGCCCTCGTCCCCGACGCGCACCCGGGTGGCCGGACGGTGGCTGTAGCGGGCGGCCGCGGCCTTGAACATGAGAGCGACGTTGTCCTGCGCGTAGTGCAGCGGGCGGTGGTGTGACATGTCAGATCCTCGCTCGCAGCCAGGCGATGTCGGCGGCCTGGGCCTCGGGCCCGCCGGGTGTCTCGACGACGGCGGGCGCCCCGGCGGTGGCGACGACGTGGGCGATGGCCCCGGCGTCGGCGAGGCCCCGGCCGAGGTTGGCGTGCCGGTCGGCGCCGGTTCCGGGCTCGTCGCGCGAGTCGTTGGCGTGCACGAGGTCGATGCGTCCGGTGATGGCCCGCACCCGGTCGACGAGGCCGTCGAGGCCGAGGCCTGCCCCGTGGGCGTGGCAGGTGTCGAGGCAGAAGCCGACCCGGTCCCCCCCATCGACCGCCGCGAGCGCCGTCCACAGCCGGTCGATCGACTCGAGCCGGCGGGCCATGGCGTGCCGGCCGCCCGCGGTGTTCTCGATGAGGATCGGCACCGCGGCGTCGAGCCCGGCCACGGCCTTCGCCCAGTTCTCGTACCCGGCCCCGGGGTCGTCCTCGGCGGTGACGTGCCCGCCGTGGACGACGACCCCGAGCGCGCCGAGTTCGGCCGCCATGTCGACGTGCTTCTGGAGCAGTCGGCGGCTCGGCACGCGGATGCGGTTGTTGGTGCTGGCCACGTTGATGACGAAGGGCGCGTGGACGACGAGCGCCAGCCCAGCGTCGGCGGCCGCGCGCCGCAGCGCCTGCGGGCCGCCCCCGTGGGCGAGGACGGGGCCCTTCCAGCTCCGCGGATCGCCGAGGCTGATCTGGACGATGTCGGCGCCGCGCGCCGCGGCCTCGCCGACGGGGTCCTCCTCGTCGACGTGGGCACCGATCAGGACTGACATACGGTGAGCCTAGTGGGCGCCCGGGGCGGCGCCCCGACCGGCCCCGCCGGGACCCGCGAGCGCTCGCCGCGAACGGTCAAAGGCCCCGCGAGCATTCGCCGCGAGCGGCTCCGGAAAGCCCGCGAGCGCGGGCGACGGACGCCCGGACGCCCACGGCGAACGGCCCGCGCCTGCTGCGGCGACCCGGTCCGGACCCTTCGCCGGGGCCCGGTGCGCGCGCCTAGACTGGACAGGATGAACGCCCACCTCGACCACGATCCGGCCGCATCGGCGCCACTGCGCTGGCTGGCCCGTTTGGACGACGAGGTCCTCCTCAACCACTACCCGCAGCGCTCCGTCGAGCGGGGCGCCGCCTACGCCGAACGCTCCGGCGTCGTCACCGACGTGCGGCTGGGGCCCGACGCCCTCTCGGGGCACGTGCAGGGCACCCTGTCGTCCCCGTACGACACCTCGATCCGCTTCATCTGCGCGGGCCGGCGCGTCATCACCTGGTCGGACTCGTGCACCTGCCCCAAGGGCAGGGACTGCAAGCACGCCGTCGCGCTGCTCATGAGCGCCCGCTCGGCCGCGCAGCTCGTCCTCGAGGGCCGCGCCGCGGCCTCGGCGCCCGCGCCGACCAGTTCGTGGGAGCGCGTGATGGCCCGGCTCGCCCCCGAGCAGGGCGGCACGCGCAAGCTCGCCGTCGTCTTCGAGAACGCCGGCATCGCCGGGTACGACTACGTCTCCTCCGGCCGCTGGCGGCTGCACCTGCTGCGCACCGGCGTGGACGGGGACTGGGTCGGCAAGCGCGTGCGCTGGCGCGATCTCGTCGAGGCCCCGGCGATGGTCCAGGCCCGCTCCGACCAGCGGGCCGCCGTCGTGGGGCTGGCGCAGCTGCTGGGCTCCGGGGACGCCCACGCGGCGAACCGCGTGACGCTCGAGTCGCTGCCCTCCGAGGTCTGGGCGCAGCTGCGCCGGGCCGTCGACGCGGGGGTCGAGCTGCTGCACGACCTGGGCGACCGCCGGCACGCCCGCGTCCACCTGGACCCGACGAAGGCCTCCCTCGGCCTGAACCTCGCGGCGGCCGGCGACGACTACGAGCTGCAGGTGCTGCTGAGCCGCGACGGGCGCCCCGAGCCGTTCCGCCCCGGCTGGACGCTGCTGGGCGAGCCGGCCCACGGCATCCTGCGCACCGAGCCTCGCGGCGAGCTGCGGCTGACCGAGCTCGACCGCTCCGTCGACCCGGCCCTGCGGCCCCTGCTCGAGGCGGCGCCCTCGCTGGCGCTGCCCGCCGACGATCTGCCGCGCTTCCTCGGCCTGTACGCCCCGCAGCTGCGCAGCAACCTGCGTCTGACGAGCAGCGACGCGCGGGTCGACATCGACGCGCCGCCGACCGGGGGCCTGTGGGTGCAGCTCGACTTCAGTCGGCCCGGACGGCTGGCGCTGCGCAGCGGGGTCGCCCTCGCCTCGGCCGGCCACAGCACCAGGCTCGAGCTTGAGCGCTGCCCCGCCGGGCTCATGGACGAGGGGACGCGGCTCCTCCTGGACCGGGTCCGCGATCTCGTCGGGGGGCAGACCGCCGAGCTGACCGGGCGCGCCCTCCTCGACTTCGTCACCCGCGAGCTGCCCGCTCTGGAGGACGACCCGCACGTGCTCGTCGAATGCATCGGCGTCCGTCCCGAGTACACCGAGCTCACCGGCGAACCGAGGCTCGCCGTCGAGGTCCTCGACGCCGAGCCCGACGCCGATGACGCGGCCCTCGCCACCTCGGCGGTGGAGGACGCCGCCCTGGACGGCTCGACCGACTGGTTCGGCCTGTCGGTCGTCGTGACGATCGACGGCCGGGAGCTGCCAGTGGCGACGCTGCTGGCCGCCCTGACCGCCGGCGACGACCACATCATGCTCGACGACGGCGCCTGGATCGATCTCGCCCGTCCCGGGCTCGATCCGCTGCGCCGTCTCGTCGAGGAGGCGGCGCGGCTCGTCGACCCGGGGACGGGCGAGATGCGCCTGAGCCGCTGGGACCTGGGGACCTGGCAGGACCTGGAGGCCTCAGGCGCCATCACGGCCGCCTCGGCCCGCTGGCGGCGCTCGGTCGCCGCGCTCGGGCACCTGGACGAGATCGCCCCGCCCGACGTGCCGGCGGCGATCGGGGCCCGGCTGCGCCCCTACCAGACGGAGGGCTACCAGTGGCTCGCCGCGCTGTGGACGGCGGGGCTGGGCGGCATCCTCGCCGACGACATGGGCCTGGGCAAGACGCTGCAGACCCTGGCGCTCATCGCGCGGGCCCGTGAGACCGGGGAGCTCGCGCGCCCGGCGCTCGTCGTCGCCCCCACCTCCGTCATGGCGGCCTGGACGGGCGAGGCCCGCAAGTTCGCGCCCTCGCTGCGGGTCGTCGTCATCGACCAGACGGCCACCAAGTCGGGCGTGCCGCTGGCCCGGGCCGTCGCCGGCGCCGACGTCGTCGTGGCCTCGTACACGCTCGTACGGCTGGACGAGGCGAGCTTCACCTCGCTGGAGTGGAGCCTGCTCGTGCTCGACGAGGCGCAGTTCGTGAAGAACCACACGGCCAAGACCTACGCCGTCGTGAGGCGCCTGCTGGCGCGCATGCGGCTCGTCATCACCGGCACGCCGCTGGAGAACTCCCTCATGGACCTGTGGAGTCTGCTGTCGATCGCCGCGCCCGGCCTGTTCCCCGACCCGAGGCGCTTCCAGGCCGACATCGCCCGTCCGATCGAATCGGGCGACGAGCCGGACCGGCTCGCTCTGCTGCACCGGCGCACCCGTCCGCTCATGCTGCGCCGCACCAAGGAGCAGGTGGCCGCCGAACTGCCGCCCAAGCAGGAGTTCGTCGTGCCGGTGACGCTGGGGCGGGCCCACCGCCGCATCTACGACCGTGAGCTGGCCGCCACCCGCATGCGCGTGCTGGGGCTGCTCGACGACAGCTCCCGCACGCACCGCATCGAGATCCTCGCCGCCCTCACGAGGCTGCGCCAGCTCAGCCTGCACCCGGGCCTGCTCGACGAGGCGGACCTGGCCGTCGGCTCCGAGAAGATCGACTCGCTCGCCGAGCAGCTCCACTCGTTGGCCCAGGCCGGGCACCGGGCGCTCGTGTTCAGCCAGTTCACGGGCTTCCTCAAGCTGGTGCGCGAGCGCCTCACCGCCGAGCGGATCGGCTGGGAGTACCTCGACGGGCGCACCCGCCGCCGCGAGGAGCGGGTGCGGGCCTTCAAGGAGGGCGACGCCACGGCGTTCCTCATCTCGCTCAAGGCGGGCGGTTTCGGCCTCACGCTCACCGAGGCCGACTACGTCTTCGTCCTCGACCCGTGGTGGAACCCGGCCGCCGAGCGCCAGGCCATCGACCGCACCCACCGCATCGGCCAGGACAAGCAGGTGATGGTCTACCGCCTCGTGTCGGCCGACACCATCGAGGAGAAGGTCGTGGAGCTGCAGCAGCGCAAGCGCGAGCTGTTCGACCAGGTCGTCGGCGACGAGGCGCTGAGCAGCGGCGCCCTGACCCTGGACGACATCCGCGGGCTGCTGGCCTGAGGCGGGGCCATGGGGTCCGGTGCCGTCCGGGACCGGAGCCCACCGGCCCGGCCCCGCACCGCCCCTCCGGCCTGGTCCCGGCCCCGCACCCGGCTTCGCTGCCGCCCCTCCGTTCCCACCTCACCTTCCGTTCCCACCTCACTCTTCGGTCAACACCCTGGACATGTACGAGGTGCGAACGCAAAGGCGAAGTGGGAACCGGAGAAGAGGCGGGAGAAGCGAGGAGCGGCCGAGTCCCGAGCCCATCTCCCGGCCTTGGGGGCTCAGCCCCCAGGGGTGGTGCGCTCCCCAGGGGCGGTGCGCCCCGGGGCGACGTCCTCCGGGGCGTCCTCGGGGTCGACGAGGCGCGCGGTCAGGCCATGGATGCCGAGGATCGTGACGGGCAGGCCGACGAGCGCCGTCGTGATCGTCCTGCCGTCGAGACGCAGCACCCCGTTGCGCGCCAGCTCCCGGACGGCCCAGGCCGAGAACGGGATGACGACGGTCGGCGCGGTGGCGACTCCGGGCGTGTAGCCGCGCCACACGGCCGAATTGAGCAGATGGGTGAAGCCGTGGACGCCGAAACCGAGCAGGCCCACCTGATAGAGCCGGGACCTGCCCCCGGTCGCCCTGCCCCGCTCGGCGAGGGCGAGCATGAGGCATCCCATGATCGATATCGACACGCGGACGTGCCTCTCGCTCAGCCCGCCGCTCACCCGTCGGGGGGCCCCGCCCGGCAGTCGCCCTGCGAGTCTGCTCGCGAGCTCGGAGCCGTGCCTCCTCGACCACGGCCCCATGGTGATCAGTTCCTCGAGGTCGTTGGCGACCCAGGCCCAGAACAGGCCCCGGGTCGCCTCGACGGGAACCCCCTGGCCACCGCGGTCGCCGTTCCCGTTCCGATGTCCGAACATCATGATATACTCCCTTGTCATCTTGCATTTACAGGTTCTCCATATCATCGGCCGCCCTGGTGGGCCCCACGCCGGGCCCCTCGATCACCTCCTCGGAGAGGAGCCACTATGCCCGCGCGCGTCGGTCCACCGCCGCACGACGACGGTCCGGGACGAGTCATGGCGCACCGGGCCGAGGCTCTCTTCCAACCCGGGACCTCGTCCTCCGTGCCCGAACTGCCCCTGGGGATCGCGGGCCGGATGGGCAGCGGGAAGAGCACCATGATGAGGACCATCGCGGCGATGGCGGCCCGTTCGGGCACGGTCGTGCGCTGGGTCAGCGTGACGGATTCGGACCCCGGCATCCGCCGGTCAGGTCAACGCCGAGCTGATCGGCGATCCATGCGTACTGGACAGCCGTGTCGTGAACCGTCGCATCGAATGATGCAGCATGCAGGTGGCCGCCGGAACGAACACGCAGTACGAAGGGCCCGCCCCTCGCAGTGGTGCGCAGCGCACGGATCCATTTGAGGGCCTCCAGCGGAGAAACCCGCGCGTCCCTCGTCCTGACCGTGGCAAGCACCGGGGGGTAAACCGCGTCACGCACGTTCTGGCACGGTGAATATCCGCGGATGCACTCGAAGATCCTCGGATCGGCCAACGGGTCCCCCCACTCCGAGCGATCGCTGATCGTCAATGGAAGATCCGGGTGCATCATCGTTGTCAGCGGATCGACAAAAGGCATGTCGGCGACCACCGCCCTGAACCGTTCCGGCGCAAGATTGAGGACCGCCCCCACAGCCAGGCCTCCAGCGCTGCCGCCGATGAGGGCAACACGATTCGGATCAGCCGTTCGTCGTGCGACAAGGGCGTCCAAGCACGCCAGCACGTCGGTGAAGGTGAGTGGTTTTCCCAGGCCGGTCGCCACCGTGTGCCACCGGGGGCCGAGCTCACCTCCACCGCGTACATGGGCAACCGCGAAGACCATGCCTGCGTCGAGCAGCTTGAGAAGCAGCGGATTGTAGTTGGGGCGCTGATTCACCCCGTATGCACCATAGACACTGAGCAGGCAGGGAGCGGGACCGGTGCGATCTCGCCGACCGACAAGAGTAATGGGGATCCGAACGCCATCAGCAGTCTCGCCGAAAAGTTCCTTCGTCTCGTAGACATCCTCGTTGAGCGTAGCCAGCTCGACCCTCGGCTCGGTTTCGTCCAGGTCGACCCTGCCACTCAGGGGCCGGTGCACATAGGAGCTGACGCCCACTCTGAGAACCGAACCATCCCAGTCGGGCAGGGCCGTGACGCTCAATTCCGAACCAGTGGCGCCACGCACCGAACGGATGCCCGTCAACGGAACTGTCGGCTTGGCGATGACGATCTCCTGGTGCCCCTCCCTGCGGCGCCCGATGACGAGATTGCGACGAGTCACCAGCACCGGAGCCAGCACGGAACGCTCGTCATGCTCGATGAGACACCTCCAGTCCCCCTCTGCGCCGCCGAGGCGGTCGATGAAGCGGACCAGCAGACGGCCATTCGGTTGATCATCCGTGGCGACTGTGGCGAACAGGGCCGGACGCCCGTCCAGCTCTCCGACATCGAGGGTCGACCGTCCCTCGAATGGCAGGCCCGCAACCTGTCGAAGTCGAAGATCGGCAGCGCCCAAGCGGGAGATGAAGTGTCGCACCATGGTCCTGCTCACCGCATCCAGCAAGAGGAAATCTCCCGAGACGCACTGCTTCATTCGTAGCCTCAGACGCTCATCGCACTCGTGGTGCAACACAGTGACCCGGCCATCAGAAAAACTCTTGGCGAAGACGGCCGCAGGCCGGCGTGTCCCGTCGAGCCCGACCCACACGACCCGCGACCCTTTTTCATCGAGGACGACACTGCCAGAACAACCGTCGATCGGGTCAAGAAGCTCCTTCTGACCGGCGACCGAGGTCACATGGACCCTATAGGATTCCGAACCATCCGGGTCCTCCGTCCAGCATACGATCCTGCCATCACTGCTGAACACGACTGATCCGAGTGAAGCCCCGGGTGCCAATTCCGCGACATTGAGCGCCACCTGCGCACGTGGATCTGACATGAGATCCGTGGCCGTCGGCTCCGGCTCGTCGGAATCATGAGGCACTCGCATTATGCTGGGACTGCCGGCCTCCCCGTCGAGCACCATGAGATACCAGAAGTCCCCTGATCGCACCGCGGGCTGCGAAGCTTGTTCGTAGAACAGATCAGCAACGGGAACACCCACGAGCGCATCAGCCCTTCGGGCAGGCCCGGCAAGGACCCGCTCGCTGCACTCGGCCTCGTCCTCGAGCACCCGCTGCAACTCATCTGGGCTGTTCCTGAGCCACTCCCACTGATCGGTCCAGCTGCGGACATGCGAAATGGTCGCCATCGGCCCGGCTCCGTCCATCATTCATCCTCCGCCGAGAAGACCAACTGCCTGTCATGCGCCCAGATGGCGATCTGGACCCGGTTGTTCATGTCGAGCCGGTTGAATATCGACCCGATATGCGCTTTCACCGTCGTCACCTCCAAGTGGAGACGATGCGCAATCTGTTGATTGCTCAATCCGTCCGAGATGAGAGCAGCCACTTGACGCTCCCGCACGGTGAGCAGTTCCGGAGCGGCCCCCGCCGTCGGAACGGGCACCGGCTTGCGGTTCGCGAACTCGGCCGCCAGCCGAGCAGCCAACCGTGGTTTCAGCCAGCAGCCGCCTCGGGCGACCGTACGGATCGCCTCGGACAGATCATCGAGATCGAGATCCTTGTTGGCGAATCCAGAAGCACCGAGATCCATGGCGACGAACAGGTACTCGTCACGTTCGAAGGTGGTCAGGATCAGGATCTTGGATCGGTCAGACTCGGCCAGGATCTGCCGTGTAGCCTCCAACCCGTTGCCCTTCGGCATCCGCAGATCCATGAGGATCACATCGGGTCGCCATGCGTGCGCCAGAGAGACGGCCTCGTAACCGGTGGAGGCCTCGGCCACGACCTCGATGTCGGGACTCTCGCCGAGGAAATCCCGCAGTCCACGGCGGATGATCGCCTGGTCATCCGCGATCAGGACAGTGACCGTACCGGGGTCCTCGGGATCGGGGGCGTCGATGCCTGCCGATTCATCTTGCTGCATGGTCCCTCCTGGGATCAGCCCGTCCACCAGGACGGGGGTGGGCCTCGGCACGAGGCTGTGGCGCCATCCACGATAGCCCCGGGGACCCCCGTCGGGAACCCCGAGAAGTTCGCCCGGGACACGGGCGGGGCGGAGAACCCGACACAGGATAACGGGGGCCGCTCCCCCGCTCGGTATCCGTCGCGGTCGACATCTGCCGCAAGGTTCACCTGCGCCGGCGGCGGCTACTCCTTTGGTCCAGTCCCGCACTCGTACCTTGGTCGTCACAGATCTGGACCAAGCGGGCGGCAGCCATCACAATCGAATCACCCCATCAAGGGATCGCGCGTTGGATGCGGGATCGAACCAGGACACAACAAGCGAGCGAGAACTCCACCATGGGGATTCCACAAGTCATGACTATTCCAATGGAGACAGACCCGATGGACATGAAATATCTCGCGTTCTGCTACGCCGGCCCGGCGTTCTACGACATCAAACGCGACACGACGAATGGTTCGGGAGCGCGACGGTTCGAACTTCCCCGCGACCGCGACTGGACCAGCTGGTCGCTGTCCACGGGGAATGGCTGGGAATATGTGATGCCACCTGGGATGAACATGCCTGAGCAGGGCTGGAAGATTCACGTCAGTGCCACCATGGAAAACGCGCAGAAACTCCTTGGAGACGTCGCATCCTACTGCCATGCGTCTGCCGTCCCGTTCAAGTTCCTGCCGACCCGGACGGAGCTCATGCGGACCAACATGAAGTACGCGCATCGTGGCGGCAGCGGAAAATTCATCACCATTTATCCCGATGACGATGAGCAGTGCGCTCGCATTGCCGCAGAACTGGACGCGATCATCGGCGGCGCCGAGGGGCCCTACATCCTCAGCGACATCCGTTACCATGGAGGCCCCGTCTACCTGCGTTACGGCGGCTTCCGTCCGCTGCTCATGAGATCACGCACCGACGAGCTGAGCCCAGCGATCAGGAATCCGTCAGGAGAACTGGTCGAAGACGATCGCCAGCCGGTCTTCCGTCCGCCGGAATGGGTGCAGATCCCTGATTTCATCCGAGCACAGATGGACGCTCTGAATTCTGGTGACCGACCCGAAGAGTTCCCCTATGCAGTACTCGACGCGATGCACTTCAGCAACGGGGGCGGAATTTATCGGGCCATCCCCGACGGCCAGGAGCATCCGGTCGTGCTGAAGGAGGCCCGCCCCCATGCAGGCATCTCGCCGGATGGCACCGATGCGGTGGCACGTCTGCTTCGTGAAGCAGAGTTCCTCGACCGGTTGGCCGACCTCCCTGAAGTCGTCAGATGCCACCGTGTGTTCAAAGCGGGCGAGCACTGCTTCATGGAGGAGGAACTGATCGAGGGCACGACCCTCAACAGCGAAATGGTCATGCGCAGCCCAGAGATCCGGGCAGGGGTCAGCAATCGAGAAATACTTGACTACCGCGACTGGGCGCTGGCCACCCTTGCGAAGGTCGAGCGAACAGTCCACGCTTTTCACGAGCATGGAATCGTCTTCGGGGACCTGCACCCGAACAACATCATCGTCACCCCCGATGGGGACATCCGCTTCATCGACTTCGAGATGGCCCATGACGTCGACGACCCGACCAGCGCGCCCGCCGGGGCACCTGGGTACATCGCCGAGGACGGCCGCACAGGAATTGCAGCTGATCTCTACGGGTTGGGCTGCATCAAACTGTCGATGTTCGTACCACTCACGGTCCTCCTGCCGCTGGATCACAGCAAGTTGCGAGGTCTGGTCGAACATGCCAGACAATTTTATGCATTGAGTGATGAGTTCTGCGCCTCGATCGTCGCCGACATCTCACTGACAGTGACCGATGACAATCCGGCACCGCTGCGACGACGCGCACGGGTGGCACGGGACGCATGGTGCATGGATGATCCCGAAGCAGTTGCTGAGATCGATGCCGCGATCGTCCGCGGCCTGGACGAAGCACTCGACCTGTCACGGCCCGACCGTGTCTGGCCCGGTGACGTGAGCCAGTTCGACGAGGGCGGCTACGGGATCGCAACAGGGGCATGCGGTGTTCTCCTGGCGCACCCTGAGGCACGGCAGCGGGAGGACGTGCTCGATTGGATCGAGGAAACCGCGGCCGACTCGAGCAAGACCTCGTTCGGCTTCTACAACGGTCTTGCTGGAGCTGCATGGACACTCGGACCGTCTCGGCAGAGGAGAAGCGGCTGGCAGGCTTTTTGAAAAGGTCAGGACACTTCATCTGCCAAGTCTTCCCAGTGATCTTTACTCAGGACTGTCCGGGATCGGCATCTGCCTCATGGACCAGGCCCGCAGACACAACCAGCACCACTACGACGAGACCATCGCCGCCATTCACGAGGTGATGCTCGACCGCTTTGACGAGGACCGCTCAAGCATTGTCCGAGAGGTCAATGGCACAGCGACAGCCGCAGTGGGCAAGGGCGGACTGATGCAGGGGATGGCCGGTCAGGCCCTGTACTGGATCTGCAGTCATGAACTCACGGGCGACGACACCGATCCTGATCGGGCGAGCACCGCCCTGGACAGGGACCTCGCCCTGCTGGTCCAGACACCTGACGGCTCCCTGCAGCTGAACGAGGGCTGGCGAGTGCTGCCCTATCTGGCAACTGGATCCATCGGCATCGGTCTGGTGATTATGCGCCTGCTCGAGCACAGGCCCACCGATGAACTCGTGAGAACGCTTCACGGCATTGAACGGACGCTCGTCCCGCCCTTCGCGGTGCAGAGCAATCTGTTCAACGGCCGCGCCGGCTTTCTTCTCTTCGCGGACCGCCTGCTCCAGTGCCCGTGGGCATCGATCAGCGACGAAGAGGTCCTGGCGCGTCAAGCCCGACTGCTGAACCTGCATGCCCTGGTACGTGGCACCGGAATCGTCTTTCCAGGAGAACAGCTCATGCGGCTCTCGTGTGACTGGTCCTCCGGGAGCGCAGGCGTCCTGTCCGTCCTCCGACTGTACGAGAGCCGCCACCTCAAGATCGTCCCTCCCAATCTGTTCCGCACCCCACTGCTGGACCGGATCAGCGTGGGTCACAGCGGAAATGAATGGCGGGGAGCATCGTCAGAGCTCATCATGGAAAGGAGGTGAACCATGCACGGAATCCTCGTTCTGCAGTCGCTCGACACACATTCCGAGCCTACCCGCAGCCCGAGCAACTGGTCCAACTGGACATGCTACAGCACCCACAGCATCTGGTTCTGCTGAAGAGCGCCGACACGAAAAGAGGATGAACCATGTCACAAATTCTGGAAATGCAGGGAATCAATTCCGAGGAGCAGGACACCAGATTCCCCAGCACCAACAGCTGGGCGTTCTGCTTCAGTACGCACAGTGTCATCGTCTGCTGACCACCACAAACCATTTCAAAGGAGAAACCATGTCATACATCCTGTCACTTCAGGGTTCGGAATCGACCGATCGCACCACTCGCATGTGCAGCTCATGGAGCCTCGTCGGATGTGCAAGCACTTGGAGCGCCGTCATCTGCTGACACGCATCGGCGTCAAGGGGCCCTTGAAGCCGAAGAATCAACGCGAATCATGCATCGGATGCAGAACAATGACAGGCGGCAGTCCGCCGTTCTGCGCGAGCAGACTCAGAATCAATCACCTGCCAGACACCTGGCGGCAAGGAGCTCATCATGTCGGAAGTCCTGAGAATGCAGGGCCTCGTCGAGGAGGCCAGAGACATGGACCGCACGATCACCAGCAGCAGCAGTCTGGCGCTCTGCGGAAGTTCGTTCAGCACCTGGTTCTGCTGAACGAATCCTCAAAGCCTCACGAGTAGAAAGGACATCTCATGCAGTACATACTGGATCTGCAACGAACCGAGACCGAACCCACCGGTGGAATGCGAACCTGCAATCTCGTCAGTTTCGCCAGCTGTTCCCTCTGTTCGGTGAGTTTCGCCTCCGTGGCCGTCTGCCTGACCGTTTGACGGTCTGACCACCCGTTCACCGCCAGTGGCTGTGGGGAACGCCGCTGTTCCCCACAGCCACTTGGAGAAAGGAAACAGTCCCTCATGTCTGAGAACGCAGCAAGACGCCACCCGGAGGACCTCCCGTCCAGCATGCGCAGCTACCTCGTCGGACTCACCAGGGGAAGTCGCATCACCCTCGGTACCGCCTTGGTCCTGTCGGTGACCGCAGCTGGTCTGTCCGTCGTCCAGCCCCGCGTCCTGCAGAAAACAGTCAACGACGGGATTCAAGGCGGCCTGCAAGCCGACACGATCGAGCTGCTCGCGGCTCTCGTCGTGGGGACCACCGTCATTGGTGCCGTGCAGGCCTATCTGACGGGTCGGGGCGCCGAAGCCGTCGCCCATCGCCTGCGCACCCGTCTGGGTCGTCGCTATGTCAGCATGACGATCAGCGAGCTCGATGCGGGCAACACCGCCGACCTGCTCTCACGCGCCAACGCGGACAGCACCATGGTGAAGCAGTTCCTGTCTGCCGGGATCCTGCCGGTTGCCGGTTCTGTGCTCATGCTCGCCGGAACAACGGTCTTCATGATCATGTCCGACCCGGTACTGTTCGCGGTGACAGCAGCGGCCTTCGTCCTCGGCCTGTCCTTGGTGATCGCAGTCACCAACCGGGCGAACAGCATGTCCGCCGAAGTGCAGGAGGCTCTGGGAGATTTCTCCGTGAGCACCGAGCGCATGCTCTCAGCGCTGCGCACCATCAAGGCGACGAATGCTGAACCGCTGGAGCTGGATCATCTACGCCTCAGCTCCCACAATCTTTACCGCAAGGGTCTGAGGATCACCATCCTGTCCGCGTGCGTCCAGCCTGCTCTCAATGTCTGCATCCAAGGCTCGATCGCCGCAGTGATCGTGGTCGGCACCGCACGGCTGGCCTCGGGTGCGACAACATTGGGAACCCTGCTCGCCTACATCACCTACATGTTCATGATGATCGCACCGATCAGCAGCCTCGGCCAGGCATTCACCCAGATGCAGATCGGCCTGGGCGCCCTCAAGCGCTGCTATGAGGTTGATTTCTTTGAATCAGAGGATGCCGTGCGCGCCGACCATCAGACTGCCATCGGCACCGCATCGGGAGACGAACTGCTGCGCTTCGACAGCGTCTCCTTCTCATACGAGCCGGGAACTCCAGTGCTCACTGATGTCAACTTCGTCCTGCGCCGTGGAGAAACAGCCACCATCGTCGGTCGATCCGGTTCAGGCAAGTCCACGCTCCTGGAACTCATCGAACGATTCTACCACCCCGACGCCGGGCACATCTCACTCGGCGGTGTCCCGATCGACCAGCTCGACCTGAACTCCTACCGCAGACGCCTCGCCCTCGTCGGTCAGGACTCGATCGTGCTCACCGGCACGCTGAGAGAGAATCTGGAACTCGGCTGCCACCGCCACCCGGACTCCACCCTGTACGAGGCCCTTGAGCACGTCGGTCTCACCGATCTGCTGGGGAAGAAGGATTTCGGTCTTGACACGGACGTGGGCCAAGCCGGAATCACTCTCTCCGGCGGCCAGCGACAGCGAATCGCCTGGGCCCGAGTGCTGCTCAGCGACGCCGACATCATCCTCATGGACGAGCCGGACTCCAATCTTGATCCCGTGACCAGGTCCTCCTTGACCCATCTGCTCGAGAGCTTCGCCGCAACGCGCACGGTGCTCATCGTCTCGCACAACCTCGAGCACCTCAACTCGAGCGACCGCGTCCTGGTCATGGATCATGGCAGCATACTGGCCGACGGCTGCCGCCAGGAGCTTCTTGCAACAACGTCCGAGTACCAGGATCTGCTGGCCCCCACGCAAGCAGCAGCATGAGAGAAGAACTGCCATGACAACAGGGACTTCCACCATCCCCAGCACGAGGCCCTCCGACCCGGCACCCATCTCCTTCGAACACGTGACGAAGAGCTATGAAAGTCGCCTCATCCTCGACGACGTCAGCTTCAGCATCGAGTCCGGAGCAGTCACCGGGCTGCTCGGCCCGAATGGTTCGGGCAAGACGACGATGCTGCGCTGTCTTCTCGGACTCGCCAGCCCTGACTCCGGCATCTGCCTGGTGGAGGGGAATCGGTATGATGCCATCCCCGTACCGTCTCGTCTGGTCGGCGCTCTGTGCGAAAACGCTGGGCTGCATCCGAACCGCAGGGCAGCCGAATGCGTCGCCCTGGCCAGGGCCGCCGCCGGGCTGACCGATCCTCACGCCGTCGACGCGCACTTGGAGCAGGTCGGGCTGGCGGATGCAGGCCCCATGAGGGTCCGTGAGATGAGCCTGGGCATGCGTCAACGCCTCAGCCTGGCCCTCGCGCTGGTGGGCGATCCACATGTTCTCGTCCTCGATGAACCATCCAACGGTCTCGATCCCGAGGGCATGGAATGGTTCCGCACCCTCCTCCGGCGCTTCGCGGCCAGTGGCGGGTCGGTGCTGATCACCAGTCACATCCTGGCCGAGCTGCAACGCACGATAGACGCCGTCGTCATAGTTCGAGGAGGCCGCGTCGTGGCACAGTCGGACACCTTGCCCGACGATCTTGATTCTTTCTATCTCGCCACTTCAGGAAATCGAGGATGAGTACCATGAACGTTGAGATCATGCGACTGCGCCAAGGCCGAATCGCCTCCACCATGACGATCATCCTGATCATCGCGACTTTCTTGGTCGCCACACTCGAAGCCTTCGCGAGGGATACGATCAACGCCCTCATTTCTCTCAACAGAGTCATCCCCAATGCGACGCAGGCTCAATCCATGTCCCCCGAGGATCTGGCGAAACTGTCATTGGACCAGCCCGGCTTGCAGCTCACAGCCGCCGCCAATGCCGGCGGCGTCGGCGGAGTGAGCCCGGCGGCTCTCGCAATGATGATCATGGGGGGCCTGTTCATCACCCGCGAGTACCACTTCGCCTCCATGACAAGCGCGGCCGTGGCGTTGCCCCGCCGCGGGCAGCTCTACCGGAACAAGTGCGCGGCCGCTGCACTCGCCTCATTCGTCGCCGCGTTCGGTCTCACCGCGGTCAGACTGCTCGTCCTGTTCACCGCTCTCGCCGTGCAGCGCATCAACCTGGCACTGGATCCGTTCGCCCTGGTCATGTCGGAGTTGCGCGGACTCGTCACACTCGTGCTGTGCGGTGTCCTCGGCGCCGGCCTCGGCTTCCTGCTGCGTCGGCAAACCGTTCTGCTCCTCCTGCTGGGCGGTCTGTTCGTCGTCGAGTCGACCTTCCGCTCACTCGCCACGCTCACCGGCGCCGACATCCTCCACGGCTGTCTCCCGCTGAGCGCCACGGGGCTTTCGACGCAGCCGGGCGCCCAGGGCTGGCTCGCAGCGGGTATCGTCGTGGCATGGTCTGCCATCGTGGTGACATGGGGTGCATTCTGCTTCAACCGCAGGGAGCTGACCTTCTCGGCGTTGTAGCGCTGCTGGCCGGCATCGGACGGAGACATGCACATGAGCAGAGGTGCGGCTGAGCGCGTCAACCAGCAGCTGCGGCAGACCGTACTGGCATCGTTCCTGGTGAGTCTCTTGAACGTGCTGCTGGTGGCGAACTCAGAAAACTCGCTCGCCCAGATTCTGTGGCAGATCGGCCTGACCGTTCTCGGGGTCGTCTGCACCATCATTCTCATCAACCGACCGGTCGTGGCGTTCGCGATCGTCCACACTGCTGTTCTCGTTGCAGCACTGACGCAGCAGAATCCATTCGTCACGCAGTTCCTGCTCTATCTGCCGCTGTGCTTCTGGCTGGGACGGCGTACCCGGTCACGGACCAGCTCCGTCACCGCGATGATCGGCCTCACGACGACGATCGGGGCCTTCGTGCTCGCCCCCGTGCGCACCGGCTCCGACGGCATCGCTCTCCTCGCACCAGTCGGTTTCGTCTCGGGCTCGCTCTTCACCGGGGCCCCCACCCTGGTCGGGGCCTGGATGCGGATCGCGAACGAACGAGCGGTTGGAGTGGAGACCCTCCTGAAAGCAGAACGGGCCGAGAGCGAAGCGAGGATCGCCAAGGCACTCGAGGACGAACGCGGGCTCATGGCCCGGGAACTGCACGACATCGCCTCCCATCACATGACTGCCGTCCTGCTCGACGCCAGGCTCGCCCGACGCATGCTCCCCGGAAACCCGCAACGCGCAGCAGAGCTGCTCGAAGAACTGACCCGCGAGGCCGGCAGCGCCAGCGAGAGCCTGCACGAGGTGGTCGGCATCCTCGCGGCGGGGTCCCAGGCCCCCACCGCCCCCCAGCCGACCCTCGCGGACATTCCCGAGCTGTTGCGTCGGGCCAGGGCGATCAACCCCGACATCGGTGTCGCGATGCCTCAGGACCCGAAGGTCTCACCAGCTGTCGGGCTCGCCCTGTACCGGATCGTCCAGGAGTCGTTGACGAACGCCCACCGCTATGCCCCAGGAGCCCCCATCATGGTGGACCTGACCATCAAGAACGGTTGGATGAGCCTGTCCGTGACCAATGGGCTGGCGACCCAACCGACCTCCGGCATCAGCGGGTCGGGGCTGGGCATCCAGGGCATGCGCATGCGCTGCGAGCTGCTCGGCGGCACTTTGACAGCAGGCCCGCACGAGGGCGGCTGGGCCGTCCGGGCCCGGCTGCCGCAACGTGCCGGGGAGGATGGCCCCACCGCCCTCGCGGGGACTTAAGAAGGAGACACGAGTGTCCAGAAGTGCGATGACCGGTGAACGCTCCAGCGGGCATCGTTGTCACTGTCCACGAAGGAGACGGGCATGAACATCCGATCGCACAGCTCTCAGCCGGTCATCGGCTACATCATCGTCGTCATCGCCTTGGCGGGCATGATCTGCTACAGCCTGCTGTTCTGGGACGACATGCCTGCGCAGGTCATCACCCGTCAGGCCGCCGGCCGCCACGGCGCGTCGGCCGTTCCCCGCGGCGTCTCGGCGGCCGCCATGCCCGCCACGCTGCTGGTCTGCACGCTGCTGCTGATGCTCATGCCGCTCTGGAACCGCCTGGTCGGATCCACGCCCCTGCGCCCCGGCCCTGACCAGCGCCAGCAGACGAGGATCTGGACCGCGATCCTGGCCATGCTGTCAGCGCTCCTGCTCACCCTGCACATCGGCATCACCGACATGTGCACGGGCAGGGGTCCTCAGTTCCCGCAGCTGGCCGCCTACGGGATGGCCGTCACCCTCATCGGCCTGGCCGCGATCACCGCGATCCTGCGCGTACGGGCCCACCGGGCCATCGTCATGGGTCTCGCCCTCGGCGGCGCGCTCGTCGCAGCACTGGCGCACGGCCTGCCCCGTGCGGCCATGACCGTCGGGACGGTGATCATGCTCGGCGGCATCGCGGCCGCCACCCTGCTGCCGCAGCTCAGGAACGACGGCGGACGCCGCTGACCCCGGACGACATCCGCGGGCTGCTGGCCTGGGGCCCGCACACCCGTCCGGCCCCGTCCCGACCCCGGCTTCGCTGCCGCCCCTCCGCTCCCACCTCACTTTCCGGTTGACACCCGGGACATGTCCGAGGTGCGAGCGCAAAAGCGAGGTGGGAAGAGGTGGGAACGGGAGAAGAGGCGGGAGAAGCAGGCAGCGCCGGACCGGGGAACGGGACGAGGTGGGAACGGGACGGGGTGGGGCGCACCGGATCGGGGGCCGCGGTGGGAGCACGCCCCATGTTCCGTTCTCCGGTTCGGCGCGACGGGCCCCGGTGGCGTAGCTTTGTTCCCGTGAGCACACGTGTATATGTCGCGTCCCCCGATGCCCGGGCCGATCTGAGCGCCGCCGCTCAGGCCATCGCCGAGGCCGCCGGACGCCAGTCCAGTCCCGCCGTCCTCTTCCACCCGCTGGCCGCGCAGGCCTCCTCGGACGGCCTCGTCGGCGCCTCCTTCGACGAATTCGCCAGGAGCACCGACGAGGCCGAGACGGGCATCATCGAGCGCTTCGAGGCGCTCGCCGCCGCCGGGCCCGTCGTCGCCGTGGGCACCGACTACTCCGGCGTCACCGCCCCCACCGAGCTGGCCCTCAACGGCCGCCTCGCCGCCGACCTGGCCGCCCCGGTCGTCCTGGTCGTCGACGCCTCCCAGGGCCCCGACCACGCCCTCGGCCTGGCCCGCGTCGCCCTGGACGGCCTGGCCGCCCAGCACGCCACCGTCGTGGCGATCATCGCCACCGGCCCGACCCACACCGACGCCACCCGCACCCTTCTCGCCTCGCTCGGCGTGCCCGCCGCCGTCCTCGGCGACGACCTGTCTGCCGTGCTGGCCGCGACCGATGTGACGATCACCACCCGTACCCCGGCCCGCTTCAGCCACGAGCTCATGGCCACGGCCAGGGCCGACGTGCGGACGATCGTGCTGCCCGAGAGCGAGGACCCCCGCATCCTCGAGGCCGCCTCGGTCGTCGCCGCCCGCGGCGTCGCCAGGATCGTCCTGCTCGGCGAGGAGGAGCAGGTGCGCGCCGACGCGAAGAGGCAGGGCCTCGACCTGACCGGCGTCGAGATCGTCTCGATGAACAACCCGGAGCTCGTCGAGTCCTACGCCGCCAAGTTCGCCGAGCTGCGCGCCAAGAAGGGCGTCACCCTCGAGCAGGCCCGCGAGGCCATGGCCGACGGCGCCTGCTTCGGCACGATGATGGTGTACATGGGCGGCGCCGACGGCCTCGTCTCGGGCGCCAACCACACGACGGCCAACACCATCCGCCCGGCCCTCCAGGTCATCAAGACGAACCCGGGCATGAAGACCGTCTCGGGCGCCTTCCTCATGAGCCTCGCCGACCGCGTGCTGCTGTTCGCCGACTGCGCCGTCACCCCGAACCCGGAGCCGGCCCAGCTCGCCGACATCGCCCTCGCGAGCGCCCAGACCGCCCGCATGTTCGGCATCGACCCCAAGGTCGCCATGCTGACCTACTCGACGGGCACCTCCGGCAGCGGTCCGGACGTCGACCGGGTCCGCGCCGGCTACGAGGAGGCCGTCCAGCGCGCCCCCGAGGAGCGGATCGCCGGCCCGATCCAGTTCGACGCCGCCATCGATCCCGTCGTCGGGGCCAAGAAGATGCCCGACTCCGAGGTCGCCGGCCGCGCGACCGTGTTCGTCTTCCCCGATCTGGAGGCCGGCAACATCGGCTACAAGATCTGCCAGCGCACCGCCGGCGCCGTGGCGGTCGGCCCGCTGCTGCAGGGCCTGCGCCGCCCCGTCAACGACCTGTCGCGCGGCGCCCTCGTCGACGACATCGTCAACACCATCATCATGACCGCCATCCAGGCCCAGGGCACGAACGGCCCGCTCGCCTGAGAGTCCTGGCCTGACAAGGAGAGACATGACCGAACCAATCCTGGTGCTGAACTGCGGCTCCAGCTCCCTCAAGTACCAGCTCATCGACCCCGACTCCGAGGCCGTGCTGGCCAAGGGCCTGGTGGAGCGCATCGGCGACGCGAGCGACGGCATCGTCACCCACGAGGTCGGCGACGACGAGTTCACGGTCACCCCGCGGCTGCCCGACCACACGGTGGCCCTCAAGGCGGTCTTCACGATGTTCGCCGATCACGGCCCCTCGCTCGACGACGTCGCGGCGGTCGCCCACCGCACGGTGCACGGCGGCGACCGCTTCGCCGCCCCGACCGTCATCGACGACGAGGTGCTGGACACCCTCGAGGAGCTCGTCCCGCTGGCGCCGCTGCACAACCCGGCCGGGATCAAGGGCATCCGCGCCGCCCGCACACTGCTCCCGGACGTGCCGCACGTCGGCATCTTCGACACCGCGTTCTTCGTCAACCTGCCGGCCGAGGCCCACACCTACGCCATCGACCGCGGGCTGGCCGCCAGGCACGCGATCCGCAAGTACGGCTTCCACGGCACGAGTCACCAGTACGTCGCCGGCCTGGTGCCCGGCGTGCTGGGCGCCGACCCGGCGGAGCTGCGCCAGATCGTCTGCCACCTCGGCAACGGCGCCTCGATCTCGGCCGTCAAGGGCGGCCGTGCCGTCGAGACCTCGATGGGCCTGACCCCGCTGGCCGGCCTCGTCATGGGCACCCGCTCGGGCGACATCGACCCGGGCGTCTTCGCCTACCTGCACCGCGCCGAGGGCTGGGACGTCGACCGCATCGACACCGAGCTCAACAAGAACTCGGGCATGCTCGGCATGTCGGGCGTCACCGACATGCGCGACGTCGAGGCGCAGTTCGAGGCCGGCGACGCCGACACGATCACCGCCATGAACGTGTACACGCACCGCCTGGCGTTCTACATCGGCGGCTACGCGAACCTGCTCGGCGGCGTCGACGCCATCACCTTCACCGCGGGCATCGGCGAGAACTCGGCCTTCACCCGCCGCGAGATCTGCGCGAAGCTCGCCGGCATCGGCGTCGTCCTCGACGAGGAGCTCAACGGCCGGCGCGACAAGGCCCCGCACCTGATCTCCGCGCCCGAGTCGCGGGTCGGGGTGCTCGTCGTGCGAACCAACGAGGAGCTGGCCATGGCCCAGCAGACAGCCGGCCTGCTGGCCGGCTGACGGCGGTCGAACGGGCCGGGGGATCCCCCCGCCGGCCCCGTCGACGTCAGGACGCCGATGCGACGACCCCCGTGCCGGGGGCCGATGCATGCCGGTCCGTCACCCCGGGGCGGCCGCGGAGCCTCCCGGCGCCGGCCCACCGGGGCCCGTCCCACGATCCGACCGTACGCGCCCGGGCGCGGTGCATCGCCCCTGCCCGCAGGCCCACCGGGATCGTCCCCGGGCTCGTGCGCACCGGTGGAGGGGCCGGCGGCGAGAGGATAGATTGGTGGCCATGGCTACCGCACTCGTCACCGGGGGAAGCAGTGGCATCGGGTTGGCGTTCGCCCACGCCCTGGCGGCCCGCGGGGACGATCTGGTGCTCGTGGCGCGCGACGGGTCGAGACTCGACGCGGCCGCGCAGCAGCTGCGGGCCCGGCACGGGGTCGCCGTCGAGACCCTTCCAGCGGACCTGTCCGACCCGGCCGGCATCCGGACCGTCGAGGCCTTCATCGACGCCCACGAGATCGACGTCCTCGTCAACGGCGCCGGCTTCGCGGCGCACGCCGATCTGCTCGACGCCGACTGGTCCGGCCACGCCGGGGCGCTCACGGCGATGGCGCTGGCGGTGCTCGTCCTGTCGGGCGCGGCCGGCCGCCAGATGGTCCGTCGTGACGCCGGTGGGATCGTCAACGTCGCCTCGGTGAACGCCCTCATCGACGCCGACGTCTACTCGGCGACCAAGCGCTGGGTCGTGAGCTACACCGAGGCGCTCGCGGGGCGGCTGGCCGGCACCGGGGTGCACGCCACCGTCGTCCTGCCCGGCTGGGCGAGGACGAACTACCACGCGGCGGCGGGCATGCGCCGCCCGCGCCTGCCGGGCTGGGCCTGGGTCGAGCCCGAGCAGGTGGCCGCCGAGGCGCTCGCGGCCCTCGACGCGGGCCGGGTGCAGGTCACGCCGAAGGCCATCTGGAGGGCGGCCGCCTGGGCACTGAGGCACGGCCCTGTCGGGCTGTCCCGGCTCGTGGCGAGTAAGGTTCGCAGCGGCCATGACAGGCAGGGGGCCCGCTGATGAACTTCGGACGCAACCCGCGGCTCTACAAGTCGACGGTGGCGGCCATCGCCCGCGACTCCGTGCGCTACGCCCTCATCAAGCCGGTGCTCGACCGCGCCGTCAAGGCGCACGTGCACGGCCTGGAGCACCTCGACGACCTGCGGGCCCCGTTCCTGGTCACCCCGAACCACTCGGGCCACTTCGACGGCCCGCTCATCATGCTCACGATGCCGAGTCGGCTCACCAAGGAACTGGCCACCGGTGCAGCGGCCGACTACTTCTTCACCAAGTGGTACACGGCGATGGGCACCCAGCTGCTCATGAACGCCTTCCCCGTCGACCGGGCCCGCAACAAGGGCCGGAACCACCGGGGTATGTCGGGCGAGCTGCTCGACGCGGGCGTCTCGCTGCTCATCTTCCCCGAGGGCACCCGGTCCCGTACAGGCGGCATGGGGCGTTTCAAACCCGGTACCGCGGCCCTGGCGATCGCCCACAACGTGCCGGTCGTCCCCGTGGCGCTGGTCGGCTCGTGGGCGGCGTGGCCGCCCACCGAGAAGCGCTGGCTGCCCGGCCGCCCCGACGTGCACGTCGTCTACGGGGCCCCGATGACCGCCGAGCCGGGCGAGATCGCCCACGAGTTCTCCGAGCGGGTGCGCCGCAAGATCATCGAGATGCACGACGGTGTGGCGAGGGCCTACGGCATGCCCACCCAGGCCGAGATGATGCACTTGGCGGCGATCGAGCGGGCCCGCAGGTCGGACGGGGGGAAGCACTGAGGCCGCCCCGCACCGCGGGCATCGCCGCCCGCTCTAGCGCGTGATGGTGCCGTGCTCGAACTCCTGGGTGCAGGTCCCAGACGCGTCGCACCGCGCGTCGCCCACGGGCGCACCGTAGTCGCCCTCGAGGGCACCCGCGGCCGACCAGGCCTCGTAGACTGCGCCCCGCACGACGAGGAGGGCGTCCGCCGCCGTGAGGTGGATCGCCCCGCCCTGGAAGTACTGGGTCATCGTCATCGTCCCGGCGCCGACCTCCGCCTCGCTGACCGGAAGGCCGAGGTAGCCGTCCTCGGCGCCCTCGTCCTCCCACTTGCGCTCGATCTCGTGGTGGACGGAGTGGGCACCGGTGGCCGGTGTCCACTCGATCAGACCGAAGCTGAAGAACTGGACGCAGCCGACCGTGCCGTTGTCCTGGCCGCAGCTCTCGTCGCTCCTCGGATAGCCGAGATAGCCCCTGGCCTGACCGGTCGCGTCCCACCGGGCGCCGATCGCACCCCGGAGAATGTGCGCGCCCCACGTCGCGCCGGCCGCGCCGTCGCGGACGATCGAGCCGCGCTGGAACCGCTGGAAGCAGCCGTTCTGGATGAGCGTGCAGCTGATGCCCGTCACCGGGTAGCCCAGTGAGCCGTCCTCCGAGCCGCTCTGGCGCCACTGGGTCAGGAAGTCGCCGTGGATCTCGTGGGCGCCGGTGGCGGCCGTCCAGACGATCGTGCCGTTCTCGTAGGAGCGGTAACAGCCGCCATCGCTGGTACCGCACGTCTCGCCGCTCCGCTCGGCGCCCAGGACGCCGTCAGCGCCGCCGAGGGCCTCGTAGCGGGCGGTGATCGCCCCGCCCGAGTCGGTGTCGGCCCGCGCCGGCTGCGCGACGCCGACCATCCCCAGCACCGTGAGGAGGGCGAGAAGGGGCGCAGCCGCGCAGCGGCCGGCGGGGCTCGAAGGGCGCTTCCCGTGCCTGGTCCTCATCGATTCGGGTCCTTTCCGCTCATCGACCGCCGGGACGTCCGGCGGCGCAGGCCGAGCAGGGGGGTCGACCCGGCGATCCAGAGGAGGATATCTGCGGAAGCTGTCCGTGCGCTGAGAGCCGGCCGGGCGGCGGCTGTCCGGCACGCCCCCGTCGCCCGGCCGGGCGACACCGATAATCTTGGGCCATGGCCGAACCCACCGCCGCCGACGGCGGCTCCCCCGCACCCCGCGTCGTCGCGGTCGTCGTGGCGTGGAACCGCGCCGAGCTCCTCGGCCGCTGTCTCGACGGGCTGGACGGGCAGACGCGCCGGCCGGACGCGGTCGTCGTCATCGACAACGCCTCCACGGACGATTCGCCGCGCGTGGCGGCGGGGCACCCGGCGGTCACCGAGGTCGTCACCATGCCGACGAACACGGGCGGGGCCGGCGGCTTCGCGTCGGGCATCGCCGTGGCCTGTCACCGCCACGGCGCCGACCTGGTCTGGATCATGGACGACGACACGGTGCCCGGCCCGGGCGCGCTCGAGGCGCTGCTCGATGCCCGCGAGCGCTATCCGCGTCCGACAGCGGTCCTGGCCAGCCGCGCCGACTGGCGCGACGGCCGCGAGCACCCGATGAACACGCCGCGGGCCCGGTTCGGCGCCACCCGCGAGCAGCGGCGCGATGCCGCGCGACTGGGCTGCCGTCCGATCCGGTCGGCCTCGTTCGTCTCGATCCTCCTCGACGCCCGGGCCGTTCGCGACGAGGGCCTGCCGCTCAG
>ERZ773057.120-NODE-120-length-36636-cov-8.236462_pt1 | contig 36636 bp, 31 predicted proteins | sample MGYA00580629_ERZ773057 | MGnify/ENA primary metagenome ERZ773057 (study PRJEB29015, sample SAMEA2738143) | human oral metagenome | biome: human oral; feature: human-associated habitat; material: saliva | place: China | collected 2163 ...
TGACTTACAAGCTCTCGCTTCAAACGCCGTCAGGCGTTAAGCGGGAGTAGTTGACTTAACTTGTGTTTCTTCGTTTTTGCATACAAAGGGGCGGGCATCTCATGAGATGTCCGCCCCTTTTTTATCTACCTGCTGTATGTGAGACTTGAGGATTAGCCATTGGCTTTCTGGAAGCTTTCCATGAAGTCACAGAGTGCCTGAACGCCCTCGTACGGCATAGCGTTGTAGATGGATGCTCGCATGCCGCCGACGCTGCGGTGTCCTTTAATGCCCGAAAGCTCATGTTCGAGTGCTTCTGCGATAAACTTTTTTTCAAGCTCTTCTGTCGGCAGACGGAAGGTGACGTTCATGAAGGAACGGCTGTCCTTATCGGCATGGCCGTTGTAGAAGCCATTCGATGCGTCAATGACGCTGTAGAGAAGGTCAGCCTTCTTCTTGTTGCGCTTTGCCATTTCCTCAAGACCGCCCTGCTTTTTGATCCAAGCTGCGGTCTTGCCGACCATGTAGATGCAGAATGCCGGCGGTGTATTGTAGAGACTGTCTTTCTTAAGGAAGGTGTTATACTTGAACATCGTCGGCAGTGCATCAGGGCTCTTTTCGAGCATGGATTTCTTCGCGACGATGAGGACGACACCCGCAGGACCGAGGTTCTTTTGAACGCCTGCATAGATGAAGTCAAACTTCTTGAAGTCGATGGGACGCGAGAGCATATCCGAACTCATATCGGCGACGAGAGGCACGCCGTTCGTCTCAGGAATGTAGTGGTACTCCGTGCCATAGATCGTATTGTTGTAGCAAAGGTGGACATAGGAAGCATTGGCGGGAACGTTAATCTCACTTTGCGTCGGGATATGTTTGTAGCCGCCGTCTTTTGAGGAGGCTGCGATTGTGCCGATGCCGAGGTGTTCTGCCTCTTTGTACGCCTTTTCGGCAAAGCTGCCGGAAAGGACATAGGCGCCCGGATGCTCCTTTGTTGCGTAATTCATTGGAATCATCGCAAAGGCCTGGCTGGCGCCGCCTTGGCAGAAGAGAACTTCATAGTCGTCGCCGAGTCCCATGAGATCCTTGATGTCGTTCTTCGCCTGCTGATGTACGGCATCGTACTGCGGTGCGCGATGGCTGATCTCGAGAATCGACATACCGCTGTTGTTGAAGTTGAGGAATTCGGCCTGCGCTTCCTTTAAAACTTCGAGCGGGAGCGTAGCCGGACCCGGGTTGAAGTTGTAAACGCGATTTGCTTCCATAAAATAGTATACCTCCCAAGATAATAAAGAAATTAATCTCAAATATATCATTTGTATTCTACCGCGATGGGCAAGGAAAATCAAGTAAAATCCCCAAAATGTTTTTTATAGGAATACACTTGACGTTCCTATGTGGAGAATGTATAATACCTCTATATTTTTCCACGCCTATTTTTGGGTGTATTTGACTACAGGGTTCTTTTTATAAATATCTTAGTATTCTTTTTGGATCCGGCAACGAGCTGCGTTTGCGCTTTTTGCTGCATCCAGGTTTCTATAGATAAAGGGGAGAGCGATAGTATGAAAATTCTTGCAGCAGATGGTATTTCGCCGAGAGGCATCGAACTTCTCAAGAAGAAGTATGAAGTCGACGTCAAGGATAAGCTTTCGGCAGAGGAGCTCCTTGACATCATTCCTGCATACGATGCGCTCATGGTGCGTTCTGCATCAAAGGTGACAGCGGAAGTCATCGAACGGGCGAAGAACCTCAAGATTATCGGTCGTGCAGGCGTCGGCGTTGATAACATCGACATTCCGGCGGCGACAGCAAAGGGCATCATCGTCATCAACTCTCCAGGCGGCAATACGATTGCTGCAACAGAGCACACGATGGCGATGATGCTCGCACTTGCACGCAACATTCCGATTGCAAACGAGACGATGCAAAAGGGCGAGTGGAACCGCAAGAAATATGTTGGCGTTGAGCTGCGCGGAAAGACGCTCGGCGTCATTGGCATGGGGCGCATCGGTTCAGGCGTTGCCAAGCGTGCGATGGCGTTTGACATGAACGTCATTGCTTACGACCCCTATATCAACGAGGAACGCGCAAAAGCATTCGGCGTTACGGTGGGCAGTTTTGACGACGTTATTGAGAAGTCAGACTTCATCACGGTGCATATGCCGCTGACGAAAGACACAAGAGGCATGATCGGCACGGCCGAGATGAAGCGTATGAAGAAAGGCGTCCGTCTCATCAACTGTGCGCGCGGCGGCATTATCGTCGAGGAAGATCTTGCGCAGGCAGTTAAGGACGGCATTGTGAGAGGCGCGGCCATTGATGTCTTCACGAGCGAGCCGGTCGATGCCAATCATCCGCTCGTCGGCGTTCCGGGCATTATTCTGACCCCTCACCTCGGTGCATCAACGGTTGAAGCGCAGATCGGCGTCTCTGTCGATGTGGCAGAGGGGATCGAAGCAGCGCTTTCCGGCGAGCCCGTCATGACGGCGGTCAACATGGCGCCCGTTTCACGCGAAGTCATGCGCGTCATCAGTCCGTATTTCTCCCTTGCTGAGCGTCTCGGCGGCACGGCGCAGGGACTTGCTGCAGGGCCGATTTCTGAAGTCGAAGTCACCTATCAGGGTGAGATCACGGGCGTCAACACGGGGCTTCTGACGACCGCAGTCCTCAAGGGCATTTTGAACCCTGTCATGGAAAATGAAGTTAATTATGTCAATGCACCGAGCCTTGCCAAAGAGCGCGGTATCGAGGTTTCGGAGCGCAAGGTAGAAGAATCCAAGGGCTTTGAGAGCCTGCTTTCCGTTCGCGTCGTGGCTGGAGGCAAAGAGCTCACTGTCGCAGGTACGCTCTTTGGACAGGAAGCGCGCATCGTCCGCATCAACAAGTTCCGCGTCGATGTCGACCCGCACGCACGCATTCTTGTTTGCCCACATATCAATCGCCCGGGTGTCATTGGCAAGGTCGGCACGATTCTCGGCTTAAAGGACATCAACATCTCTGGTATGGAAGTTGGAAAGACGGACATCGAAGGTACGAATCTCATGGTACTTACCGTTGATCATGACATTCCAGCGGATGTCTTGAGCGAGGTCAAGGACGTCGACGGCATTCGAGATGCAAAGCTGATTGACTTTGAAAACGTCTAAGATGAAGAAGCGATTCTGTAACATAGGATAAGTTAGCAAAAGCTCCTTTGGTCTCTGCTATGGCAGACAAGGGAGCTTTTCTGTTTCACCGTTTGTTTGTCAGTATACGAAAAAATTTTGAAAACTATAGCAATCACCAGATAGTTGTGGTATTCTTAAATTGTTGGTTATTATATGAAGCAGCGCGGATGGCAATGCTAAAACAAATCACAAAAAGAAGCGCTGCTGGGAAGGTTGTGTTATGAAGGTCATGAACGAATCGAAAATGAATAAGGGGCTGAAGAATAGGCATCTGCAGCTGATCTCCCTAGGCGGAGTCATTGGCAGCGGCTACTTCCTCGGCACGGGGTACGTCCTTGAAAAAGCAGGCCCGGCTTCCATCCTCGCCTACCTCTTAGGCGGGATCATCGTGCTTGCCGTCATGCTCTGCCTGGCGGAGCTTGCGGTGGAAAAGCCTGTTTCCGGATCTTTCGTCACCTATGCGAAGGAGCATATTTCTCCCACATGGGCCTGTGGCGTTGGCTGGGCGTACTGGGTTACATGGGTCAGTTACGTCCCTTCTGAGATGATAGCCGCAGGCATCATCATGAACAACTTTGTACCCGAAATCAGTCAGCTTTGGTGGGCGGTATTCTTCGGTCTGCTCGTCACGGTGCTGAACCTTTTTCATGTCGATAAGTTCGGTGAGAGCGAGTTTTGGCTTAGTCTTATCAAGATTGTGGCTCTCTTGGCCTTTTCCATCGTGGCAGGTCTTATCTGCCTCGGCGTCATCGGAGATCAAGGCTTTATCGGCGCGAGCGTTCTCATGGGCAGCGGCGGCTTTATGCCAAATGGCTATGGGGCAGTCTTCCTGACGATGGTCATCATCCTCGTCAATTTTCAGGGAACAGAGATCATCGGGCTGGCTGCAGGCGAGTGCAAGAATCCAGAGAAGAGCATTCCGATTGCCGTTCGGAATGTCTCCTGGCGCATCATTGCGCTTTATATCATTCCAATTTCACTCCTCATCTCTATCCTTCCGTGGGATAAGGCGTCTTTAGAAGAGAGCGTCTTTGCCGTGGCGATGGCAGAGTATGGATTGACGAACTTTGCAGCGATCTTCGCCTTTGTCATCTTAACGGCGGCACTTTCTTGCTCGAACTCCGGACTCTATGGCGCGGCGCGCTCGCTCCATGCGCTGGCAAAGATGGGCATGGCGCCGAAGACGCTGACCTTTATCAACAAGAACGGCATGCCGTCGCATTCCATCATGATTTCCATCTGTGCCTGCTGGGCGGTCATTCTCTTTTACGCGCTCGACCCGAACAGCACGATCTATACACATCTCCTTGCGGTTTCCGGCTTTACCGGTGCAATCGCTTGGATCTCCATCTGTTGGAGCCAGTACCGCAGCCGCAAGAAGATGATCGCTGCCGGTACAGAGAGCCGCCTTCGCTATAAGACCCCGCTTTTTCCATATGTTACGCTTTTCGGCATCTGGGCGCAGGTCCTTTGTCTCGTCGTGATGTTCTTCACACCAGATCTGCGGCAAGCGCTTTACGCGGGCATCCCGATGCTGATCCTTCCGATGATATGGTATCGCTTCCATGCGTTAACGCATAACTTTGCAAAGGTGCGGGCTTAATTTTGCGAACAGCGGACTGCCTAGGGCATTGCCTTTGGCAGTCTGTTGACTAAGGGAATATAAAGTTATATAGAGAGGGTTGATTTACATGGCAAACATTCTTCGAAATATTCCCATTGCCGAGGTTCTTTCCCTTAGCGATACCGTTACTTATGCGGAAGGGCAAGTCGTCAGCAAGACGCTTGTTCAAAATGAGGGTGTCGGTATCACGCTGTTTGCCTTTGCCAAAGGGGAGGGCATCAGCACACATGAATCGAAAGGCGATGCGCTGGTTGTTGTACTGGATGGCAAGGGGCGTCTTACGATTGACGGCAAGGATTATGAACTTGCCAAAGGTGATAGTATTGTCATGCCTGCCAATCATCCACATGCTGTCTATGGAATAGAAGCATTTAAGATGCTGCTGGTTGTCACCTTTCCAGAAAGGTGATACCTTTTTATGGGGTGTGCTTGACAAAAAAGATTGGTACCGATATAATTATTCGCGTAAGTCATGCGCTTGGCCCGGTAGTTTAGATGGTTAGAATGCCGCCCTGTCACGGCGGAGGTCAGGGGTTCAAGTCCCCTTCGGGTCGCCATTTTGCCTCTGTAGCTCAGTTGGTAGAGCAGGGGACTGAAAATCCCCGTGTCAGTGGTTCAATTCCGCTCGGAGGCACCACGAGAGATCTTGCCCGTACAAATACGGGCTTTTCTTATGTCTAGATTTGATGGTGATCGTTTGATTGCCTTGCGAAGATGTAGTTGTATCGTAAAAGCTGTGAATGCATGAGGAGGAGACGTGGCGATGGAAGCCTTGACCACTACGTTTCTTGTCGTGTTTCTTGCTGAACTCGGCGATAAGACGCAGTTTCTTGTCATTGCCTTTGCGGCGAAGTATTATTGGCGGCATGTATTCCTCGGCATGACAATCGGCATCACGGTCGTTCACTCCCTTGCTGTGGCGGCAGGTTCCTTTGTCGGTCATCTTATTCCGGAAGATGTCATAACAGGAATTGCCGCCTTGTTTTTCTTATGGTTCGGCATCCTGACACTTCGTGCAGATGATGAGAAAAAAGAGGCGTATGACTCGCGTTTTGGGCCTATTTGGGCGGTAGCTGTTGCCTTCATCGTCGGTGAGATGGGAGATAAGACGCAGATTGCTGCTATGACGATGGCAGCGCAGCTTGGCGTATGGCCTCTTGTCCTCATCGGTGCGGTGAGCGGTATGCTCGTTGCCGACAGTTTGGGTCTTGTCTTCAGAACACTCCTTCATAAGAAACTGCCAACAAAGAAGATGCAGCTCATTTCGGGCAGTATCTTTCTGATTTTTGGCTTGTATGGCATTCTTAGAATGCTGTGGCTCTATTTGAAATAAAAAAGCAAATGAATGAAGAAAGGGGTACATTTATACTATGGAACATTTTTCTGTCATGTTTATGGATTTCATCGCTTCATGGGGATATGTCGCTGTCGGTGTTCTCATGGCGGCGGAAAATGCCTGCATCCCGATTCCGAGCGAGCTCATCCTTGGTTTTTCCGGCTACCTGATCTTTGCGGGAAAGATGCATTTTGCAGGTGCATTAATCGGCGGCATGATCGGCGGCATCGCCGGGTCGCTGTTTGCCTATATCGTCGGGCGCATAGGCGGGCGCTCCTTCGTCGACCGCTATGGAAAATATTTTTTCATCAAGAAATCGCATGTTGACCTTGCGCAAAACTGGTTTGATCGTTACGGTATCAAGGCGGTTTTCTTCAGCCGCATGCTGCCTGTTGTCCGCACGTTCATCTCACTTCCGGCAGGCTTTGCCCACGTCAATATGAAGAGATTCCTCTTCTTCACCATCCTGGGTTCGCTGCCGTGGACAGCACTCATTCTCTTTGCCGGCATGATGCTGGGGGAAAGCTGGCAGATCATGCTCAAGATCGGTCATGAAGCAAGCCTTATATTTATCGTCATCGCGGTGCTCGTCATTGCTTACGCCTACTATTGTTACAAGAAGAAAAAGAAACGTCATCTCAAATGAAGAAACGCTCTCCAAGGCTTAGGTGCTTTGGAGAGTTTTTACCTTTGCAAAGTTCTTGCATCTTTATCTGAATAAAGATAAAATAGGGCCTGACGTATTTCTCATAGCTAAAGCTAGGGATACGGCGTGTTTTGGTAAATGAAAAGCGGATAGAGATGCCATTCTTTTATATAAAGATTCTTTCCGGAGGAAATATTGCGTAATTTCGTTATCGGTTCCTTTCTTCTCTCGCTGGCAGGAGCCATTTGGGGTGGGATGTTCATTGCTGTCCGCATTGCTGTCGCGGTCATCCCTCCCATAGAGCTTGTCTGGATGCGTTTTGGCACGGCACTTATAGCGCTGCTCTGCATTATGTTCTTTACAAAGCAGTCTTTTAAAATTGAGCGGAAAGATTGGAAGCATCTTTTCATTGTCTCTTTTTCAGGGTATCTCCTCAGTATCGTCGTCCAAGAGACAGGCACTATGCTGACATCGGCGCAGACGGGAGCGCTGGTCACTGCCGCGACTCCTGCTTTTATGGTTATCTTCGGCTGCTTTCTCCTACATGAGCGGCTGACGCTTGGCCGTGTGCTTTCCGTTATCTTAGCGACGGCTGGCGTGCTGCTCATCACATTCGATCCAGAAAATGTAAAAGTCACGCCGCTCGGCTGTCTCTGCTTGGTGGCTGCTGCCGTCACATGGGCGTATATGTCCGTTGTGTTAAAGTTCCTTTCGAAATACTCGCCGATTGCGATTACGTTCTACGCTGTGTTCTTTTCTTTTATAACTCTAACGCCTTTGGGCATGCATTGGCTTATGACGGAAGCAGAGGTAGCAAAGTTCATAGAGCCGAAGATTATTCTCTGTATTCTTTACCTGGGTTTGATTTCGACGACCACAGGCTTTATCCTTTGGAACAAGGGGCTGACTTATATGGACGCCGCGATCGGCGGTTTGTTCATGTTCTTTCAGCCCATAGTGGGTGCGCTTCTTGGCTGGCTATTCCTCGATGAAGAAATCACACTGCTCTTTTGGATTGGTTTTTTGCTCATTGCCGTCGGCATTCTGTTGACGCTGAAAAAAGGAAATACGACGGCAGCAGAGAAGCTGGTACGCGCGAGAAACAGTGCAGAAAATATATTTCATACAGTGCAGAAAAGGAGCAGCGGAGTATAGTATATGGATGGTAGAAATTTTTTAATTTTAAGTGACCTTGATGGGACGATTGTGCCAATGGGGCTTCCCATTTCCGCGGAAAACATCGCTGCCGTCACACGGATGGAAGGGGACGGTGTTGTTTTTTCCATCGCCACAGGGCGGTCGCCTGAGGCGGCGATGGAGTATGTGAAAGATCTGCCGGTCAATGGAGCCTCGCTTTTTTTCAATGGCGCGATGCTTTACGACTGTCAACGTGAACAGGTTCTCGGTACAACAGCATTAACAGCGGAGAATCCGAGGCTTTGGATCCAATTTGCAGAAAAGGTGGAGACATCGATCGAGACGACGAGTGTCGAGATACACACGACGCGCGGCTGTGAGATCATTTCAGAACCGAAATACGATGACCCTCGATTGATAAAAGAATTCTATCATGTCCTTCATACACCGCTCGATGAACTCTGTAATATGAAGAAGACACCTTGGTTAAAGCTCCTCATTTACGATACGCCGGAGCATTTGAAGGAAGTCGAGCAAATGGCAGCGGACTCGGGCATGCTCTTTTATGCCAATATGTTTTATTCTGAGCCAACGTATTTGGAATTTGTTGCTAAGAACGCATCTAAGGGATATGCGCTGCAGGCGATTCGAAAGATGCCCGCCTACAAGAGAAAGACCTTTCTGGCACTCGGCGACTATCTCAATGACCTGACGATGATGAAAGAAGCGGATATTTCCATCGCGCCTGCAAATGCGCACGATGCCGTTAAGCGCGTGGCAGATTTTGTCGCCTGCGATGCAAGGGAGCATCTTCTGGTTTGGGTAGAGCAGCATTTTTCAGAAATCGTCACACGGATAAAGGAAAAACAGGCAATACATTAAATGGGGATTGCTTTTTTAGCAGCAGTGTTTGTTCCCTTTTTATTTTGGGATAATTTCCATATTTTGTTTTTATACTATTAGAAGTCTATGAGAATTTAGGTTGCAAAGGAGAGATTATAATGCAGAAAAATCCTATCTTCCGTCTGACGACTGCCGCGGTTTTTATGGCGCTTGTTTTAGTTGCAACAATGGTGGTGCAGATACCGATTCCCTTGGGTTACGCACATCTCGGTGACGCGGTTATCCTCCTTTCTGCACTCGTGCTTTCAAGGCGATATGCAGTTTTTGCAGCAAGTGTCGGCTCTATGCTGGCAGATTTTATTACGGGCTTTGCCATCTGGTGTGTTCCTACGCTTATCATCAAGAGCATCTTGACGCTTATCGCCATTGGAATCTTCCGCTCTTCCCTTCCGCAAAAGCGGCTGCTCGGCGGATTTTTCTCTATGCTGTTTATGACCATTGGCTATACAGTGGCGGGTGCTGTCCTTTTTGACAGTGCTGCGCTCGGGCTTGCATCTGCCCCGGGGCTGGCGATGGAAGGCGTTGTCAATATTGTTGCTTTCCTTTTCCTTGCAAAGCTTTTATCGCCCGTCTTGAAAAAGATAGATTTTCATGAGTAAAACATTTGTATTTGCGAAGCTATGTCTTCGCTCTTGGAGAACGCATTTATGTTCATGACGAAAAAGAGGCTGGCACTTATCATCGTTGCCACTGTCCTCATCAGCTTCTTTCTCTTCGTCTTGGGATTCACAAAGTTCCTTGGCTTCGATTCGGCGCATACAGCGGAGCTCGGACGCCTTTTCTCTGTCATGCGGCTTATCGAGACGCGCTACGTCGATTCTGTCGATGAGACGAAGCTTATCAACGGCGCGATCAGCGGTATGGTACAGTCTCTTGACGACCCGCATTCCATCTATATGGATGAAAAAGTCTTTCAACAACTTAAGGAGCATACGGAGGGTGAATTCGGCGGTATAGGCGTCACAATGGGCTTTAAGGGCGGCGGCGTCCATGTCATTTCAGTGCTTGAAGGGACGCCGGGGGAAGCAGCAGGTCTTCAGGCTGGCGATGAGATTTTAGCCGTCGACGGTACTCCGGTCTCAGAGTTTCAGCCCGAGGAAGTTGCCCTGCATATTCGCGGCGAGATTGGCACGGATGTCACGCTGAAGATTCACCGAAAGGGAACGGAAGACAAGGACATTACGATTGCGCGCGCAAGAATTCATCTCGAAACAGCAAAGGGAAAGATGATCGAGGGTACGCAGATGGGGTATATTCGTATTTCATCCTTCAGTGATAACACGGCAAAGGAGTTCGGCGAAGCGCTGGATGATCTAAAGGCACAAGGCATGCAGGGGCTTATCATCGATCTGCGGCAGAATGCAGGCGGACTCATCACGAGCTGCGTCGATATTGCTGGACGCGTCGTGCCCAGAGGACCGATTGTTTCCGTTGTGGAGCGCGATGGCTCGAAGAAGGAATACGACTCGGCACTTGAAACGCCCTTCGGTCCCATTGTTGTTCTTATCGACGGAGGCAGTGCCAGCGCGTCAGAGATTCTTGCAGGAGCTCTGCAGGATACAGGCGCGGCGACGCTCGTCGGTACGAAGAGTTATGGAAAGGGCTCGGTGCAGATGGTCATTCCGCTTCTTCATGATGACGGTCTCAAACTGACGATTGCAAAGTACCTTACGCCGTGCGGCAGGAGCATTGACGGCACGGGCATCGATCCCGATGTTAAAGTCGATCTTCCAGAAGGTACGACAAGTGATGTACAGCTTGAAAAGGCGAAGGAAATTTTGCAGGAAAAAATCGAACAGCAATAATGTACTATGAAAAAGAAGAGACCCTTGAGGCGATGCATCGCCTCAAGGGTCTCTTCTTTCATGGATTTATTGGTCGGCATTATCTGTATCTTTTTCCGCAGGATTTTCTGGTATGTCATCGTCCGTCTTCTGATCCATTGATTTTACATCTTCTTCCTTGTCATCGGGAACCGTAAGCATTTCGTGAATTTGCGAGATTTCATCGGCGATAAAGAGAGCAGCGGGAGACTCTCGATTCATGATGGATGAAAGCATCTTGACCTGTACATCATGGGAGGCGCCTTTTAGCTGAGCCGAGTCACTGGCGGCGCGTGTGAGAGTGATCGTTTGGTACTGTGCGTTGGCATACTCTGCCGTCTTTTGGCAGATGCTCGCTATAAGATCATACGTCGGTTCGTCCAGTGACATCGGCGGTGCGAGTTCGCTCGTGTGTTCCTTGGCAGCGAGACTGTCTTTCTCCAGCTCGGTCAGACGGGCATGAGCCGTTTGGATGGAGATGCTGTCGTCTTTGAATTCCTCCAGGATTTGATGATACCATGTCCAATTGCGGCTGAGTTTATCGATGTTTTTCTGGTACTTTATGTCCCATGCACTATAGATCTGCTGTTGTTCGGCAATGTGCGCTCGGGTTGCTTCGGTTACCTTTGGCGTCTTAGCCTCGTGTGTCAGTACAGTATAGAAAACGGCAGCAAAGAGTGTGATGAGCACGAGGAAGAGTGCGAAGTGCTTTGCTCGCAATCGGTTTTTGTAAAGGAGGACGACAAGCAATAGTAAAAAAAAGACGATGCCGATGATGAAAGAAACGGACATAATTGCCTCCAGACTAAGCCTTTCCGTTTTTCGGAAATTTCGATAAACCTGACAAGGGTATACTACCATAGGTTAGAAAGAAAGAAAATATACTTGTTAGATTCGGCGAAAAAGGCTATACTGTACACTGTGCATGCATGATAATACTTATCTGTATGCACGGTCTTTTTTATTCTCTATTTTTACCGCAGGTCGCGGCGTCTGGGAGTGATTGTTTGCGTAAGCGCATCTTGTGGCGATTTTGGAAACTCTTTCGCGCGTATTGGAAATCGGAGGAGAAATGGAAGGGGCTCGGGCTTTTAGCGCTTGTCATTGGGCTGAATCTGGCATCTGTGTATTTTCTCGTTGCGATCAATAGCTGGTACAATGATTTCTACAATGCCTTGCAGCAGTATGTAGAAGGTGTTTTTTGGCCGCTTATCGGAAAGTTCACACTGCTTGCTTTTCTCTACATCATCATTGCGGTTTATGCCATCTACCTTCGCCAAATGCTTCAGATCAAGTGGCGCACTTGGCTGACAGATAAGTACCTCGCGCGCTGGATGGGGAGGAATACCTACTATCGGATGCAGGTTCTGGGAACAGATACGGACAATCCCGACCAGCGAATCAGTGAGGATATCAATCAATTTGTCAACCTGACGCTTACATTACTCGTTGGTGTCTTAAAACAGCTGACGACACTTGGAGCTTTTGGCGTTGTTCTCTGGAATCTTTCGGGTGCCTTTACTGTGCCGGTGGGAAGTCATGCGTTTGTCATCTACGGCTATATGTTTTGGTTCTCGTTCATCTACTCTATGCTCGGCACGTTTTTCGCCCATCTGGTCGGTCGGAAGCTGATTTCTTTAAACTATGACCAGCAGCGCTACGAAGCAGATTTCCGTTTCTCGATGATGCGCGTTCGTGAAAACAGCGAGAGCATCGCGTTCTATCATGGAGAAACTTCTGAGGGCAGGGGCTTTTCTGAACGCTTTGCACTTGTCATACAAAATTTTTGGCAGCTCATGAAGCGGACGAAGCTATTGAATTTTTATGTCAATGGTTATGGCCAGCTGGCAGTCATCGTGCCGCTTGTTCTAGCTGCACCGCAGTACTTTGGCGGTACGATGGCACTTGGCGGCCTGATGCAGACGGTCTCCGCTTTTGGGCGCGTACAGGATGCTTTGAGCTTCTTCATTGACTCTTATGACACCATCGCGCAGTTCTCCGCCGTTATCCATCGACTTGCCGGCTTTATAGAGCATATGGAAGTTGCCGAAGGAAAAGTCAGTGAAGTATGCCGCAGAGAAGACGCGGAGCCTGGTGCAGATTTTTCCGTTGCGGCTCTTACCGTTGCACTTCCCACAGGGCGTACGCTTTTTACCAATATGGCTCTTGATGTAAGGCGCGGCATGCGTTTGCTCATCACGGGCGTGTCGGGCTGCGGCAAGAGTACGCTTCTCCGGACACTGGCAGGAATCTGGCCTTATGGCAAAGGCGTGGTAAGCGTGCCGAAGGGCGGCAAGACGCTCTTTTTGCCGCAGCGTCCATATCTTCCGCTCGGCACGCTTCGCCGTGCATTGAGCTATCCGCGCGCTGCGATGGGCTCAGATGAGGTGCTTGTGACTGCCCTCGAAAAGGTAGGGCTGACAGATCTGACGAATCGTTTGGACGATGCGGACGATTGGAGTCGCATTCTATCGCTCGGTGAGCAGCAGCGCCTTGCCTTTGCGCGTGTTCTTCTTGTAAGGCCGGACTATGTCTTTTTCGATGAGGCGACTTCAGCGCTTGATGAGGAGGCAGAAACGAGGCTCTACGTACTTATTCGAAAAGAGCTTGCAGGAGCTGGGATCGTCAGTGTCGGACATCGAAAGACGCTTTTTGCACAGCATGACACAGAACTTCATCTTGAAAAAGATGGCAGTTGGTCGTTGGGAGCCATAGGCTAAAATTCGTATAGCATATGTGTGCTGGTTCAGACCGCTTCGGCGGTCTTTTTGTTTAGCGAACTTTCAGCAAGGACATTTATAATAGTCGCGTTTTAAGTGATAGATTGCTGTAAATTGAATCTGTTGCAAGATGACTGTATTGAACTTCAGTACGTTAAGTATTTTTTACTGCATGTTAAAACGAGAAAGGGAAGGACGGTGCCATGAACCGCAGGAGATTTCTTCAAAGTATTATGACCGTGGGGGTGGGACTTGTCATTTTTCCACACGCGGCAAAGGCTGCATGGCAGACGGATACAGGTCTTCAAGGCGTTGTAATACGTCCGACAAATCTTGACTTTGGTCCTTTAGAAAATCGCTGCGTTACAGATGCGATTATCGTTCATCACGTGGGCAACACCAATGCGGATGTTTCGGCAGCTACGATGCACGAGTGGCATAAGGCAAATGGCTGGTCGGGGATTGGCTATCATTTTGTCATTCGCAAGGACGGCACGATCGAGGCGGGGCGTCCCATGGATACGGTTGGCGCACATTGTAAGGGAGAGAATACGCATACGATTGGCATCAACATTGTTGGCAATTTCGAAACGGCGTGGCCAGAAGATGCGCAGCTGGCAAGTGCGGTGAAGCTCATCCCTGCGATTTGCCGCAATTACGGCTTTGCACCGAGTGCATCGACGATTTTCGGGCATAGAGATTTTAATGCGACGCTTTGTCCAGGAGAAAATCTCTACGGTCTCCTTCCAAACCTCATTGAGCGCTGCAATAAAAATTATATCGGCGGATAATGAGAATTTTTATAACTATCAGTTGCTGCTTTCTATCGATAAACTTGTGGAAAGAATAAGCAAGTGTGTATGTGATGTTTCATAGCGGGCGGCAGCTGTTATGCTACCGAATGTATGTTTTTCAGAAAATCTCCAAAATTTTTATTTTTTAGCAGGAAAAATGGGAAAAAACGAGAATTTTAAACATAAAGGAAAGAATGAGTTTGAAAACCAGAAGATGGGCAGAACGCCTCTGTTAATTTTTGACAAAAACCTGTAGGAAACACTTGATAAATTTAAATTAACAGTAGATTCAAAGTAATAGAATATATTAGGAAAGAGCTTCCTATATATATCCCGCAGCTGTTCTATGTAGGACAGCGAGAAGGGAAACTCGATGTGAAGAAGATTTCACTGCCGTGAGTATGGGATCATCCGACAATTTTGGGGAACGGGTGACTGGTAAGTTAGGGGGATTCACAAATGAGAAAAAACGAGTGTTTAGCAATGATTCTTGCAGGCGGTCAGGGGAGCCGTCTCGGGGCTCTGACGAAGAAGATCGCAAAACCTGCCGTTCCTTTCGGCGGCAAGTACCGCATCATCGATTTTCCGCTTTCAAACTGTGCAAATTCGGGCATTGCTTGTGTCGGTGTCCTGACACAGTATCGCCCGCTCGAACTAAATAATTACCTCGCCTCTGGCAGTTCGTGGGATCTCGATAAGCGCGAGGGCGGCATCTTCATCCTTCCGCCGTATGCACGTGAAAAAGGAGCAGATTGGTACCGCGGTACAGCAGATGCCATCTACCAAAATATGAATTTTATCGAGCTGATGTATCCGGAGTATGTTCTCGTTCTTTCCGGTGATCATATATATACGATGGACTATTCATGGATGCTCGAAGTTCATAAGATGAAAAAAGCAGAAGCGACCATTGGCGTCTTTGAAGTGCCATGGGAGGAAGCACCGCGCTTTGGCATCATGGATACGGATAAGGAAGGGCGCATTGTCGAGTTCGCCGAGAAGCCGGCAAAACCGAAGAGTAACCTTGCCTCCATGGGAATTTATATCTTCTCGACCGACTATCTTCTCAAGTATCTCAAAGCAGATGCAAAGGATGAGACATCGAGTCACGATTTCGGTAAAAATATCATCCCGAAGATGCTTGCCGATAAAGGACGGCTTTATTCTTACGCTTTCAACGGCTATTGGAAAGACGTTGGTACGATCGAAAGCCTTTGGCAGGCGAATATGGATCTTCTTCAGGATAAGATGCCGATTGACCTCAATAACAGCGAATGGAAGATCTATTCCTCGAATCCTCCCATGCCGCCGCAGTTTATCGGTTCTGAAGCGACGGTCAAGAATTCGATGATCAGCGAAGGTTCTATGATTCTCGGTGACGTTGAAAACAGCATTATCTTTTCTGGTGTGCGTGTCGGCAAGGGGGCGACGGTTAAGAACGCTGTCCTCATGCCTTCGGTCACGGTCTGTCCAGGTGCGGATGTCGAGTATGCTATTGTTGCTCAGGATTGCCTGATTGAGGAAGGAGCGAAGGTCATCGGTGAAAAGGGAGCGATCAAGGTCGTTGCAGACGGTGAGGTCGTGCATGCAGATGTCACTTCAGCGCGTGTCGGGTAGTATGTGTGATATAGCCTTTCAAAAAGAAGGGGGCTATAGGATCGCGATTTTTTATTTATAAATGAGGTGGACAAAGTGAAATCAGTCATGGGCGTAATCAATCTCCAGGCGAACGGTGATCTCATTCATGAATTATCAGATCGGCGGGCTGTAGAAATGCTTCCCTTCGCCGGGCGCTATCGTCTCATCGACTTTGCGTTGTCAAGTTTAGTGAATTCCGGCGTTCTAAATGTCGGTGTGATGTTGCCGGCAAAGTCACGTTCCGTTCTCGACCACTTACGTTCCGGCAAGGATTGGGATCTCGCACGTCGTCACGATGGCCTCTATTATTTGCCGATGCCGCTGGAAGAAGATGCAAGGCATTACGGGGATTTAAAAAATTTCTATTACAACATCGATTTTTTCGAAAACAACAGTGCAAAATATGTCATATTGGCAAGCGGCAGCTTTGTCTACAATATCGATTTTTTGAAGATACTGCGCTTCCATCAGAATACGGGCGCACAGATCACAATGGTCTATCATACGGCAGACCGTGAGATGCAGGGAAAGAATATTGTCGTTGAGACAGAAGCCAACGGACTTGTTTCAGATATTGCAGAAAAGCCCGTCGTCTACGACGGAGCTAAGATGTCGCTCGGCATCTATCTGATGGAAAAGCGTATTTTTGTTGAGATGATCCGCTACACTTACGAGCATGGTGGACAAGATCTTCTTCTTGACGGCATTATCCGCCGCATGGAGGATTATACTATCTTTGGCTGCGAGCATGGCGGCTTCGTCGCGCATGTCGACTCGACGGCTGCCTATTATAAGGCGAATATGGATCTCTTAAAACCGGAGAATTGGGAAACACTCTTCATGGGAGCAAATCCCATCCTGACGAAGACAAAGGACGAGGTTCCTGTCGAGTACAAGGAATCGGCGAATGTCAAAAACTCCCTTGTGGCCAATGGCTGTGTCATCCGAGGCTCAGTTGAAAACAGCATCATTTTCCGTGGTGTCACCATCGAAGAGGGCGCAGAGATCAAAAATTCCATTGTGATGCAGAAGACGCATGTCAAAGAAGATGCTCTCCTGGAGAATGTCATCTGTGATAAGAACGTCGTTATCCAGAAGGAGAAATGGCTTAAGGGCGCTGCAAACTATCCGCTCATCATTACGAAGAATACGGTCGTTTGATCCGGCCTTATAAGTACGGCAATGACTGTTCCTTTGTGCTTTCAGGGAATGAAGGGGCAATAGGGATAGATGTCGGAGAGTACGAGAGCAAGAAATGAAAAAGGAGGAGGTTAACTTGGCGCGCAAAAAGACGGAACAACGGGATGAACAGGCGAATAAACGACGCCTTCAGGAGAGAAAAGAAGATATCAAGCGCCGTTTTGAAAAAACGGCGCATATCCTATGGGGGCGTCCGGTCGAACAGTTGACAAAAACGGAGATCTATAAGACAGTTGCGATGGTCGCAAAGGCGTATATTTCCGAAAACTGGATTAAGACAAATAAGGCTTATACTGAACAGAATGCGAAGCAAGTTTACTACTTTTCCATTGAATTTCTGCTCGGTCGCCTCTTGAACTCGAATTTGATGAACCTTGGCATTGAAGACGTAATGCGGGACGTCCTCAGCGAGTTCAAGCTGAATCTTTCCGACATCTATACAGAAGAATCGGATGCAGGACTCGGCAATGGCGGTCTTGGGCGTCTGGCTGCCTGCTTTATCGACTCGATGGCATCGATGGCATTGCCTGGAAATGGCTGCAGTATTCGTTACAAATACGGCCTTTTTGAACAAAAAATCATCGATGGCAATCAGGTGGAGCTTCCGGATAACTGGCTGAAAAATGGCTTTGCTTGGGAATTTCGCAATCCGGATAAATCCGTTGATGTCAAATTTTATGGCAACTGTTACATGAAAGAGCAGCCGGATGGTTCACTCAAGCTCGTCCATGAAAATCCGCTCGTCGTTATGGGCGTTCCGTACGATGTGCCGATTGTCGGTTATCATAACAAAACAGTCAACACGCTCCGCCTTTGGAACGCGGAGATCGAACGTGACTTTAGTGACTACGGCAGACTTAGCCAGGAGCAGATTCGTCAAAAGACAATCTACCGTCAATTTGTGGAAAACATCGCGCGCTCGCTCTACCCGGAAGACAGTACGTACGAGGGCAAGCAGACCCGCCTGATCCAAGAATATTTCATGGTGTCCGCCGGCGTGCAGAGCATCGTACGCCATTATGTCAAGAGAGGCGGCAATCTCAAGAAATTCGCGGATTATATCGCCATCCACATCAACGATACCCATCCTGCGCTCTGTGTCGCAGAGCTCATGCGCATTCTCGTCGATGAAAAGGGGTTCGGTTGGGACGAGGCATGGCAGATTACGCAGAAGACCATTGCCTATACCAATCATACCATCATGCCGGAGGCTCTTGAAAAATGGGAAGTCGGTATGTTCAAGAATTTGTTGCCGCGCATCTACATGATCATCGACGAGATCAACCGCCGCTGGCTCATCGATGTAAGGCAGCGTTACCCCGGCAATGAGGATAAGGTGCATCAGCTCTCTATCATTCAGGATAACTGCGTTCATATGGCACGGCTTTCCATCGTCGGATCTCACAGTGTCAACGGCGTTGCAGCCATCCATTCTGAAATTTTGAAACGTACGACGCTGAAAGACTTCTACGACTATGCCCCCGTTAAGTTCAATAACAAGACGAATGGCATCACGCATCGCCGTTGGCTCATCAATGCCAACCCGGAGCTCGTGCAGGTCATTGATGAGACGATAGGCAGCGGGCATTGGCACAGACATCCCGAGGAACTAACGGCGCTCAACAAATATACAAATGACCGCCCCTTCCTCGAGAAGCTTGGTAAGATCAAGCATATTCGCAAGGAGGCTCTTGCAAAGCTTATCCGCGATCAGCAGGGCATTGCCATCGATCCGGACACGCTCTTTGACATTCAGGTCAAGCGCATTCATTCCTACAAGCGCCAGCTGATGAATGTCATGCATATCATGTATCAATACCATCGCTTGAAGACGGATCCGCATTATACGATCCCGCCGACGACATACTTCTTCGGCGGCAAGGCAGCGCCGGGGTACTACATAGCAAAGAAGACGATTTCACTTATCAACAGTGTGGCACATGTCATCAATAGGGATCGTATGATTCACGGCATGCTGAAGGTTGTCTTCATAGAAAACTTCGGCGTTTCTTTAGGCGAAATCGTATACCCGGCGGCGGAAGTTTCTGAACAGATTTCGACGGCATCGAAGGAAGCGTCCGGTACGGGCAATATGAAGTTCATGATGAACGGTGCCATCACGCTAGGTACACTGGACGGTGCGAATATCGAGATTCGCGAGAAGGTTGGCGGCGACGAAAACTGTGTTATCTTCGGTCTGACAGCGGAAGAAGTCCTCGAGTACTATGCGTCGGGTACTTATTCTGCATGGAACGAATACAACCAGAATGAGAACGTTCGCCTCGTCATGAATCAGCTTTCCAATGGCATCTATGGGCACTTCCAGTCGCTCTTTGACAATATCCTGCAGTCAAATGACGAGTTCTTCATGCTGAAGGATTTCAATGCCTATGCAAAGGCTCATGAAGAGGTCTACAAGTGCTACGCCGATAAGCTCCGCTGGGCGAAGATGTCGGCAGTGAATATTGCTAATTCGGGCTATTTCTCTTCTGACCGCACCATCGACGAGTATGCACGCGACATTTGGAACATCCGCCCGATAAAGGTGATATAACATAACAATTTAACTTAACCCGCTTTCCTTTCTCCGCCTCTTGGGGAAGAGTGAAAGCGGGAGTATGTTCAAGGAGTAGGAAAAAAGAACCAGTGAGGAGAGAACGTCTTGAAAACATCGGAGCTTAGCGAGTTTGATCTATATCTTTTTCATCAGGGAACGAATTACCACGCCTATGAAATGCTCGGTGCGCATCCTGTCGTAAAAAACGGTGTGCGGGGCGTGCGCTTTGCCGTTTGGGCACCACACGCGCAGGGCGTAAGCGTCGTCGGCGACTTTAACAAGTGGGATACGCGCGTGAATCGCATGGAAAAGATTCGAGATGGTGAAATCTGGGTTACCTTCATCGAGGGAGTGGAAGAAGGCGCCGTTTATAAGTATGCGATTGAACCGCAGTGGGGCGGTCCACACATCATGAAGGCGGATCCCTATGGCTTTTATGCAGAAAAAAAGCCTGCAACGGCATCGCGCGTCTACGACCTTTCAAACTACAAGTGGCAGGATGCTGCATGGCAGAAGCAGAAGAAGGAGAACTCGTCTTATGAGCGCCCAATGCTGACGTATGAAGTTCATGCAGGCTCTTGGCGGCGCGGTGCAGACAGCAGCTATCTTTCATACCGCGATCTTGCCGATGCACTCATCAAGTACGTCACCGATATGCACTATACGCACATTGAGTTCATGCCGCTCTGCGAACATCCCTTCGATGGATCGTGGGGCTATCAGGCGACTGGCTATTATGCGGTGACGAGCCGCTTCGGAACGCCGGACGACTTCCGCTATTTTGTCGACAAGGCGCATGCAGCAGGCATCGGCATTATCATGGATTGGGTGCCCGGCCATTTCTGTAAGGATGAGCAGGGGCTGCGCCACTTTGATGGCATGACGCTCTACGAGTCGGACAACGAGCAGCTAGCGGAAAACTGGCAGTGGGGTACGACGAATTTTGACTACGGCCGCACGGAAGTGCAGAGTTTTTTGATTTCGAATGCCCTGTTCTGGTTTGAAGAATTCCACATCGATGGGCTGCGCATTGACGCCGTGGCCAATATGCTTTATCTGAACTATGGGCGTGAGGACGGCGAGTGGTCGCCGAATAAATACGGCGACACAGGCAACCTCGAAGCGATGGACTTCTTGAAGAAGCTCAATGAGACGGTCTTTAAATACCATCCGCAGGCATTGATGATCGCTGAAGAATCGACTTCGTGGCCTTTGATTTCAAAGCCAGTCTACATGGGTGGCATGGGTTTTAATTACAAATGGAATATGGGGTGGATGAACGATACTCTCGACTATATGTCACTCGACCCTGTTTACCGCAAGTGGAATCAGGACAAACTGACCTTCTCCTTTATGTATGCCTTTAGTGAGAACTTCGTCCTGCCGCTTTCCCACGATGAGGTCGTTCACGGCAAGTGCTCGCTCATCAGCAAGATGCCGGGAGATTACTGGCAGAAGTTTGCAAATCTGCGCGCTTTCTTTGGATATTGGATGGCGCATCCAGGCAAGAAGCTGCTCTTTATGGGCGGCGAGTTTGGACAGTTCATCGAGTGGAAATACGACGATAGCCTGGATTGGCATCTGCCGCAGGAATATCCGATGCACACAAAGCTCATCACATTCTCTCGTGCACTAAATAAGTTCTACACGGAAACAAAGGCACTCTGGCAGGTGGACTTCGAGTGGAATGGGTTCCAATGGATCGACTGCAATGACAATGAGAACAGCGTTATTACCTTCCTTCGCCGCTCGGAAGACGGTAGCGAATTCGTTATTGTCGTCTGCAACTTTACGCCGGAAGTGCGTCATGACTATCGCATCGGCGTGCCGGCAAAGGGCAATTACGTCGAGGTTTTGAATACGGACGATGCGGCTTTTGGCGGCAGCGGCGTGAAGAATGACGGTGTCTTGAAGAGCCAGAACGTCGCATGGCACGACCGCGATCAGTCCATTGTCCTGACGCTTCCGCCGCTGGCGACCGTATATCTTCGCCTCGAAAGTCAGGCGGGCGCAAAACTTGTCGTCGAGGGCGCACCGGTACAGGTCGTCGCCAAGGGGCATGAGGACAGCGCATCGGAAGGAGAGCTTGCGGCAAAGAAAGATACACCGGCAGCAAAGAAAGGTAAGACAAAGCAGGAACGTGCGGCAGAAACTTCTGCCAAACTTGAGAATGCACCTTCGCATCGGACATCCAGCGTGCGCAAGACACATCATCCTAGGCGCATCAATAAACGCCGGCGCCGAGAAGCTTAAATCGGCATTGTAGAGACGTAAATTCGCGTGGGCGGAAAGAACAGGGGAAACGCCGCCCATACGCAGTAAACTTTGGGAATAAAAAAGAGGGGGATATAGCGATGAAAGTTCTGTTTGTAGCATCAGAAGCAACACCGTTTGCCAAGACAGGAGGTCTTGCCGATGTGGCGGGCTCACTTCCGAAATCCCTTGTAGCAGATGGTGTGGATATCCGTGTCATCATGCCGAAGTACGGCTTGATTGACGAGAAATATCGCAGCAAGATGAAACACGTCTATGACGGTAAGCTGAACGTCGCTTGGCGTGAGAAGTACGTGGGGCTCGATACGCTCACGATGGACGGCGTGACGTATTATTTCGTAGATAACGAAGAGTACTTTAAGAGAGATGGTTTTTACGGCTATGACGACGATGCCGAGCGCTTTGCTTTCTTCTCCCGTGCTATTTTGCGTCTTCTGCCAGAGATGGACTTTTGGCCGGATGTTCTTCATCTGAACGATTGGCATACATCTCTTGTCAGCGTTTATTTAAAACTCGAACACATCGAGGATCCGCGCTATCAAAAGATAAAAACGCTGTTTACGATCCACAATCTTAAGTATCAAGGTGTTTTCCCGAAGGATATCATGGAAGATACGCTTGGAATCGATTGGAAGTATTTTAATAACGGAGATCTCGAATTTTATGATGCAGTCAACCTCATGAAGGGCGGTATCATTTACTCGGATTTCATTTCGACGGTCAGCAAGACATATGCTGAAGAGATACAGACCCCGTATTTCGGCGAAGGTTTAGATGGTCTGCTGCGCTCACGAAAAGATACGCTCTTCGGCATCATCAATGGCATTGACTACGATTGTTATAATCCGGAAACCGATGCGAATATTTATAAGACCTTCGATGCGGATTCCTTCGACAGCAAGCTCGACAATAAAATGGAGCTTCAAAGAGAATTGGGACTTCCTGTCAAGCGCAACACACCGATCGTTGCGGTGATTTCGCGCCTTGTTCCAAATAAGGGCATGGATCTCATCGTTCGCATGATGGATGAGATTCTCGGCCATGAGGATATTCAATTTATCGTCCTGGGCACGGGCGACAAAGTTTATGAGGACTGGTTCAAAGGGCTTCAATGGCGTTTCCCGCAGAAGTGTTCGGTGAACATCCGCTTCTCTGAAGCGTTGGCACAGAAGATCTATGCATCGGCGACCATCTTTCTCATGCCGTCAGATTTTGAGCCTTGTGGTATCGGTCAGCTCGTTGCCATGCGTTATGGTACGGTTCCTGTCGTTCGTGAGACGGGGGGCTTGAAGGATACGGTACAGCCTTTTGACAAGTATTCGAGGAAGGGCACGGGTTTCCTTTTCCATAATTACAACGCGCATGAGATGATGTATGCGCTCCGCCATGCGCTGAAGCATAGGCAGGATATCCGTACATGGACGAAGCTTTTCGCAAACTGCATGAAGGCGGATTTCAGCTGGAAGAAGTCTGCTAAGGAATACGATGCTCTCTATAAGAAGTTGGTCAATGGCTGATAAAAAGAAAAAAGGAGCAGATCTTCTGTCAAATATCCTGCTTTCTGAAACTTTCAGGAAGCAGGATATTTGTGGAAGGAAGAAAGTGAAGTGATCTTTATGCTGGATGCAGGTGCTGTAAAGCACGATTCTCATAACCCTTATTACCGCTCGCCGTTTGGCGCAGTGGCATCTGGCACGAAGGTAAAGTTTGCGCTTTCCCTTCAGACAAGGGTGAGCGTGCAAAATGTAATTCTGCGCTGTTGGACGGATCGCGACAGAGAGACGCTCATCCCCTTAAAGACCACAGATGAAGAAGGTGCCGAGACAAAGTATTACCAGACGGTGACCGAGATGCCTGGTTACGGTTGTCTGCTCTGGTATTACTTCATCATTTCTACCGAAGAGGGAACCGTCTTCTACGGCAATAATATGGAACATCTTGGTGGAATGGGCGACGTCTATGAAAGTGCACCACCATCTTATCAGATAACCGTCTATAGGAGGGGCGCAAAGACGCCGGACTGGTTTAAGCATAGCGTTATGTACCAGATTTTCCCAGATCGCTTTTACCGGGAGGGAAATGCCATCGTCAAGAAGAAGGGCGCGGTATACCATGCCGATTGGACGGATGACCCTTGTTACTATAAGGATCCGGATACGAAGGAGATCGTTGCTTACGACTTTTTCGGCGGGAACCTCAAGGGCATAGAGAAGAAACTGGACTATCTTAAGACGCTGGGGATTACGGTCCTATATCTCAATCCGGTTTTTAAATCGGAAAGTAATCATCGTTATGATACGGGCGATTACCATAAGATCGATCCAATCCTCGGCACGAATGAAGATTTTCATCATCTCGTTCATGCGGCTAGGGAAAAGGGGATGCGGATCATCCTCGATGGTGTCTTCAGTCATACAGGGAGCAACAGTCGTTATTTTAACCGCTATGGGCAGTATGATACAGTCGGTGCCTTTCAGTCGAAAGAGTCTCCCTATTACAACTGGTATGACTTCCGCAACTTTCCCTACGAATATGAATGTTGGTGGAATTTCGACACGCTTCCAAATGTTAAGGAGACGACGCCTTCTTATATGGATTTTATCATCCATGATAAGGACAGCGTTCTTCATCATTGGCTGCGGGAAGGCATCGGTGGCTGGCGGCTAGACGTCATCGATGAGCTGCCGGCTACATTCTCGCAAGCATTTTTCAAGGAGCTGAAAGCTGCAAATTCCGATGCTGTCATGCTCGGCGAGGTTTGGGAGGATTGTTCGAACAAGGTCGCCTATGGTCAGCAGCGGCAGTATCTCTGTGGTGACGAGATGGACAGTGCAATGAACTATCCGCTGCGTGCAATTCTTTTTGATTATCTCCTCGGACGAAATGATGGTTCTTTGACAATGCGCCGTTTTGAAAGCCTGCGCGAGAACTATCCGGCACAGAATTTCTATGCGATGATGAACCTCATCGGCAGCCATGATGTCGAACGGGCTCTTTCGGTGCTCGGTGAGGCGGTCTGTTACGAAGGGATGCCGGCTGTCGACCAAAGTCGTTCCAGACTTAGTGACGAGCAGTATGCTGTCGGCTTGAAGCGCCTTTACATGGCGACGCTGTTTCAAATGACCTACCCCGGTGTTCCGTCCGTTTACTATGGTGATGAAATGGCAATGCAGGGGTTCAAAGACCCGTATAACCGCCGCCCGTTTCCTTGGCAGGACAAGGTACATGAGGATGTGCACCATACGTTCGCACAGATGATTTGTACGCGCAATGCGCATATGGCACTGCAGACGGGCGCATTGCTCCCGCTGACGGCAGAGGGCGATATCATCGCCTATGCACGCGTTATCGAAGGCGGGCATGATATGTTTGGCGAGGACGCGAAGGATGAAGTGTTTGTCGCACTTTTCAACCGGAGTACGAGGGAGAAGCACGCGGTGACGGTCGATGTCAGTGACTTTGCAGACGGAACTTTCTGCGAGGTCTTTCATAAAGAAAATACTTACGAGACCGCAACGGGAAAGCTGTCGGTTAAGATGCCGCCGCTGACGGGGATGCTCTTAGAGCACTGCAAAAAGCCGCGGCACTATGAGAGAAAGGCAGGCATCCTGCTACATCCGACATCGCTTCCGTCAAAATACGGCTGTGGTGATTTCGGAAAGTGTGCCTATGACTTTGTTGACTTTCTGGCGGCGGCAGGACAGAAGATCTGGCAGATTTTGCCGTTAAATCCTGTTGGATACGGTTATTCACCGTATCAGTCTCCTTCTGCTTTTGCAGGCAATACCGTCCTTATCGATATCGATGATCTCGTCGATAAAAAGTGGCTGATGCCAGCAGAAGCCCGCATTGCCGATGTGAGTGCAGGCTCCTTTGTCGATTTCGAGCGCGTTGAAAATTTCAAGACAAAGGCCTTTCAAAAGGCATATCGGCGCTTCCAGCAGGACGATGCCGTTCAGCCGGCCTTTGCAGCATTCTGCAAAAAAGAGTCCTATTGGCTGGAGGATTATGCACTGTTTCAGGCAGGCAAGCGTGAGAACCGCGGCAAGCCATGGACAGCGTGGAGTGCGCCGCTGAAAAAGCGCAAGGGTGCGGCGCTCAAAGACCTTTCACATCGCTATGCCGAGCACATTGGCTATGTAAAGTTCCTGCAATTCGTCTTTGCAAAACAGTGGCAGCGGCTTCACGGCTATGCAAGAAGCAAGGGTGTTGAAATCCTTGGCGATATGCCGATCTTCATCTCGCATGATTCCAGCGATGTCTGGGCACACCGCGAGCTCTTTGACCTTGAAGAAGACGGCACGGCAAAGACCGTCGCGGGTGTTCCGCCCGATTATTTCAGTGCGACGGGACAGCTCTGGGGCAATCCACACTACAACTGGCAGGCGATGGAAAAGGATGGCTGGGATTGGTGGATTCGACGTTTCCGTAAACTCTACGAGAACGTCGATATCATCCGTATCGACCACTTCCGCGGCTTTGAGGCCTATTGGGAAGTTGACGGCAAGGCTGAGACTGCGATCAATGGGAAATGGAAGAAAGGCCCTGGGAAAAAGTTCTTTGATGCAATGAAAGATGCACTGGGGAAAACGTCCATCATTGTCGAAGACCTCGGCGTCATTACGGATGAAGTTGAGAAACTGCGCGATGACTGCGAATTTCCGGGCATGAAAGTCCTGCAGTTTTCATTGCATATGAATGACTATGGACGCATGGGATTCGTTGCACCGGAAAACTGTATTGTCTGTACGGGAACGCACGATAACAATACGACGGTCGGTTGGTTTACAGGCGATCTCGATGAAATGACAAGAGCTTCCGTTGCCTCTTTGGTACACGCACCGGAAGATCGTCCGGATAAAGTGGCGGCAAAACTGATTTCCTTCGCCTACGCATCGAATGCGCGCATGGCGATCATTCCCATGCAGGATATCCTTCATTTGGACGAGCGTGCCCGCATGAACATACCAGGTACTGTCGGACTCAATTGGAAATGGTGTCTGCGCCCAGACTATCGACTGCAGGCTGATGCCGATTGGCTGAAAGAGCTCTGCATAAGGTATGAGCGCTGAAATAAGGAGTAAAAAAAGAAAAAGCCTGCTTGGAGGATTCTTCAGGCAGGCTTTTTCTTTTTGCATGAGGTTTTGGGACGGAAAGTAAAAGGATGAGAGGAGAAGATTAAAGAATCAGCTCACCTTCCCTGTATCGACGTTGTACTCCATATGGGTAGTGGCTTTTTCTGTCGTTGCGTCGATGTAAATGACGTGACCGTCAAAGATAGCGGTGCGTTCACCGCGCTTATAGCCCATCGTATCGCTTCGTATCGAAAGCCCGGGGCGCGTCAGACGGCAGACGCGTCCGTAGAACCAAGAGATTTGTGCATCGACGTTGATATAGATGGCGTCGCCCGTAAATGTCATGTCACTTTCGCGAAGGACGGGCGTGCCTTTTGCCCAGACCGTGCGGCTGTCGCGCGTGATCTCAGCTTCTGAACACGTGATAGTAAGGGCGGAGCCAATGGTGATGCGAACCTTTCCCTCAAGGACGAAGCAGTCCTTTTTTTCGTCGTAACGGCTGGTAAGCGCAGATGCCTTCAGGCGATCCTTCTGCGGGAGGTTCACGTTGCTGGGCGCGGGCGGAAGTCCGTTGGTCTCATCGGAGACAGAGGATATCTGTTCTTTGGAGGTCAGCACGACATGTTCTTTTTGTGTCTGCTCTTTTGCACCGTCATCCTCTGCCTTGGCATGGTGGGCAAAGGCGGGGGACGTACTGGAAAAAAGCAGAACAGCGGCAAAAAACAGGAGGGCTTTCTTCTTTATGTCGATGCGTGCAGCGCATTGGCGGCAGGTATCTTTTATCATAGGATACACCATAAGAATCTCCTTAACGAGCTAACGTATAATCTACTACAGTATAGCGAAGTTTTTTAGAAAATGCAAAAGAAAGCAGGAAAAAGGACGGAAAAGGCGTATTGAACTAAATAGGTTCTGCAGTATGACAGAAGATATTTAGAGCAAGGGCAGAGCGGGGGAGAGAACATCGTGGCACTGGCAAAGGAACAGTTGGATGAATTCGTCCGGCAAGTGACGGAGCGAACCAACCTTGTCGAGGTTGTGCAGGCATATGTTCCGCTGAAGCGGAAAGGCGGCCGTTACTGGGGGTGCTGTCCCTTTCATGCCGAAAAGACACCGAGTTTTTCTGTCGTTCCGGATAAGGGCTTTTTCTACTGTTTCGGCTGTCACGCTGGCGGCAATGCTTTTAAATTCCTATCGCTCATCGAAAATATCAGTTATTTTGATGCTATTAAGCTGCAGGCAGAAAAGCTCGGCATCGAGATGCCGCGTCGCCCGATGACCGAGGCAGAGAAGCGTCAAGCGAAGGAGCGCAGCGATCTTGAGAAAGTCAATGCGCTCGCACGGACATTTTTTCACAACTGTCTGACGATGACGAAGATGGGCGAAATGGGGCTGAAGTATTTCGCGGAGAGGGGCATTGGTGAGGCGACCATCGAGGCTTTTTCCCTGGGATTTTCCCCGCCTGCGTGGGGAAGGCTTTCGGAGGCCTTTTTAAAGCGGGGCATTCCGGAGGAATTGCTTCTTGCCGCCGGACTCAGTGCCGAACGCAAAAGCGGCGGTCTTTACGATCGATTTCGCGCGCGCGTGATGATCCCCATTCTCGACGAACACGGCCGCGTCGTCGGTTTCGGCGGTCGTGTGCTCGACGATTCGCTGCCGAAGTACATCAATACGCCGGAGACGGTTCTCTTTAACAAGCGGATGCTCCTTTTCGGGTTAGATCGCGCGAGACGCGCCATTAAGCGCGAAGGTTTTGCCATCATCGTTGAGGGGTATATGGATGCGATTTCCGTCTATGGTGCAGGTGTGGAAAATGTGGTTGCAACGCTTGGCACATCCTTTACCGAACAACACGCGAAGAAATTAATGCGCTATACGGGAAAGCTCGTCTTCTGCTATGACAGCGATGAAGCGGGACAGCGGGCGACCGTACGTGCGCTCGGCATCCTGCAAAATACGGGCGCGCAGGTCAAGGTCTTTCGGGTGCCTGACGGCAAGGACCCCGATGCATTCATACGGAAAAATGGGGCAGAAGCCTTCCGCACCTTGGCAAAGGGAGCGATGTCGCTCATCGATTATCGGATGGACTATGTACTGAGCCATACGCGCTATGACACGCTTGATGGAAAGGTTCAGGCGCTGAAGGAAATAGCACCGGTTCTTCGGCCGCTGCGCGATGGCGCAAAGCGCACAGAGTATATCCGCCGCGTGGCAGGAGAGCTGATGCTCGACGAAGGCGTTGTTGCAGATGAACTTCGCCGGGGTAGTTCAATATCTTCAGAGCGCACATCCGTGCGGCAGGCAGTTCACCGCATGGACAGCGCAGTGATCAAGGCAGGAAGGATTATCTTCCATCTTGCCGCGAAGGATGCGGCGGCCATCGTCGTTGCAGACGCTGCTGTACCGCTGGGTGAAGTTCTTTCGGGTGTGCAGCATGAAATCTATCAGGCGTTTTTAGCGTGTGAAAAAAAGGGGGAGACGCAGAGCTTAGAACGCATAGAGGCGAGGCTTTCCGATGCTGCCGCAGCTGAGCTGTCGCGTGCCGTTATCGATACCTCGCTTTTTGGCGGTGGAATAAGAAAGGGCGAAGCCTTTGAAGAAGCTATTCGAACCCTTCGTAAGGCATACCTGAACCAGCAGTACATGCTGCATAGCCAGCAGGCAGAAAAATATCTGCAGGCAGGAAATCCCGCCTATCGTGTCGAACTGAAAGAAGCAGATAGGATTAAACGCGAAATGGAAGAGTTAGAACATTGACGTTGAAGACATGGAAACAAACAGGGGAACCTTGCGAAATAGGTCTGATTCGCTGGAAGGTAAACATCGCAGAAGATGGTAAGGATGAGAAGGGAGGGCGGTGATTATGCCGGCTAAAGGAAAAGAGACAGGCAAGACCGTGGTGACGGAAGAAAAGAAGCCTGAAAGCAGCGCAGACCTCATCGACAAGTTGCTCTCCAAAGGAACGAAGAACGGCGGAACGCTCACCTATGGCGAACTGATGGAGTCGCTGCAAAAGCTCGAACTCACAGCAGATGCGATCGATCGTATGTACGAGACCTTCAGCAAGAAGGGAATCGAAATCGTTGACGATACGAGCCAGAATGTACAGGATGACGATGACATTGTCGACACGCAGGACGCAGAAGAGGTGGAGATCGACCTCTCCGTGCCGGAAGGTATTAGCATTGATGATCCCGTGCGTATGTACCTGAAGGAAATCGGGCGGGTACCTCTTTTGACGGCAGAGGAAGAAGTTGCACTCGCCAAGCAAATGGAAGCGGGCGATGAGGAAGCGCAGCGCCGCTTGGCGGAAGCCAACCTTCGTCTTGTCGTTTCCATCGCCAAGCGTTATGTCGGCCGCGGGATGCTCTTTCTCGACCTTATTCAGGAAGGCAATCTCGGCCTTATCAAGGCGGTTGAGAAGTTCGATTACAATAAGGGGTATAAATTCAGCACCTATGCGACATGGTGGATTCGTCAGGCCATCACGCGCGCGATTGCAGACCAGGCGAGAACCATCCGCATTCCTGTGCACATGGTCGAGACGATCAACAAACTCATTCGTGTTCAGCGCCAGCTCCTGCAGGAACTGGGCAGAGACCCTGCACCTGAAGAGATTGCGGAAGTTATGGAGATCAGCGTCGAGCGCGTACGCGAGATTATGAAGATCGCCCAGGAGCCAGTCTCCCTTGAAACACCGATTGGCGAGGAAGAAGACTCTCATCTCGGCGATTTCATCGAAGACCATGACGCGCCGGCGCCTGCGGAAGTGGCATCCTTTATGCTTCTCAAAGAGCAATTGGAAGAAGTCCTCGATACCCTTACGGCGAGAGAGGAAAAAGTCCTTCGCCTGCGCTTTGGTTTAGATGATGGCCGCGCAAGAACCCTTGAGGAAGTCGGTCAGAACTTTGGCGTGACGCGGGAACGCATTCGGCAGATCGAAGCCAAGGCATTGCGAAAGCTGCGTCATCCGAGCCGCAGCCGAAAACTCAAGGATTTTCTCGACTGATGGAATATACAAATGACGTCTTGAAGCGAAGGGATGAGAACCTGCTTCGAGGCGTTTTTTCTTGCCGTAGGCGGCGCCCGTCGTATATAATAGACAGGAATTTGTTATCATTGCTATATGGAGGCTTTTATGACGGAGAATCGGACACTGCCCGTGGTTCCGCTTCGCGGGATGATGGTGTTTCCCTATATGATCGTTCACTTCGATGTCGGGCGCAATCGCTCGATCGCAGCGATCGAGGAGGCGATGCTCAAAGATCGCCAGCTTGTCGTCGTTGCACAGAAGGACGAAACCATCGATGAACCTTCTGCAATAGACCTTTATAACATCGGAACGCTCATTGAGATCAAGCAGATTTTCAAGATGCCGGGCGGGGTGATCCGCGTGTTGGTCGAAGGGCTTCGCCGCGTGGAAATCACAGGTTTTCATGAGCAGGAAACGTATGATGCAGTTGACGCGGCGATTCATACAGACGAGATCGATACCTCCCTTGACATGGAGGCACTGACGCGTGCAGTTGTGCATGCGTTTGAAAAATGGGTGCGCCTTTCAAGGAGGATTCCGCCGGAAACGATGGTTTCCGTGACTTTGATCGATGATGTGGGGCGTTTGGTCGACCTTATCGCAAGCCATTTAAACTTGAAGATGGAGACGCGCCAGGCACTTCTTTCCTGTCTGGATGTCAAGGAGCGGGTGGAAAAACTCTATCAGGTCATCGAGCACGAGCTTGAGATGCTGAAGGTTGAGGAAAAGATCGGCAAGCGTGTACGCGATCAGATGGAAAAGGTACAGAAGGATTTCTATCTGCGCGAGCAAATCAAGGCGATTCAAAAAGAGCTCGGTGAGGATGAAAGCCATGTAGAGCAAATCGACCGCTATCGAAAGCAGCTGGAAAAAGGCGATTACCCCGATGAGGTGAAGAAGACGATCGAGCGCGAGCTAAAGCGCCTGAACACCCTCGGAAGTTCGAATGCCGCGGAAGCGGGCGTCATCCGAAATTATCTCGACTGCCTGATCGAGATGCCTTGGAACGTGGTGACGAAGGACAATGTCAATATAGCAAAGGCAGCTAAGGTGCTTGACCGCGATCACTATGGCTTGGAAAAGGTCAAAGATCGCATCCTTGATTACCTCGCCGTGCATCAGCTTTCGAAGGATAAGACGGCGCCAATTCTCTGTCTTGTCGGACCGCCGGGCGTTGGAAAAACATCTCTTGCAGCTTCCATTGCGCGTGCGATGCAGAGAAAGTTCACCCGTGCATCTCTCGGCGGCATTCGTGATGAAGCGGAGATTCGTGGTCACCGCCGTACATATGTCGGCGCATTTCCGGGCTGCATTATTGATGGATTGAAGCATGTCGGTGTGAAAAATCCAGTCTTTCTTCTTGACGAAGTGGATAAGCTTTCCTCCGAATATGCCGGAAATCCTGCAGCAGCACTTCTTGAGGTGCTTGACCCTGCCCAAAATTCGACGTTTAAGGATCACTTTGTCGACCTGCCGTTTGACCTCTCGAAAGTACTTTGGATTGTGACGGCAAACAATCTTGCAGGAGTTCCTCGTCCGCTGCGCGACCGCATGGAGATCATTACGCTTTCGAGTTATACGGCATACGAGAAAAAGGAGATTGCAAAGCACTATCTCATTGCTCGCCAGCGCAAGGAGAATGGACTGACGGCGAAGGATATTTCTTTTGGCGCAGGTGTCGTGGAAAAGATTATCCAAGAGTACACGCGTGAGTCCGGTGTTCGTGAGCTTGAGCGCGTCATCGGACGTGTCTGCCGCAAGGCTGCGCGCAGAATTGTCGAGGGAATGCATCCTCCCATCAGGGTGACGAAGAAGAATCTTATAGAGTTTCTCAGCCGTGCGAAATATCTTGAGACAAAGGCAGACAAGAAGCCGGAAATCGGCGTCGTGACGGGGATGGCATGGACGGAAATCGGCGGCGACATTCTCCCGACAGAGGTGCAGGTCTTAAAGGGAAAGGGCAAGCTCATCCTCACCGGGCAGCTTGGCGATGTCATGCAGGAATCTGCGCAGGCAGCGCTTTCCTATATTCGCAGCCGTGCCGATCGTTTGGGGCTTGCGGATGACTTTTATGAAAAGGATGACATCCATATCCATCTGCCGGAAGGCGCTGTGCCGAAGGACGGTCCTTCCGCTGGCATCACGATGGCGACGGCAATGATTTCGGCGCTTACAGGCAAGAAGGCGAGGAGTGATGTCGCGATGACGGGTGAGATCACACTGCGCGGCAATGTGCTTCCTATCGGCGGGCTGAAGGAAAAAGTGCTTGCGGCATACCGCGAGGGCATGAAGACGATCGTCCTGCCGAAGGAAAACGAGCGCGACATCGAGGAGATTCCCGCAATCGTGCGCGAAAAGCTGAACTTTGTGCCGGTATCGAATATGGATGAGGTGTTGAAGATCGCGCTTATCAAAGAGACACAAACGACAAAGAGCGGAGAGAGGCATGAGTGAAAAAGACCGCGTCATTGTAACGCAGGGGACGTACGTTGCATCTGCTGTGCGCCCGGATCAATATCCAGAAAAGGCATTGCCGGAGATAGCCTTCATCGGTCGGTCAAACGTCGGAAAGTCCAGCTTGATCAACAATTTAACGCGCATGGGCGGTCTTGCCCGCGTTTCGCGCCAGCCAGGAAAGACGCAGACGATTAACTTTTTTGAAATCGGCATAAAGCTGGAAGGACAGGCGCGGCAGGGCTTTTACCTCGTCGATCTTCCAGGCTATGGTTATGCCAAGACGGGGCGCGATAAGCGAAGGACATGGGCGAAGTTCATCCAAGCATACTTTCTAAAGTCCAAGCGGCTTTCTTTTGTCTGTCAGCTCATCGATATCCGCCATCCGCCGATGGCATCGGACATCGAGATGTTCCGCTTTCTCGTGAAAAATAACGTGCCGGTACTCATTGTCGCGACGAAGGCGGACAAGATCGGAAAAAACGTGTGCGCGAAAAATATCGCTGCCATCAAAAAGGTGCTTGGCGTGCCGGAACTTTCTGTGCTGCCGTATTCTTCATTAAAAAGTGAAGGCCGTTCAGATTTACTTGACGTCATAGGGGATTCTTTGGTACAATAAAGAAAAGTGAACGGAGTTCATTTTTGAAAACCGTTCGCATGTGTATTGTGTCATTTGAAAGACCGCCTTTCGGGGGAAAGGAAGGCTTCCCGCGTCATTCTATGAGCAAGAGACGGGCAGCTTCCCTCTTGAAGCGCCCGTCTTTTTCATAGGAGATAGCATCATGAAAGCATTGACTTCCTTTGATAAATCCCTTTTGAACATGCTTCAGGGGAGCCTTCCCGTCTGTCCGCGTCCCTTCCGTAAAATGGCGGAACATCTGGGGTCGGATGAGGCGACGGTTCTCGCGCGCATCCGTTTTTTGAAGGAGGAAGGATATCTGCGCCGCATTGGGACATTCTTCAATTCTGGAAAGCTTGGTTACGAAGGTACGCTCGTGGCGCTGCGCGTGCAGCCAGGAAAGATGACGGAAGTTGCGCAGGCGGTCAACCGTTATCCAGGTGCGACGCATAACTATGAACGCGAGGGTAAGTTTAATTTGTGGTTTACACTCCTGACACCGAAGAAAGAGGTAGAGCACGATATTTTGAAGCGTGTGCGCCGCTTGCCGGGGGTCGATGATATGATCAATTTGCGTTCAAATCGCAAGTACAAGATTAATGTCCAGTTTAAGCTGGCATAAGGAGGCTTGTGTGCCGTGACAGAGGAAAAAAATATCAGCGAGATCGATAAGAAGGTCGTCCGTGCCCTCCAAGGAGAGTTTCCTCTCGTCGCTGAGCCGTACAAGGAACTCGCTGCACGCTGTGGCATCAGTGAGAAGCTATTTTTGGAGCGCGTGGAGGCTCTGCGCGAAGAGAAGAAAATCCGAAAGATGGGGGCTGTTCTTCGCCATAGAGAGATCGGCTTTACGTCCAATGTCCTCGTTGCTTGGGAAGTCCCGATGAGCCGCTTGGACGAAATTGCCCGCAAGATGGCGGCGAGCCCTGTGGTTTCACACTGCTATGACCGCAACACGGCACCCGGCTGGTCGTATAATCTCTATACGATGATTCACGGGCATTCACGCGAGGAGTGCGAGAGACTAGCGGAAGAGCTTGCAGCGGAAACGGGAATAAAAAATCGGACGATGCTATATACGAAAAAAGAATGGAAGAAGACGAGCATGCGTTACTTTACGGAGTGATGCAGACTCTCGGCCATACGGATGGTTTGTGTATCGGAAACTGCTTTTCTGTCTTTTGCGATGGGGCGGCAGTTTTTTACTTTTTGAAGTGGGGATAGCATATGCGGCGTGTGCCAAGGTTCTTTTTTCTGGCTGTCTTAGTGTTCGGTGCTCTTTTGAGCGTTGGCTGCGCAAAGGGGACGAATTCAGACAAGGAAGTGCGGGTTGCGGCGGCAGCAAGCCTGACGGATGTCTTGCAGGAACTCGCATGGGTCGAGATAGGAGAGGCACAGGCGGGAATCGTCTATGCGACGGATGCTGGCTTTGCTGTAAGGTAATGCGAGAGAAGGTTGGGCTTGAAGCTGGAAGTTTTCATAAAAAAGCAGCTGGCGAATTTTCCTTTGCAGGTCAGTTTTCAGACAGATGGTGAAACGCTTGCCTGTCTCGGCACATCGGGCAGCGGAAAGAGCATGATGCTAAAGTGCATCGCGGGGCGTATCGCTGTTATGGACTGCGGCATTGAATTGCCTCTCTCGGCAGTGGAACCTTTACAGGGAGACCCACATAAGATTCGTTATGCTGCTGTTCGCGCGGAAAACCTTCGGCAGGCGGAGCGCCGGGATGGAGCGATTCTTTCTGTAAAGGTCATTCGAACTATTGAAGAGCCGCTGACGAAGCTGCTGATCGTGCAGGGGCGTGGTTCTTCGCCGCTTTATTGGCGCGTGAAAAAAGATAGGATATTCATGGATGGCGATATAGTTTCGCTGAAGTTTTCGCCTGCGGATCTGGCACTGCTGTGCGATGGGCGTTGAACAAGAAGAAAGAGATATGTGGCAGCCATTTTTCCTGACGATTGAAGTGGCATTCCTTTCGACCATGCTGTCGTTTGTCGCTGGCGTTTTGCTTGCGTATTTCGTCTGGCGCAGACAGCATGGCAAAGCGATTTTCGATGCTGTTCTCGCGCTTCCGATGGTACTTCCTCCAACGGCGGTGGGATTCTTTCTTCTGCTGTTTTTTTGGAAAACAGAGTACAATCGGCGCATTTTTAATCGAGCATGGCATTCCCGTCGTCTTTACCTTTAAGGCGGCGGTTCTGGCGGCAGTTGTCGTTTCTTTTCCGCTCCTTTACCGTACGGTGCGAGCGTCTTTTGCAGCAATTGACCGTGACCTTTTGGGGGCGGCGAGGACACTTGGCATATCGGAGCTTCATGTTTTTTTAGGGTGCTGCTGCCCTTGGCAAAAGAGGGCGTTCTTGCAGGCGTAATCTTAAGCTTTGCACGGTCGGTCGGCGAATTCGGCGCGACAATGATGGTTGCGGGAAATATTCCAGGCGTCACACAGACAATGGCAACGGCACTCTATGCCGCTGTACAGGCAAATGACTATGAACTTGCCTATCTATGGGCAGGAAGTCTCGTCGCTCTTTCTCTGGGATTTATTCTCTTGATGAATGTATATCTTTTGCGGGCTTATTCGAAAACGTAGGAGCAATTTAATGTCAACTACTCCCGCTTAACGCCTGACGGCGTTTGAAGCGAGAGCTTGTAAGTCA
>ERZ773057.121-NODE-121-length-36490-cov-34.890243_pt1 | contig 36490 bp, 50 predicted proteins | sample MGYA00580629_ERZ773057 | MGnify/ENA primary metagenome ERZ773057 (study PRJEB29015, sample SAMEA2738143) | human oral metagenome | biome: human oral; feature: human-associated habitat; material: saliva | place: China | collected 2163 ...
CTGAGATCGAAGAGGCCGGCGGCAAGGTCACCCTTAAGTGACTTTCCCCGTCTGAATCGTTCAGACTTCATACCCGACTGGGTAGCGAAAATCCCGTCCCGCATCCGCGGGGCGGGGTTTTCGCATGCGCGGGTGCGTCATGTTGCTTGTGGTGCCACCGGTGTTCTGGGTACCGTAGGGCTCGGCTGATTTTCGACCGTCGCGTGGCCTGCCTTGATGGGCCTGGCCGCTGTGTGTGCTGGTCGGCGGCGGCCCGCCCGCGAGATCGCCACACGCGAGCTTCGCTCGGAGTGGTCGATCTCGAGGCCCGCCCTGGCCCTGCCGCCGCCGACCAGCACCGCGGCCTGGCCCCGCCACCGCCCACGGGCACCGCAGCCAGGCCCTCCGGTCCCTCCGGCGCCCTCCACACCAGTGGGGCTAGGTCGCTGTGAATAGCCCTGCCAGGCCCCTCCGCCGCCCACGGGCACCGCAGTCAGGCCCCCCGGTGCCTTCGGAGCCCTCCACACCAGTGGGACCTGGTGTGCTGATGTTGTTCGGCATGTCTGTTTGAAACCGTCGTCGCCTTTGCTCGCTGGTACATGTGTGGGAGTGAAACCGTCATCGCCTTTGCGGGTGCGAAATGGGTGTTTTTAGTACGTTTTTCGGTCGCAGAGGTGTTGTCGGTTTCAATGGTTGTTGTTTAGGGGTGAGCAGTGGTGATGGCGGTTTCACGTTGGCCTGCATCAGTGGCTGAATCCAGCTGCGTAAGTGGATAGGTTGTTGCTATCTGGATAGGTTGTGAGCATCCGGATAGCTTATTAACCTATCCGGATCGTCGTAACCTATCCGGATCGTCACCTGCCAGGTCAGGGACATCTGCGTGCCCGATCGGCGGGCCCGCGTTCTCTGGCGTGTTTTCACGTGACCGCGACACGGGAACTTTCTTTCGCTTGACCATGACGTGGCGTCAGGGGTCAGAATCGATCTCATGAGCAACGACAGCATTCTCTACACGGTCGGAGAGGTGGCCGAGCGTTTCTCGCTGACTGTGCGGACGCTGCGCCACTGGGAGGCGCAGGGGCTCCTGGCTCCCACCGCGCGGAGCTGGTCGAACTACCGGCTCTATTCGCCTGAGGATTGTGCCCGAGTCCAGAGGATCATCATCTATCGGGCGACGGGCATGAAACTCATAGATATTAAGTCTCTGCTCGATTCTGGAGACACGGCGATTGAACACTTGAAGAGACAAAGAGAAAGCCTTCTTGCTCACCGTCGCGAGACGGACGCAATGATCGAAGCACTAGACATACTTTTGGAGGATGCAATGGATGACAAGGCGCTCACCGTGGAAGAAATCGGGGAGATCTTGGGGGAGGCCAACTTTGCGGCGCACCAGAGCGAGGCCGAGGAGCGCTATGGAGACACCGACGACTGGCGTGAATCGCGTAAACGCACTGCTTCGTGGCACTCTGCTGACTGGCGGCACAATGCCGAGAGATTTCATGACATTGAACGCAGGATGATCGACGCGATTCGTGATGGTGTCGCTCCTGATAGCGAGAGGGTCGCGGGCCTGGTTGAGGAACACAGAGAGGCTCTCAGCGAGTTCTTTCCGGTCACGCCCGCCAAGCACTACATCATGTCTCGCACGTACGTACACGACGAGCGATTCAGCGAACACTACGACTCGCAGCAGGTTGGCTTCGCGCAGTGGCTCGCCGATGCGATCGAGGCGGTTGCGAGGCAGCAGGGGGTAGACATCGAGAATCCCACATGGGAGTGAGCGCTCCAGACAAGGAAGTTGGATGTCCGTGACACGCAGCATAGCTGAAGGCTCGTATCTGGCTTGCCAGTTCCGAATAGTCTCTGCTACTATCTTCTCTTGTCGCAATCCTGCGTAGCTCAACGGCAGAGCATCCGACTGTTAATCGGACGGTTGTTGGTTCGAATCCAACCGCAGGAGCTCTCCCCCCGGCCCATCAGGGTCGGGGGTTTCGTTGTTTGTAGAGCCAGTCATGAGCCATTCAAAGGGGACGCGTGTAGCGAAGGCCCATGCAATGAGGACAGCCTTGCGTGGCTTGGTCGAGCCGCGCTCAGCTGCGGAGATGCTTGTGCGTGAAATGCCGATCTGCTCAGAGAGCTGGACCTGATCGAAGCCTGCGGACTCGCGTGCTTTACGCAAGCGATCGGATAGATCAAACGTCGGAACGCGAAGGGGAATGGTTGCGGTGCTCATATTGCCAAGTTTAGCGAATAGTGCCTGACCATGCAATAGAACTTGCTAAACTTTGCAAACTTCAAGTTCTATGGATACACTTGAAGTATGCCAAGTTTAGAGACGAAAGACGCGCAGCTCTTCGTGAGCGCAGTCGAAGCCGCCGAAATCCTAGGGATTGCACGCCGCAGCCTGATTAGCCGCGTTGAAGCCGGCACCGTCCAGGCCGCCCACAAGCTCCCCGGCCGCACAGGAGCCTTCCTGTTCGACCGTTCCTACATCGAGCAGATCGCAGCCGACGAACGCGACGCCACCCAGCGACGCTCCGCGCTCGCGGCCGCGCCGTCCGCTCCCGAGGATTACGTGATCCAGGACGAGCGCACGGGCACCGTCATCCTCCACGCCTTCCATGGCTCCGTTGACGGCGGTGACGCAGCGTGACCCCGGGGTGGGTAACCCCGAAGGGCGCGGCGGACTACTTGCAGGTGTCGGAGTCCACCTTGTACGCGCTGCGCCGGGCCGGTGACGGTCCCCGTTATGCGAAGCGCGGGCAGTTGGTCCGTTACTCGATCGCAGATTTGGACGCATGGATGCGTCAGAACATGGAGAACTCTAATGAGGACGAATGAAAGCTTGGTGGGCGGGCGCCCGTGTGCCGGGGCACCCGCCCACCGGGAGAACACGATTAGCGGATCACTTGCCGGATTCCTTGATGGTCGTGTTCGGGTGGCCCTTGCCGTAAGTGGCCGTGACGAAACGTCCGGTCACGGCGCTTCGGTAAGTGCCCTTGGAGGACTTGCCGCCTCCGTTCTTTCCGCCCTTCGCCATGCCTGTCACCTCCTTTCATGCGAACTCAAACGCCCTCAAATGGGCGTTGCTCGCATAGTACGGACAAGCATGGGCATTTGCGTCCACCCTGCTGTGGAGGAGGCCGTGGTCGGAGGTGACGCAGAGTGAAGAACAGAGAGACTCAGGCGCGCAAGACCTACGCGGATGCTCAGAGGGCTGTTATCCAGGCATGTGAAGACCTGCGAGAAGCGGAGATGTTCCTCGATTCCTTCGAGCGCAGTGAACGCTCTGCGGTGGGCGGCGCGGCTGCCCGCGTGGTCTCGTCGGCCGACGTCGCGAACACTCATCAGTCGAACATCCGCGAACAGGTGCAGCCCAGCAAGGTTTTGCGCATCGACAGCGCCCATGAGGCATACGCCGAGAGCAAGCTCCTCGAGGCGGCGTCGGTGCTGCAAAAGGCAGCGCTCGTCCTCGGGTCGCCTCACATTAGGCACTGGTTCGATGAAGGGCTTCTTGCGCGCGCGCAGGGCGAGATGCTGCAGATTCAGGTGCAGATGCTGGCGAAGCTGCAGCGCCTGAACACGCGCGCGCTTGAAGACCTACATGCGCGGCAGGGACACGGTGAAGGGCGTGTCGCTGTCGGCGGTGTCGAGGACGAGCTCGTCGACGCGCGTGCTGCTGATTCCAAGTCTTCCTTCTCGGTGAGGTGTGGTGGCTGCACTGCTTCGTGCGGCCTGGCGGGTGTTACCCACCTTACCGGGGAGGGGGCCATCCGTGGTGCGGATGGTTCGTCTTCCTCAGCGTCTTCCTCCGCTCATTCCAGCGGCGCTGAGGGAGGCCGTGGCCTGCCGGGGGCCAGTGCTCATACCCCGGCAGGCCACACCGTTCAGGTGTCGAAGTACAAGATTTTCGCGCATCCCGAGGGTGGGGTGCAGCGAGGTTAGCTCCGTGGGGCCGGGTTTGAGTGTTGGTGGGTTGCGAGTCTCCGCCCGGCCCCACGGTCACCAGTTGAAAAGAAAGCGCCCCGGCCGATTGGGGTCGGCCGGGGCAGTCCAAGAAAGGACTATCAGTCATGAATCAGGTTAACACGACCGAGACAGTGGCGTTGAGTGCGCCGGTGTTAGAAGCGCTACGGCGCCTCGATGCGGTGATGAAGCTGCGCAAGCGTCAGACGGCCGCGCAAAAGCGGATTGCGTTGGCGCGCTCGCGTGCACGTGAGGCACAGGGAGGAAAGCGATGAGCTCGACGAACGTTGCCAGGGTCCTGGTGGCGCTGGCCCTGGTGGTGCTGGCGTGGTGGCTTGGCTCAGTTATCGAGGGGTGGGGTGCGGCGCTCGCCGCGATCCTCCCTCCGACGGCGCTCGCTGAGCGCCTGGTCTACGTCGCGTGGAAGGAGCGTCGGGCATGAGGTCCGTCGAGATGATCGTTGAGTTCCCTATCGAGGACGCGAACTTGCCGATGCCGCACCTGCTGGGGCTGGCTAACGCAGCGTTCGTCGAGGAGGTCGAGCGCCAGGGGCTGCTGCTGATGTCGCCTCCGAGCCCGTCCGTGATGCACGCGCGCCGGATTGTCGAGGTTCGCGCGGCCGTCGTGGAGAAGCCGGACTGGGCGCCGCCGACGCCGTCGGCACCAACATTCGAGTGTCCCAACTGCGGCACCACGATTTTCGCGGCCGGTGAGAGCGAGAAGGAAGAGACGGAGAAATGACAGACACACTAATGGCAGCGGTCCTTGTAATCGCGCTGTTGGGGCTGATCACGCTTTCCCTGTGGCACGACTGGCGCACGAACACTCGTGAGTTCCGCGAGATGCGTCGCCGCCTTGTGCAGATGCAGGAAGACCGTCAGAGGGGTGAGACAAATGACTGAGGGTATCGCGATTGCCGCTGATGACGTGCAGGCCCGCACCGTCGCGGAGACGATGCTCGGCCTCATCGATGATGACGGTCATGTTGAGGTTGCGCAGGCCGAGCTGGCTCGCCTGACTGGCCTGTCTGCTCGGACGCTGCGCCGTGCCCTTGATCGCCTGCGTGAGGCGCACTGGATTAGCGTCGTCCGCGAGGCAACGCCGAACGCACCTGCACGCTACGACCTGACGGACCTCGCGGACGTCGCGCAGGCGGTCGGCCTGAAGCCGCGCCGCGAAGAAACCACGGCCGTGTCATCGACGGGCACTGGCGTGCTGTCGGCTGAGGTAGCAGCGGACCCGATTGGAGCCGTCCAGCCTGGCCAGCGGTGGCTGATCGATCCGACGCTCCTGCAGGGAGGATCGAACATCCGCGCTGACCTGCGTGTCGGCCCCGAGTTCGTGGAGACGATCGCCGGCCTCGGTGTTCTGAAGGACATCGACGTGTATCCGACCCTCACGGGCTTGGTGGTTCTCGACGGGCACCGTCGCCACCGCGCGGCCATCGAGGCGGGCTTAGAGACGGTGCCGGTGCGTATCGTCGACGTAGCGAACGACCTGGACCGCATCGGCTTGCAGCTCACCGAGAATGACGAGCATGCGCACACGTCGACCGTTGACCGTGCTCGCGCCATTAACCAACTCGTGTTGATGGGACTCCCGGCCTCCGAGCTACGCAAGCGCGGCGTGAAGGCCAGCGAGGCCACGTTGGCGCGCCGCGTCGCGAATGCTTCGCAGGAGGTCGCTGACCTTGGCGAATCGGCGAATCTCGGCCTCGATGATCTCGCGAAGATCGCTGAGGCTGAGGCTGACCTCCCCGAGGACATCGCGGGCATGGTCGTCGAGGAGATTCGCGAGGCCCCCGGCAGGATCGACCATTTCCTCGAGCGCGCCCGCGACGAGGCACGCCGCCGTCGAGTGTATGAGGATGCGGTCCTCGAGCTGCGCCAGCAGGGCGTCAAGGTCATCCGCGAGGACGAATTCTACGACGGGTTTCCGAAGAGCAACCAGTTTCTGTGGAACCTGGTCGACGAATACGGCAACTCGGTTGAGCCGCACGACAACTGCCCCGGCAACGTGGCGTATGTCTCGGTGATCGGCTCGGGCGACTACACGAATGTGCAGACGCGCTTTGTGTGCATGGACTACGCCTCGCACGGGCACTTCACCCGTGAGGACAGGGCGAGGACAACGCAGGAAGCCGATCGCGCAGCGACCATCGAGGCGAACCGTCAGGCAGCTCAGGAAGGCGAAGTACGCCGAGCCTGGATTAAGGACGTGCTCTTGAAGCGGCCGCTGCCGAAGGACGTGGCGCTCCTGGAAATGCCGGTTATCTACAACCACTCCCAGGTGTCCGACGCATCGCAGGGCAAGGGCCGTGCGTTGATCGGCTTCGATGACTTGAGTTTCGGGCTCACGATGTCGGCCGCGCAGGCTGCTAAGGCGCGCCTCGCCTGGTGCATCGGTGTCCTCGAGGGCGGCATGGGCCGTGATTACTGGCGCAGCCCCAACGGTGAGCGCTTTGACGCCTTAGTGCATCTCTACCTGCGATCCCTGGAGAGGTGGGGCTACCCCCTTGGCGAGGGTGAGGAGACCTTCTGCGAGAAGGTCGAGGCAGCCCCCGAGATTCTCACATGGACACTACCGCGTGAAGAGACACTCCGATGACTGACGAAGCATCGACGATGGTGGTCGTGGCTCGTGCGGCTTTGGAGGGGGCGCTGCGAGCGGCCCTGCCGCACGTGGCGCGCCGGATTCCCGAGGATGCTCCGGACAATGGTGCGGGCCTGATGCGCCTGGCCGTCGTCCAGGATTGCGTGATGGTGCTTGCGGTAGCGATTGATCGTAAGCGCGCGATCGCGGTGCGGTTCACCGTTTTGGATGGGGATAGCTATGGGGATGGCGTGAAGTCGATGTGGCTGCGCCGCTCTGCTGTTGAGGCGTTGGCGACGTTCCTCGCGGGGTCTCCCGTCGAGCGGGTGAGCCTCCTCCTCGATGAGAGGGAGGGCATCACTGTCCAGGAGACGGGCGTCCTGTATGGGCCTCAGATGGCGCGTGTCGCTCCGGCAGCTGAGCCGATGGATGAGGACCGCGTTGACGCGGCGCGTCTCCTGCTGGATGGAGCGCATGGAGTCCTCTATCAGGATGCGGCCGTGGAGATGGACCCTGCGGTCGTCCGCACGTTCGCGGCGTCGGCGGCGGCCTGGCAGATTCCTCTGCGTGTCCGCGTCGGTGATGGCTACGGGCGGTCCTCGTTCATCTGGGGCACTGATGCGTGCCTCGGGTGGTCCGCTGGATCAGTGCTGCTTCAGGCCCCTGTGACGGGTGAGCTCCTGTACGACGGGCCGTCGATCCCGTACCTGGAGGAGGCGTTGCTTCCGCCTGTGCTCGTGGGGAGCGCTGGCCTGTCAGCGGGGCTGCGAGTCTGCGAAGGTGGGGAGGACTCGTGAACAACGACAACACCGTGTTCAGTGCTCTCGAAGACGCTGTGTCTGCCCTGGTCGCAGAAAAGCACGGGCCGGACTGCGTGGTGGGGTCTTGGGTCCTCGTCGCGGAGAGCATCGCCCCGGAGGACGGCAAGGACAGGAGCGCGTGGCTGTGTGAAGGCCAGGGATCACCTCTTTCGCGGCGCGGCCTCGTCGAGTGCGCACGCGACATGTACGCGCGCTCAGTGAGGAGGTTCGGCGATGACTGACCAGGCGACCGGGCACACGGATGGCGCCCAATACCTCGCGCGAGAGCTGGCCCGGGTCCAGGCACATGCAGTCAGTTCGGCGGCCATCCTGATTGACGCCGGCGTCGCGATCGCCGACCTGTGCGCTACGACCAACGAGCAGCACGTTTACATCCGCAAGACCATCGGTGACGCCGTCGACGAGCTCATCGACGGCCTCTATCCGCAGATTGGAGATGAGTGCGATGAATGACGCGACTGTAGCCCCGCTGTGGGAGATCGGCCCCTTCGATCTGCCCCAGGCAGACATGCTCTCGCTCAACGGCCGCGCCGACCGCCGCACTCTCTCCCCGCGGATTCGGACACTGCGCATGCAGGCCCGTGTGATGGCCCGCGCGGCCCACTGCCCGACCTTCATGCGAGCGCGCCTCGTCGCATGGGTCCGCTTCCCCGATGGACGCCGCCGCGACCTCCACAACTACATGCCCACACTCAAAGCCCTCGTCGATGGGCTTGTGGACGCGGGCATGCTCCCGGACGACGATGCGCGTCACCTGCAGGGGCCGGACATGCGACTCGATCCCCGTCACACCAGCAAGCGCATGGGTATCCCCATGTGCTCGATCCGATTCACTGTCATGCCCTACGAAGAAAACGAGGAAGACCAATGAGCGGCGAAACAGTCGTCACCCTCGTCGGTAACTTGACCGCCGATCCCACACTCCGCTGGACGCAGTCCGGCTCCGCAGTCGCTGACTTCACGGTGGCATCGACCCCGCGAACCTACGACCGCAACGCCGGTGAGTGGCGCGACGGCGACACCCTGTTCATGCGCTGCTCCGTGTGGCGCGATGTCGCCGAGAACGTCGCCGAGTCCCTTCGTAAGGGCATGCGCGTCATCGTCGTCGGCCGCCTCGCCCAGCGCTCCTACGAAACACAGCAGGGCGAGCGTCGCACGGTCGTCGAGCTGCAGGTCGACGAGGTCGGCCCCTCCCTACGCCGAGCCCGCGCACAGGTCACCAGGCACCCCGCAGCCGACGGCGGGGCAGGATACCCGCCCCCGCCTCCACCTGCGTCCCCCCAGCCCACACAACAGGCCCCGCAGCAGGCAACGCAGGCGCCGCAGGCACCCCCACAGCAGCCCGCGCCCCGCCAGATCGTCCAAGATGACCCCTGGGCACGCCAAACCGAGCAGGAACCCGTCTGGGAACCCCCGTTCTGATGGCCACCGCTCGCGCAGGCTGGGGGATCAACCCCGCCGAACTCGACGAGAACCCACGGCGCTGCCCCAAATGCGAGGCTCCGATACTCCCGGGCCGGGCGCTGTGCCACCCCTGTTACGTCCGAGCCGAGCAACAACGCCGCGCCTTCACGGAGCGAGCTTGGATGACCAGGAACTACCCCGACTACAGGCCCCGCAGCCTGTTCCCCGAAGACTACGACCAAGAGGAGGTGACCAGATGACCTGCAACGACTGGACGCCCCGCGTGTGCGACTCATGCGGCGGCGCAATCAACCCCGTCACCGGCGAATGCCGGTGCTCAGACTAGAAAGCGACACACATGTTCTTCCAACTTGGAGACGAGCTCCGGGGCAACCCGAAGATTCAACGCCTCGCCCGCCGCGCCATGACCGGGGACCTCAGCGGCCTCGCCGCACTCGGCATGTGGGCGCTCGCGGGGACGGCCTGCCAGCAGGCGCTGACCGATGGAGTGATTGCGGTCGAGACGCTCGTCTCGGACACACTCAATCTTGAAGTGGCGACTCAGCTGGCGGGGATGCTCGTCGAAGAGGGCCTGTGGCACGCGCCGGGACACTCGTGCGAACGCTGCGTGCAGCCGCCGCCTGGCTCGTTCATCTTCCATGACTGGTTCGACCTTCGCTACGACCGTGGCGAAGACGTGCGAGTCACGAGAGGAAAGCGTGCTGAGCTGAAAAACAGGAAGATCACAGATGCTGTGTGGCTGCGCGATCGCGTCGGCGGTGTCGAGCGCGGCGGCAACATGGTTGCGCCGTGCCGATACTGCGGGACGAAGGTGCAGCGCAAGGACCGCAGCACGTGGCAGTACGACCATGTGGAACCGACCAAGTACATTGGCGCGGCAAACATCGTGATCGCATGCACGGACTGCAACAAGCAGAAGCAGCAGCGCACGCCTGCCGAGGCGGGCATGGTGCTTCATCGCCCTGGGTGGATGCCCGGGCAGGCGGACTGGTCAGCGCCTCCAAAGAGCGCTGAGCGGAACACGGTCGAGGACACGCCGCGTCGCGGCGGAGCTGTCATGGTCGAAGCCGGGAGGGACGCGAATCCCGTCGAGGGGACGCCCTCGGGTCAGGTCGAATCCTCCCTCCCTTGGAATCCCAGCAGCACCGCCGCCGGCACGGACGTTGATCTCCCGGACGCTCACGCGCTCGACTGGGGGCAGGCAGCAGGCGAGGGAGGCGAGGATCCCGTCGAGGCTAACGCCTCGGGTCAGGTCGAACCCGCCCCCAGCCTGCGCCGCGCAAACCCACTCCGACCTGCGACGGCACCTGCGGCAGCCGCAGCGGCAGCCGCGACGGCAACAAATCCTGCCGCAGCGGCAGCCGCAGCGCAGGAAAATCTTGCCGCGACGGCAGCAAAGCGGGTGTCTACGCGCGCACGCGCGTGTCAGGGCAGGGAGGGGCAGGGCAGGGAACTAGATAGGGAAGGGTCTGGCTGGGAGACTGGCGGGGCCGGGCAGGGTGAACCTGCCTCACCCCGCAGGCGCAGGCCACGACGCAAACGTCAGGTGAGAAATCCTGGCGCTTCCCCTGAAGGTTCTCAGCCCATGCCCAACCCCTCATCTGCTGGTCTAGCAGGGGAGGCTCCTAGCCCACAGGTGGGTGGGCAGTGGGGGTCTCCCTGGTACCAGTGGCGAGGTCGTCCTCCGGTGGACGATGACGCCGTGTGCCCGATTCACGGGGCCGATGTGCCCTGCCGTCTCTGCCTTGAGGAGGAGCCGTGCTGAACCGTGTGTGCTCATCCGGGTGTGCATCACCTGGTGAGCATCTTCCTGACTGCCAGGATGACGCATGCCGAGGCTGCGCCCCCAGCTCGGCTTACGTCGGGGTGTTGTGTGCGAGGTGCTGGGGGAGACTCCAAGCCGTCGTGCGCACGATGCCGGCACTCGTCGGCGATCTGATGAGCGGGGACGACGCGCCCTCGGTGGTCTCATCCTCTGGCGGTGGTCGCCCGCCTGGCTCGTCCTCGCTGTACCCGCAGCAGAGGGCAGCTGCCGACGAGCTCGCGGCCGCGTTGGCCTCGTGGTGTATCCAGGCAGGCGAGCATATCGGCGTGGAGGCTCCTCGGCCGTCCGGCCTATGGTGGTCTGCTCCTGGTCGCAAGATCGACTCGGAGACGGGCGAGGCATACCTCGTCGAGGCAGAGCCGGTCGGTATCCGTGTCCCTGCGGCGCTGACTGAGCTCGTCCGCTGGATTGATCCACTGCTCGACCGCGTCGCGGCCGCACCGTGGGCGCCCGAGATGCTTGCCGACCTGGCTAGGCTCGATGCCGGCGCACGCGCGAGGTGGGCAGTCGAAGAGCCAGAGCGGCGGGTGCGGGACATTGCCTGTCCCTCATGCAACGCATACTCACTCGTGGTTACGCCCGTCCGAGTCGTCGGTGGGCAAGAGCAGGTCACCTGCTCGCGCATCTCCTGCGGGCGCGTCCTGTCCTCCCAGGACTGGGAACGCCTGCGCGCCTGGTCGGTGCTGGTCGCTCGCATGTCAGCAAAGACCGAGGAGCCGTCGGCATGATCGTGGCGGGGGAGGAGTGGGAACGACAGTGCGATGTGCCGAAACATGTCCCCGGCCTCCCCGCGTCCACGGTCCGGGTGTGGGCGGCGGCGGGCCGGGTGCGGTCGGTCAAGGTCGGCGGCTCCGTATGGGTATCCGTCGAGGACGTGTTGGCTGCTGCGGCCTCGTCGCGTCGACGCTGCGCGACACGACACGCGGACCGGGCAAAGGTTGATTGACAGCGCCGCATGGCAGTTGTAACATCTGTGCCAACGGCAGAAGTGTCGAACAAGCCCCGAGGTGGTTACCGCCCGGGGCTTTCGCGTACCCGCCGATACAGCGGAGCTCCGAGAGGATGAAGCGTCATGGCGTGGTCATCGAGCGATCGCGCATCGCGGCTCCCGGCCGATTGGGATGAGCGCCGTGTCTTCGTCCGAGCACGCGCAGATGGACGATGCGAAGCGCTCCTGCATGACGGGACGCGCTGCCCTGCAGCTGGTGCCGAGTGCGACCACATCACACCTGGTGACGATCATCGAGCGACGAACTTGCAGTGGTTGTGCTCGTGGCATCACAAGCGCAAGACTCAGCGAGAAGCCGCGGCCGCATTAGCCGCAGAGCGGGCACGAAACGCACCACGCAAGCGCAAGCATCCCGGCCTCATCGACTAGACCCCCACCAAGGACCCCCTCCCCGCCCCGCCCAGACACCGTCAAGAGCTGTCGTTTTTTGTTTGTACGGGTCTGGGGAAATATCAACTGCTCGTAAGCGTTGATAGCTCAACGCAAACGCCGGGCCGTGGGGTGAGGGTGTGGGGGAATTTAGAGGGGTGCTAGGGTGCCGTCCTGGTACACATTCTTCGTGACGGTGATGTATCGCCCCTGCGAATAGAACTCGATCCGCTGTCCACGCCACATGCGCTTGAAGCCACGCTGCGGGGCGGCAGTGCCCCAGATGTGCAGGCCGCGCCCAGACGGCGACACCTCGACATACGAGCCCTCGTAGTACGCGAGCAGAGCGCGAGCGGCCTCGTTGGGGATGCCGTGCTCATCGAGGCAACCGTCGAGGTCGATACAGCCGATGCCATCCCCGAGGACGAACCCCAGGGGAGCGCCAGTCGCGCTTGCGGCCGCGTGAGTGCTCCACGTGCTCGGGTCAGTGACAGATGCCCAGTGCCCCGTGCGTGAGCACAGTGGGCGTTTGTTGATGTGATTGACCCATCGGGGGCGGCTGGTGAGCTCGACGGGCAGGCTTCGTGGGGCTTGCATCTGCGCGGCGCGGTGGTGAGCGACGCGGCATCGGGCCGAGCAAAAGCGCGCGTCAACTCGCGCCCATTGTTTGAGCGGAGCCGAGCAGTGTTCGCACGTTCTCATGAGTCATATTGTAACGGATAATGCGTTGATATTCTGCGGATTGGAGGGGTAGTTATGGCTGGACGTGGCCCCGCGCCGAAGCCGAAGGGCTCGCGAGCTCGCCGGAACAAAGACCCCCAAATCCTGCGTATCATCACGGCGCAACCTGTCGAGCAGCCGTCGCTGCCGGTCATTGAGCAAGTCGTGCTCGACGAGAATGGCAAGCCCCGGAAGAAGCGGTTCACGTGGCCGACGGTGACTCGCCGCTGGTGGAAGATGTGGGGCGAATCGCCGCTCAGCGCGGAATACACCGAGACTGATTGGTCGTTCTTGCTCGATACCGCGTATCTGCATGCCCAGTATTGGAAGGGCGATTCCCGAGTTGCGAGCGAGCTCAGGCTGCGCGTCGCTAAGTTCGGGGCAACTCCTGAGGACCGTGCCAGGCTCCGGATTCAGTTCGCGGTGGCCGATACCCTCGAAGACGACGCCGACAGCGCCATTGATGATGTGGTGCCCGTTTCTGCGCGTGCGCGCAGGCGACAGAAGAAGCTGAGGGCGGTGTAGCGTGCCCTGGCAACCGATCGACGAGGACGATGAGTTCCCGACGCTCGGATACGACGTTGCGGACTGGATGATGGAGTTCCTCCTCATGCCGGACCGGGACGAGGACAGTGAGGAACACATCCCGTTCGTGCCCACGCAGGAACAGATTGAGTTCCTCGCGAGGCTGTATGAGCTGAACCCGGACACGGGCCGTCGAGTGAAACAGCGCGCGGTGCTGTCGCGTCCGCGTGGGTGGGGCAAGAGCCCGTTTATCGCGGCGATCTGCTGCGCCGAAGCGATGGCCCCCGTTCTGTGTGACGGGTGGGATGCTGAGGGGCAGCCGGTCGGCGTGCCGTGGTCGACGCGGCGCACGCCTATCGTGCAGGTCACGGCGACCACCGACGACCAGACGGCGAACACTTGGGACCCATTGCTCGAAATGCTGCGTGGCTCTCCCGCCGAGTCGGAGTACGGCCTCGACCCGATGGACAGCTTCGTAGCCCTACGTCGCGGCCGGATCGAGAAACGAACATCCTCGGCGACCTCCGTCAAGGGGGCGAAGGCTGTTATGGCGGTTATGGACCAGACGGAAACGTGGTTGCCGTCGAACGGCGGCCCGAAGCTGGCGAAAACATTGCGTGCGAACGCGGATAAGCTCGGCGGTTTGACGATCGAGACCCCCAACGCCTACACGATCGGCGAACGCTCGGTCGCGGAGACGACAGCGCGATTCTATGAGCTGATCAAGGCTGGCAAGGCCAAGCCGGAAGCTGCTCGGGGCTTGTACTACGACCACCGTGAGGCCCCGTTGGACACCGACATCTCGGACCGTGAATCGCTCATCAACGGTCTGCGCATCGCCTACGGAGACTCGGCAGCCGACCCCAGGGGATGCGCGATCCACGAGCCCGAGTGTGAACCCGGCTGGGTCGACATCGAGCGCATCGCGGATAGCTTCTGGCATCCGGATAACGACCCGGCGGACATGTGCGCCAACTTCCTCAACCAGATCAACAGCGCGTCCGACGCATGGCTCACGATGCCGGAGCTGCGAGCCATCGAAGACCACACGAAGCAGATCAGCTCCACTGAGCCGATCACGCTCGGCTTTGACGGGTCAGAGGGTCGGAAGATCGGTATAGCCGATGCAACAGTCCTGATCGGCTACTCGGTGACGCAACGGCACCTGTTCAAGGTTGGGATTTGGAGCCAGCCAGACGGCCCTGCAGGCGAGGGGTGGCAGCCGCCACGCCTCGAAGTGGAGCAAACCGTTCGTGAAGCCTTCGAGCGATTCAATGTTGTGGGGTTCTACGCGGACCCGTCGGCTGGCTGGGCTCAGGATGTGAAGGGCTGGGAGGCGCGCTACTCGCGCCGACTGCGCGCCAAGATCAGCGCGTCCGAGCCGATCCGGTACCCGCAGCGCAACGTCAGTAAGACCTGCGAGAACTTCGCGCAGCTCTTGTCCGCGATCCATCAAGGCCTCGTCACATACGACGGAGACCCAACGATGACCGCGCACCTGCTCAACGCTCGTAAATCGCCCAGGCAATCGGGGTACGTCCTCGTCAAACCTGCGGACGACCAGGACTACTCGAAGATTGACGCCGCCTGGGGCGCCATGTTCGCCTACACGGCTGGACTCGACGCCGTCGGCAAGGGTGCAGCCAAACAAACCAGCCGCCGTGCACCGAGGCGGCTCTACTAACACACACCGGGGGAGGAGGCCCCACCTCATGACGAAAACGCCCGAGGAATGGCTCGCCTACCTCACAGCAAAGATGGACAAGGAGCGTCCACGAACGGACCTCCTACGCTCCTACACCAACGGATCATCTCCCCTGCCGGAGATGGGCCCTAATCTCGCAAAGGCATGGCTGAAGTTCCAGAGGCGTGCGCGCACCAACCCCGGCAAGCTCGTCGTGTCAGCGCTAGCGGATCGTCTCATCCCCAACGGGGTGACAGTCGGAGCCAGCGAGGACAGCCCCGCAGCTCAGGCGGCCGCGCGCATCTGGCGCGACAACCGCCTCAAAGTGGTCTTCGCGGACGCAATCTGGGACGCGGCCACCCTCGGCCACGGCTACCTCCTGGTCACCCAGGACGAAGACGGCCGAGCATGCGTCACATACGAGCGCCCCGAACACATGTACGTCGAATCGGACCCGGTCAAGCCCTGGCGCGCGCTCGCGGCTATGAAGGTCTGGCGAGACCAGGCGGCCGGCCTCGACCACCTCGTGATGTGGACTCCGGGCCTACGCATGTCCTACACGCGCTCGGCATACGACAAGTCGCGGCAACTGATCTCCCGTGTGTCCGGGGACTGGCGACTCGACCTCGGCGGCGTCCAGCCCTTCGAGGGAGCGCCCCCGGTCGTGGTCCTCGAGAACAGGCACAGCATGGGCGAGTTCGAGCACGTGCTCGACCTGATCGACCGAATCAACTGGCAGACCCTGCAGCGCTTGGTCATTATCTCGATGCAGGCCTTCCGACAGCGAGCACTGAAGTCGTCTGAAGGGTCGGCGGGTCTGCCGGCCGAGGACGAGTCCGGGAACGCGATCGACTACCAGGCGATCTTCGAACCCTCACCCGCAGCCCTGTGGGAGCTGCCCCCGGGTGTGGAAATCTGGGAATCGTCCCAGACGCAGATCACGGAAATCTTGAACGCGACCAAGGACGACTGGCGCGAATTGGCGGCCGAGACCGCAACGCCTCTCTCGATTATGCTCCCGGACTCCGCGAACCAGTCGGCGGCGGGAGCTGAGCAACCCCAGAAGGCCCTCCTCTCCAAGGCGGGTGACAGGATCGAGCGCTTCAAGCCCGCGCTCGCGTACCTCATCGTCAAGGCGCTCGCGGTCGAGGGATACACGCTGGATGAGGCAGAGACCGTGGAGGTCCTGTTCGTCCCGCCGCACGCTGTCTCCCTCACCGAGAAATACGCGGCGGCCGTCCAAGCGCGCAATGCCGGCGAAGCGTTGGAGACGATCCAGCGCAACATCCTCGGCTACAGCCCCGAGCAGATCGCACAGGACAAGCAACGCCGTGCTGAGGAGCAACTCGCACTGGCGTTCGCCCTCCAAGACAAGCCGCAGCCGCAGCTGACAGACGAGGCCGCAACCCCGGGTACGGGGGGGGAGACCCAGCAGACCTGAAACTCAGGTTTGATGCCCTCGGCACGGCGATCCGCGCCGGCGTCGCTCCTGAATCAGCGTCGGAGGTCGTCGGCCTCGACGGAATCCGATTCACGGGCGCCGTCCCCGTCGCACTCAGGCTCCCAGAGACACAGTCAGCGACACTCGAGGAGAAGTAACGATGCCGGACCTGGACTCGCTCAACAGCCTCACTGAGGCCTATGACAGCCAGGTCCACGCAATCCGACAGCAGATCACCGCCTTCGGACAGGCCTACTGGGACTCACTCCCGCACTACAGGGCCAGCGCCGTCGAGGACATGATCCAAGCGATCACCCCCCGAGTGACCGCAGGCCAGCTCCGCATAGCCGACCTGACGCGTGCATACCTCGCCCAGTGCGCCCGCGAGCTCGGCTGGAAGGTCGCACTCCCACCCATCGACCAGGACGAGATACGCGGCGCTCGCGGCGTAGACCCGCGCGTCGTCTACCGGCGTCCAGCCGTCGACGTGTACACCGCGCTCGCGGCTGGCAAGCCTCTGCCGCAGGCTGCGGCTGAGGGGCGGCTTCGGCTCACGCAGTTGATCGGTGGGGACATGCAGCTGGCGAAGGTGCATGCGTCTCGGCAGTCGATGCGGGGCTACCCCGAGGAGGGGCAGTTCTATCGGCGTGTGCTCACGGGGCGCGAGAATTGCGCCCTCTGCGTGGTCGCGTCGACGCAGCGCTATTACCGTGGTGACCTGCTGCCGATTCACCCGGGATGCGACTGTGGGGTGCAGCCTCTTCCTCCGGGCCTGGCAGTCAATCAGGTGATCGACGAGGACTTGCTCGAACAAGTCCACCAGATCACGGCGGACCGCCTCGGTGTCTCTGACCGGGGTGGGCGCACGCCGGATTATCGGAAGCTCCTGACGGTCAGTGAACACGGCGAGTATGGGCCAACGCTGTCGTGGTCGCAGCCCAAGGCCAAGCCCAAAACCAAGGCGGGGGAGTCCGAGCCGCCTAAGCCTCCCAAGCCCCCGAAGGCACAGCATGGAACGTCGGGAGAGCAGCAGCCTCCGGAGAGCCCTGCACAGCGCTTGGCGCGCCAGCAGCGTTTGAAGTCAGACCTTTCGGCGTTGGCCCCGGATGGAAAGTTCGGGCAGGAAATCCTTGAGTCTCATGAGATCGACTTCCTGGAACGCTTCGAAGCGAGGGGCGAGCGGGCTAAATGGATTCGACGGGACTTAGTAACCCGTAAATCAACGAACGATTTCTACTGGGAAACGAATAACAGCATTGCCTGCGAGCTGAAGAGCACGAGCACAAAGTACAGAACGATCAGGATACACATCCAGGATGCGGTCATTAACGCTCGCGACAATCACGGGGTAGTTAAAGACGTATTCGTTATTGACCTGGGGAAACGCAAACTATCCAGCAAGCTACGAAAACAGCTATCGCTGTATAACCAACGAGTCCAAGACGGACAGATACGGCGTCTCTTCGTGATGTCGGATGATGGGGATCGTTTCGAAGAAATACCACTCGCATGAAAGGGACGGGCCCCATTGCCCGGACGTTCTGACGGTTGATTATTTCACAACTAGTCCAGGGGGGATGCCCGTCCCTAGGAACAAGGATACCAGACTTCCTCGCGCGTTGCGTGAGGTGAGCGCCCCGGAGCCGTAACGGTGAGGGGTTTTCATTTACCCGGAATGGGAGGAACCACCATGAAGAACCACCTGAAGCACCGTCCATACCTTCGCTTCGTCGACGGCGCGTCCGCAGAGGCGGGAGGGGATGCTGCGTCCGCTCAGGAAACCCCCGCAGCCGCTGAGGATGCAGCCCAGCAGGTTGACTGGGAGGCCGAGGCGCGGAAGTGGAAGGAATTGTCGCGCAAGAATGAGTCTCGGATGAAGGAAAACGCCGAAAAGGCGCGCTTATACGACGAGGCTCAGGAGCAGGGCAAGTCCGAGCTACAGAAGGCGCAGGAAGCGGCAGCGAAGGCTGAGGCGCGAGCTGCAGCGATGGAGGCCGAGGCGATGCGAGCCAAGGTCGCGGCAGCGACGGGCGTAGACGCAGACCTGCTGTCTGGCTCATCAGAGGAGGAGCTGAGGGCATCTGCTGAGCGTCTCCTGGCGTGGCGCGGCACGCAGGTCCCCAAGGGTGCTCCCGCGACGGATGCGGGGGTTCGTGGTGACGAGATCAGGGCTGCCAGACAGCTCACCAGGGAAGACCTCAAGAGGATGTCTCCCGCAGAGATCATCAAGGCCCGTCAGGACGGGCAACTGAACAACATCATGGGCATCGCATAGCGAGCCAAGAAAGGACACACAATGACTCTCACGCATTTCATTCCGGAACTGTGGTCGGCAAGCATCCTCGAGAACTTCCGCCGTGACACGGTTCTCGTCGGGATGGCCAACCGCGAATACGAGAAGGCCTTCACCGCGGGCTCGAAGATTCACATCCCCGGCATCGTCGATGTGAAGGTGAAGGACTACAAGACCGGCGCAGTCACTGGGACTGGTGGCGCTAAGGTGCCGCGCACGACCGTCCCCGATGCCGTCGAGTCCACGGGCATCGAGATCACCATTGACCAGGAGAAGAGCTTCGACTTCCTGGTCGATGACATCGACGCCGCGCAGGCGAACCAGTCTCTCGACGCCTACACCAAGTCGGCGGCGGCCGCGCTCGTTGAAGACGCGGAGACCTTCCTGACCGCGATGCTGACCTCCAGGGGCACGGCGGTCACGGGCATCGCGAACCCGACGAACTGGGAGACCGCATACGGCGCGATCCTGAAGCTGCGCGGCAAGCTCTCGGCCGAGAAGGTCCCTGCCATGGACCGCGTGCTCCTCATCAACGCGGCCTTCGAGGAGTTCCTCCTCTCTGACGGCTCGAAGCTCACCAGCTTCGACAAGTCGAACATGACGGACGGCCTCCGCGAGGCGACGATCGGTCGTCTCCTGGGCTTCGACGTGGTCACGAGCCCCTGGCTCGATAACACGAAGCCGATGGCCGTTGCGTTCCACAAGCCGTCCGTGGCCTATGTGTCGCAGGTCGAGAAGACCGAGTCGATGCGCGCGGAGCAGACCTTCGCGGATCGCGTTCGCGGCCTTCACGTCTACGGTGGCGCAGTCCTGCGCCCGAAGGCGATTCAGGTCTTCAAGGCGGCGTGATGCAGGTCAGAGGAGAAAACGGGATCGAGTTCGAGCTCGCGGACGAGGTCGCCACGGCAATGGTCACGGCAGGCATCCTCGAGGAGGTCATCTCCGATGAGGACGCGCTGCCCATCGAGGCCTCGCCTTCGAGTGAAGACATGCCGGCCGACGAGGGCGACACTGCTGAGGAGACTTCGAAGAAGTCCAAGAAGTAGGGGGGGGCGATGCCTGTTCCGCTGGTAACTGTCGAGGACATTGCGGCCGCGCTCGGCCGCCCCCTCACAGACTCGGAGTCGGCGCGGGCAACGTTCATCGCTGACAAGCTCGCCGAGGCCTTCCGACAGCGCGCACGCCAGACGTTCACGGTCGAGACGTACACGCACCGGCTGAAGGTCGACGCGGGCGGGCGCGTCGTCCCCACGCGGGCGCCGCTCGTCTCCGTCGAGGCTGTCACGACAGACGACGGGCAGCCGATCCCGTACCAGGTAAGGCACGGCTTCATCCAAGTCGCACTGGCAGCGAACGAGTTCGTTGTCGTCACCTACGCGGCAGGCCTCGCCGAGGTCCCCGCAGCGGTACGACTCCAGCTCGCGGACAGTGCGCGACGTATCCTCCTCATCCCCGACGCCGCCGCACAAGGCACAACCCAGATGACCGAGACGACGGGGCCGTTCACACAGACCCGCCAGTACGCCACCTGGGCAGTCGGGGGACAGGCCATCCTCTCACCGGATGACCAAGCGCTCGCGGACGCTTACCGCCCGCGACGCGCTGGTCACGTGTGGGTGATGGGAGGGGCCTGACGTGATGGAGGAATGGAAAACCCCGGTCCAGGTAGAAGGGACCGTCCATCGTGACGGGGACGGCTACCTCGTCGAGGAATCCAAACCGCGCCTCATCGGGGGCTGCCTGATCGCTCCGGGACAGTTCACGGTGCCGGGCTTGCTCGATCAGGCAGCCTCTGAGCGGGCCGACGAGACCGCGACACTCTACCTCCCGAGGGGAATAACGCTGGACGTCGGGGATGTCATCCGTGTCCCGGCCGAGCATCCGCTCGGCGGGACGTGGAGGGTCGAGGAGCCTTCCTCGCCGTGGCCGCGCGGAACCGCTGTCGTGATCTCACGGAGGTGAGGAATGGCAGTCAAGTTCGTGCGAAATGACGTCTCAATTGAGGCTCTCCTGCAATCCGAGGGCATCGGTCGCGCGATGGTCAGCGAAGCCGAAGCAGTGCGCTCTGCGGCCGAGGCGGCGGCCCCGAAACGGGATCGCGTGCTCTCGGACGCATACAAGGTCGAGGCTGTGACAGCCACGGTGAAGACGCGCCGAAACGGCTCGTCTCGCAGGGCTGCCGGCCGAGTCGCCAACGACGCCCCGCACGCCGTGCCCGTGGAATTCGGGCACTTCACCGCAGACGGTCGCCGCGTCGCCGGGCACCATACGCTCGGCAAGCTCGCGGGCTCCAAGCGCGCACGACGAGGAGGCCGGTCATGAAGTACACGGACCCAGTCCAGGTGCTACGAGATGCGATCACCTCAGCAACGGGGGCGCAGACAGTACGGGTGATCCAGGAGGGCAGCCTCCCGGACACGTGGCCGATGCCGCTTGTGCATGTCTACGCGACCCAATCCCAGGACCTCGAATTCGAGCGCATCACCTCCGTCGTTGTCGACGTGTACGCCAAGACCCCCACAGGGCCAGGCGTCGGCGGCGCGGAGGCGCTCGCGGATGAGGTTGTGGATGCTCTGTCAGTTCGTCCTGTGGTGGGGGCCTCTGGGTGGGTGGATGAGGTTTCTGTGCCGTCTCGCCTGGGGGTGCGCGCCGCTTATGGCGTCGTTGAGGTGGTGGGCCTCAGCGTGGAAGTCACTCAACGTCCCACCGGCTAACCAATCTGATCTAGAAAGGACCCTGATATGGCCGATACGACGACCATTGAGGCACTGAAGAGGAAGCACAACAAGGCAAAGAACGTCAGGAAGGCTCTCAACGTCCTGGCGTTTGTAGCGCCGCTCACGGCCGCTGTCCCGGACGCGCTGACAGGCGCAAGCGGCGCGATGAAGCAACTCTCCGCGGACTGGACTCCGCTGGGAATCTTCACGACCGATGGCGGAGAGATCACGCCTGACGTGTCCGTGGACGACGTCGACGGCCTGGGCTACGCAGAGCCTGTGCGCTCTGACCTGACCAAGGCAACCAAGACGATCAAGCTCAACATCTTCGAGCTGTTCCGCAAGGAGATGCTGAGCCTGACGCACGGCGTTGATCTCTCGCAGGTCAAGGCGAACGCGACCACGGGAGAAGTGGTGTTCGATGATCCGCTTCTTCCGTCCATCCCGGAGAAGCGTCTGCTGCTTGTCGCCGCCGACGGTCCTGCCGACGACGAGTGGCTGATGGGCTGGTGTTTCACGCGAGCCAAGCTCGTATCAATGCCGACGATCTCCCTGAAGGCGACGGACCCGATTACCGGCGACCTCGAATTCAAGGCATTCGCCGACGAGGCCGCAGGAACGGCCTGCCGTAATTACTACGGCGGCTCGGCGATGCTCAAGCACCGTGACATCACGGGCTTCAGCGTCTGACACATGCTGCGGGCGGGGGCCGGGGATGTTCTCCCTCCGGCCTCTGCCCGCTACCACCCCCAGGAGAACACCACAGGATAGGACAAGCATGGAACAGCTGACCTTCACGAAGACGATCAAGACGGACGACGGGAACGACCTCGTACTCACGCGAGTCACCAACGACGCAGCCGACGCAAACACTCTGCGCGCACAGGGATGGACAGAAGCCCAGCCCGACGAGCAGGAAACGGACGCACCGACGCTGCCTGCCCCGCCCGCCAGCACCCAGCGCCGCGACAACTGACAAATACCAACTAGGAGAACACCAATGGCAGACAAGATCACCCCCACCCTGACCCTAGCCGCCCTCAACAACCTCGACGGCGCAGCAGAGGCCACCCCGTTCACCTTCGGGCTCAACAATCGCATCGTGACCTTCCCTGACCCCCTGGGCCTGAGCCCCGAGGCCGGCGAAGACCTCCTCCTCGACCTTGGCGGCGGAAAGCGCGCCACCGAGGTTATCAACAAGTGGCTATCGGAGGAAGACGCCGCATTCGTCACCAAGCATCTGACGCTGCGCCAGATGCTGCTCCTCATGCGACAGGCGTCCAATCACTACGAGGCCTCGCTCGGGTCCCTGGGGGAAGGGCGCGCCTCTACGACCGCCTGACACGGTACGAGAGGCAGATCGTTGCGGACCTCGCGGAGCAGGGCTGGGACACATACGCCCTGTTCCGTGACCGCCGATACCGATTCCTCCTGACTCTGATCGACGAGCTGCCCTCGACGAGCCGAACCGTCGCAGCGATTCTCAACGACCCAGAGGTCGCAATCGAAACCGCGATGGCGATCGCCGAAGCCGCGGACGACGACACCGAGGCACAGCTCCGAACACAAACCCCCGAGGTCAGAGTCCTGCAGGACATCTTCGACCTGCTGGTCTCTGCCTTCGGAGGAAAAGAAACCTACCCACGACCCGAGAGCCTCACCGCGATCGCACTCGAGGACGCACGCACGAGCGTCCGAGACCGCAGCGCCCACCAGGCGCTCGCGGCTCTCATGCCGGGGTGGAGTCCACAAGAAACCTGAATATCTACCTGTAGGAGGTCTGCGTGGCTGGCGTGTATCAAGCAGGCACTGTCTATGTCGATGTGGTTCCCTCGATGCGGGGATTCTTCAAGAGCATCGAGAACGCGACAGCCACGCAGCTCCCGCAGGTGGCTGGCGATGCGGGAAAGAAGTACGCGGAGAAATTCAAGGAGAAGGTCTCCGAGTCTGGCAAGGACCTCGTTAACGCGATCGCCGATCCTCTGGGCAAGTCAACGGCGCGCCTTCGTCAGGAGGCAGCGCAGGCTGGGGCAGCCCTGCAGGAAGCGCACGCCAAGGTGGAGAAGTCTTCCTCGGCGCTCGCGAAGGCACGCGCCGAGGAAGAGACTGCTGCATCTGCGGTGGAGCGTGCCGAGCGTGCACTCGCATCAGCACGTTCCAGCTCATCCGCTGACTCGGCGGCTGTCGCCCGCGCGGAGTCGGCGCTGGCCTCGGCGCGTGAAGCGTCGGCAGCAGCGAACAAGAAGGCCGACCAGGCGTCCGCTAACCACACGGACTCTCTGCGCAAGGAGAAGGCCGCGTCCGACAGCGCGAAGGCGGCAACCGAGGCGCTTGACCAGCGTATCTCGAAGGCCCCGTCCAACTGGGAGCGCTTTACGACGTCGCTGAAGGGCTGGGTGCGCGAGGCCGACAACGTCGAGCGTGAAGCCCACGAGGTTGATTCCTCGCTCGGTCTTGTCGGCTCGGGCGTGACGTCGCTCGGTGGTCTCGTGACCTCGGCGCTAGGGCCTCTAGCGCTCCTGGGTGCGGCTGTCGGCATCGGCGGTTTCGCGTCCGAGGCTATCGCGGCCTCAGACGCGACGAATAAATTTGCCGATACGCTGCGCTTCGCTGGCGTCGATGATTCGATGATCGAGCGGCTCGGTGCGTCCGCGCAGGAGTACGCCGACCGCACGGTCTACGACCTTGCCGACATTCAGGGCATCACGAGCCAGCTCGCCGCAAACAGTGTGGACGGCTTCGACCGTCTTGCCGAGGCAGCCGGCAACCTTAACGCAGTGTCGGGCGGCACCGCCGACACGTATAAGAGCCTTGGTCTCGCCCTCGTCCAGGTCAACGGTGCCGGCAAGTTACAGACCCAAGATTGGAATCAGGTCGCCAACGCCATCCCGGGCGCGAGCGGCAAGATTCAACAGGCCCTCTCCGACATGGGTGCCTATACAGGCAACTTCCGTGAGGCCATGGCGGAAGGCCAAATCTCTGCGGAAGAGTTCAACCAGGCGCTTCTGCAGCTGGGCTTTGATGACGTCGCGGTCGCGGCCGCGTCGGACGTGTCGCGCATCGAGAATGCGGCCGGCAACTTGCAGGCGACGATTGTCGGCGGCTTCAAGGACATGATTGACCTCGCGAAGCCGCAGCTGACCGACTTCATGAGTTGGATGTCGGACACGCTCGGTGCTGGGTTCGCGTGGATCAAGGACGTGGGCGTGCCCTCGATCCAGGGAATCTGGGATGTGCTCGCCAACGGGAATTTCTCGGGGCCGATCTTCGGCCTCGAGGAGGACAGCGGCCTCGTCGACTTCCTGTTCAACCTGCGTGATGCTGGCATGGCCGCCTGGGAGATGCTCAAGTCTGGATGGGACGCGGCAACGAATCTCGCGGCGGCATTCGCGCCGCTCGCCCAGAGTGTGTGGGACATGGTCACTGCTTTCGGCGGGGATGGCCCGTCGGTGATTCAGCGAACCGCCGAGGCGCTAAAGGCCGTGTTCGACTGGGTTGGCAAGAACACTGACATCGTCGCTCCACTTGTCACGGCAGTTGTCGCTGGCACGGCGGCGTTCAAGGGTATGAGCGCGGCCATGGGCGCCGTGAACGCCGTGAAGGCGGCCGGTGGTCTTCTGCAGTTCGTCAAGGCCACGAACCTCGCGAAGGCCGCGCAGGTCGCGTTCAACTTCGTCATGAACATGAACCCGATCGGCGCGATCGTCACGGCGATCTCGGCGCTCGTCGCTGGCCTCGTTTACTTCTTCACGCAGACGGAGACGGGCCGGAAGGCGTGGGCGGCGATCACGGAGGCGTTCTACAGCTTCGTGGATTGGATCAGCTCGGCGTGGTCGTCCGCTATGGAGTCGATCTCCTCGTGGTGGACAGGAACCTGGGACGGAGTCTCGGGGTTCTTCTCGACCTACGTCGTGCAACCCCTGCAGACGGCATGGGAGGCAATCACGGCTGTCTGGGACGGCATCGTCACGGTGTTCAAGACCGCGTTCGCGATCATCGTCGGTGTTGTCCTGACGCCGATCAAGCTCTACATCCAGGCGTGGGTAGCGGTCTTCACCTGGGCTTACGAGAACGTCATTAAGCCTGTGTGGGATGCGATCTGTCAGGCGTTCACCTGGGCGTATGACAGCGTCATCAAGCCCACATTCGAGCAGATCGCTAGCACGTGGCAGTGGATTGCGGGGATCGCGACAGAGGTGTTCGGGGGCATCGTCTCATTCCTTGAGGGAGTGTGGACGGCGATCTCCGAAGGAGTGACGGCCGCGTGGAATCTCATCGTCGCGGGTGTCACCTGGTACATCAACACCGTGTGGAACATCGTCAGCACAGTCTTCACGACAGTCGCTGGCGTCGTCTCCTCGATCTGGAATGGTATCTCCTCCACTGTCTCGGGCGTCTGGGAGTCCATCAAGTCCACGGCGAGCGCAGCCGTCCAGTGGGTCTACGACAGTGTCACGAACGTGTTCTCGTCCATGTCGAGCGGCGTCTCCTCCACCTTCGACGGCATGCGCTCAGCCATCGAGTCCGTGTGGAACAAGGTGAAGAGCGTAGCGGCAAAGCCGGTGAACTTCATCATCGACACCGTCTACACCAACGGCCTGAAATCCATGGTGGAAACGGTCGCCTCGAAGATCGGCCTCTCACTCACCCTGCCGACGGTCCCCAGGATTGCCGAGTACGCCGGCGGCGGCATCGTCCCCGGCTACAGCCCCGGACACGACACGATCCCGGCGATGCTCTCCCCGGGCGAGGCAATCCTCGTCCCCGAGCTCGTCCGGCAGATCGGCCCGAGTAGGATCATTGCCGCGAACTACGCCGCCTCGAAGCGCCGCCCCGGTGGCAGCCCCGGCAAGGCCCCCACCGGATTCTCCGGAGGAGGCATCGCCCACTTCGCAGGAGGCGGCATCGCAGGATGGTTCGCCGATGCAGCACTCGGCGTCGCAGAGTTTTTCCGCGACCCGCTTGGCTCCATCGCGCAGCTCATCACCGAGCCCGTCCGAGGACTCATGAAGGGCATCGCCCCCGGAGTCATCGGCGAGCTCGGCGCAGGCGGCGTCGAATCCCTCCTCGCAGGAGTCGGATCATTCTTCAAGAAGAAGGCCGAGGAATCCTCATCGGCCGGACTCGTGGGCGCCGCAATGCGAGCCGTCCAAATGCAGGTCCCCTACGTGTGGGGCGGCTCAGCCATCCCGCCAGGCCTGGACTGCTCAGGCCTGGTCTACTGGGCTGCCCAGCAGCTTGGCCTGGGGTGGCCGCGCCTCACGGCAGCCGGATACCAGGCCGGCTCCACACCGATCCCCTGGACGCAGGCAGCCCCCGGCGACCTGCTGTACTGGGGAGCACCTGCCCACCACATCGCGATCTACGCCGGCGGCGGCCAGATGATCGAGGAACCAAAGCCCGGCCTCAACGCCAGGCGCACAGGTATCTGGGGCTCGCCGACCGTCGGCCGCTACGGCGGAGCTCGCAAGTACGACCGCGGCGGATGGCTCCCTACGGGAGTCACCGCAGCCGTCAACCAGACCGGCCAGCGTGAAGCGATCCTTACCGCGAGGCAGTGGGCCGACGTGTCCGCGCTCGCGGCCAGTGGAGCAAACGCGGTGCCGTCATTCGATGGGGCGCAGGTCAACCTTGTGTTGGACGATGGCCATTCGTTCCGTGCGCATGTGGAGTCGATCAGCACCGGCGTCCTGGTTCGTCGTAAGCAACTCGCTGGAAGGAGCAGGTAGTGGCTCGTGAGAATCTTTGCCGCAATCCGTCGTTCGCGTATCTACTGCGGGAATGGGCGAAGATCGCTCCGGCCACGGTGAGGATCGGCTCGGATACTGACTCGTGGGGCGGGCACGCTCGCCAGTCTCCGCAGTATCTGGCCATCGACGTGCCGCCCGGCACGCAGGGTCCGGCTGCCGCGCCAACGGCAGTCACTGTCGCCGGAGGGCAGACCGTCGCGATCTCGGCGCTTGTGCGCACGAGTCCTGGCCTCGCGGCTGCTGTCTCCCCGGAGTGGACCGTGGGCGGCCGCAGTGTCACGGAGAAGACTCCGGCGCTGTTGGCCGCCAGCGCGGATGGGGTTCGCCCTGTCTGGGCGTTCACCGCCCCATCTGGGGCGACGGCCGTGCGGCTTCGGTTCGAGGCCCGCACGACCTCGGCGGCCGAGCGCGGCACTCTGCCGGGCTGGGTGTACCTCGATGACGTCCTCATCGTCACGGCCCCCACCCCAGGCGAGGCACTCGAGGCAGCAGCGGGGGAGTTCTTCGACGGAGACACCCCGCCGAGCCGCATCGGCTATTCCTCGAGGGCGCTCACGCACCAGTGGACCGGCGCTCGCGGCGTTTCGACGTCGCGGGAGGTCGAGGCGGACGTCGATATGTCGTCGCTGCCTGTCGCGATTGTGGCGGGTGGACAGGCTCCCAGGGTCCAGATCGTGATTCCCCCGGCGTGCGTCCCCGCCGGGGCGGCCTGCTATGTCGAGGGCGTCACGGACACGGGCTTCACGTGGATTCCTCGCGGGGGAGTATGGTCCTCCAAGGGCTTGCAGCGCATCATTGGGGACCCGCTCGCACCGATCAACACGCCGATCAGGTACAGGCTGACGACGTCGAGGGGCCTCACGGTCGAATCGGAGCCGGTGGTCCGCTCATGGGGCGGCCTGTCGCTGATGACTGACACGGCGGGCGCGAAGCCTGTGAATGTCCTGTGGCAGGGCACTGACCAGCGTGAACTAAAACCGCGGGTGACTGAGCACGAGGTACCGGGCCGCGCGACACCCCTGGTGGTCTATGCGCCAACGATGGGTCGCGGCACGGTGTCTCTCACGGCTCGCACGAACCTGCAGGACACGGCGGCCATGAAGACACTTCTGGCGTCTCAGACGCCGGTGGCGCTTTTCCACAACCCGCGCCACTGCGTGCAGTGCAAGCGTGGGACGTGCGACGTCGATCCAGTGACGCTCATGTCGGTGACATCGGTATCGATGGAGCGTGCGCCGCGCCTCGACGTCGCCGAGCGCATCTGGCAGCTCAAGGGCACGATCGTCGATCTGCCGCAGCCGAACACAACGTTGACGTTGTCGACGTGGAACGACTTCGATAAGCGACGGCTGACGTGGAGTGGCCTGGATGCTCGTCGGTGGCCGTGGGATCAGTTCGACAGGACTATCTGGCAGGAGGACGCATGAGTATGCCGGCCGACGTCGAGCAGATTCCGGAGGACCTGCTGACCTCGGGCTACTCGGTGTCTGTCACCGTGGAGTCGTGGCTGGGATCGCAGTACCTGGGGGAGGTGCCCGTCGAAGATGGGTCGGTGTCGTGGGACGCTGGTCAGCAGGTGCAGGGCACCCTGTCCCTGACGGTGCCCCGTGTGGGAGCTGTGCAGGGGGAGGACTGGCGAGACTGGGACCCCGTGGACCCAGAGCACCCGCTCGGCTGCTACGGGCAAGTGCTCCATGTGAGCCTGACGGTCGGGTCGCTCGTCGATGCAGGCTGGTGGACGGTTCAGCTAGGCCGGTTCCTTATTACCTCGGTGGAGCCTGGGTCATCCACGGTGCGAGTGACGGGCAAGAGCCTGATGCAGCGCCTCGAGGAAGACAGGCTGACGGAGCCAATGGCGCCCGACCCGGCGGGCACTCTCGCGTCGGAGCTGCGCCGCCTGGTCGGTGCGCGTATCGGCGTGATCATCGATCCGGCGCTCGGCGATAGGCCCTGCCCGTCGATGTCTTGGGGCGAGAGCCGCATCGATGCGGTCTACGAGATCGCGAAAGCCTGGCCTGCGGCAGTGCGCGAGGGCGGGGACGGAATCATGTATCTGTCCCCGCCGACTACGCCGCCCACCTCGCGGCCGGCGCTGCTCCTCTCGGATGGGGAGGACGGCACGGTCGTGGGGGTGGCGGCCTCGGTGAGTCGAGATAAGGTCTACAACCGTGTGGTCGCCCGGGGGCAGCAAAGCTCTGACGAGGGTGCCCCCTCGTTCCAGGCGATCGCCGATCAGCTGACGGGACCGATGCGCGTCGACGGTCCCTACGGCACCGTGCCAAGGTTCTTTTCATCCCCGCTGATTACGAGCTACGAGCAGGCCAAGCGCACAGCCGAGGCGATGCTTGCCGACTCGGTCAGGAAGAAAATCAAGGTCCCCGTACAGCACGCCCCGGACCCGCGCATCCGACTGGACGCACACGTCGAGATCGTGACGCGGCCCGTGGACGCCGCCTCCACGAAGACGATGTGGGGCACCGTCTCCGCATACGAGGTGCCACTCACCTACAGGGGCACACAGAAAACCGACGTGGAGGTCAGCGTATGAGCAGCCCCGTGATGGACCTGATCTCGACGATGCCCGACGATCTGCCTCCCCGCTATGGCTCCGACAGAGCACCGACCGCGATCGCGCGCGTGGTCAGCCTCATCGAGGGCGGCCGCGCCCTCAACGTCAGCCTGTACGGCGGCCCTCCCATCCAGATTTCAGCCACGGCCGTCAACTGGAACGGAGTCGAAACCGCTCACGTCCTGCTCGACCCAGACACCGGCCGGGCGCTACACGCGCTCGGGCCGGCACCCAAACCGGAAAACCCCCTCCCCAAGTGGGAACAGCTGACCGCACCGACACGCAGCGTGCGCGAAGCCGTGCTGATCCCGCAGTGGGCGGGCACCTGGGACGGAACAGCATGGACACGGCACGGCGGCGGCGGAGCCTGGCAGGGCAGTGCGGGCGGGCACCGCCTCACAGGCCTCGCCGTATTCGGCCGCCAAGCCGAGGCGCTCGGACGCATCACGATCACGGCCGCCACGCTGACGCTCCGCCCGCACCCGACGGCCGTCGCATGGTCAGTACAGATCGCGCCTGCCACTTACACGGACACCGGACCCGTCACGACGGGCGCGACGATCAGCGCCCCCGTCCAGGTGGGCGCCACGGTCCTGGCCATCGACATGACACGCATAGCCTCCCAGCTCCTGACTCCGGGGACTGGCCTTGCCCTCGTCGGCCAGACATACGGCGGCGTTCAAGCCTCCGGAGACAGCCTCTCGATCCGCATCACCTACACCTCCCGATAGGACACCGCATGAGCTACATCGACCAGCGGGGACACCGAGTCCCCTCACCCACCGACCCCGCCCAGCGACAGGACCTGCTGGCCCTGTCCCTGTCCATCCCCTCCTACAAGGCTTGTGCCTCCGAAACGGCGGCGGCGCAGTACGTGTCCGCGCTCGCGGCTGCTGGCCTGGTGGCGTCGGCGGCGCAGCCTGTTTACGTGTGGAGGACCGACCTTAACGCCGTGAGGGTGTGGGATGGAAGGTCCTGGGCGGCAGAGTCGAATCTGCAGATGGAACTCTCGGCGGTCGGGGATATGCCCGTGGGTGCGGGCCTGAATCCGACTGTCCAGCCCGGCCTCATCAAGGGCGGCCGAGTCGCGGTGTCCAGTGCCGAGGTCGCGTTCGGGAATCTCTACATGCCGCGCGTGAACTTCAATACCCCGTTCCCGCACGAGTGCGTGTCCGTGAGTATCACGCCGCTGTATGGATCGGGGCCGGCCGGCTGGAACTTTAAGAACGGAAGGCAATTCTGTGTGGACGTGCTGGACAAGAGTGGCTTCAGGCCGATGCTACCCGGCGTGACCTCGCAGGAGCGGCATTCCTTCGCGTGGATGGCGCTCGGCTACTGACCGCCGACAACTGAACTTGCCCCTCGGACAATCCCGTCCGGGGGGTTTCGTCTACCCGATTGAGGAGAGACATATGGAACTGACTATCGAAGAACTCATGGAGTCCATGCCTCCGGCGACCGACACTCCGGCCGACGTTGTCACGCCCATCGAGTTCCCCTACGAGGAGGTCAAGCGATGAGTATGACAGCATCTAAGGCGCTCGCCTGGGCCGCAAGCCAGATCGGCTACTCGCGGTGGGATGACCCCCTGCCGGGGTCAGTGTATGGCCGCTGGTACGCCGAGCGTCACGGCGCATACTACGGCGAGAGCGGCGTTCCGTTCTGCGCCATGTTTGCCTCGTGGTGCCTCACCGATGACGACGGTAACTCGGTGATCCCCGGAGGGGATTTCGCCTACGTGCCCTACGGAATTTCTGCGGCGCGGGCAGCTGGTCAGCTCGTCGAACCGTCGAACGCAGCCCCGGGCGACCTCATTTGCTTTGACTGGGACGGGGACGGCGTGGCCGACCACGTCGGCCTGGTCGAAGCGAACTACGGGTCGTGGGTGCAGACAATCGAGGGCAACACCAGCTCTGGCGCTGCGGGCTCCCAGTCCAACGGCGGTGGAGTCTACCGCAGGTCCCGCGACTGGGACTCGGTGTGCGCGGTCATCCGCCCCTACTACTCCGACGCGGCCGCCGGCTCATCCAGCGGCTACACGGACATCACGGGAATCCAGCGCGCAGTTGGCGCGGACGCGGACAACGTCCTCGGCCCCGACACGACACGCCGCGTGTACGCGGTCGTGGCGGCGAGCTCGTGGGGTGGCCGCCAGTTCCCCCTGGGGGTCGAGTACGTCCAGACGATCATTGGGGCCGACCCGGACGGCATCTGGGGCGATGACTCGGACTCCGCGCACGACCGCGTGGTCGGCCAGCTGCAAAGCGCGGTTGGCGTCGAGGTCGACGAATACTACGGGGCCGTCACCAACGCGGCCATCAACGCGGCGCTCGCGGGCGCGGAGAAGGGGGAATGAGATGGATAAGCTGTTGATGGGGCTTCAGTCGGACCCCTTCATCATGACGGTCATTGTCGGCCTTGTGTGGCCGATGGTTCAGGCTGCGCTGGACAAGCCGTGGTGGACGCGCCGCCGCCGTGTGGTGCTCCTCGTCGCGGTCGCTCTCGTCACGACTGCGGCCGTGTGGGTCTCCGGCTCTTACCCGGCGACGTGGCGTCTGCTCGTCACGCAGATGTCCGTGTTCTTGGGCGTCGCCTGGTCGGTGTACACGATGCTATCCGCCGTCCGCATTAACGGTGCGAGCATCCTCGATTGGGTGGGCGCCGCGACTCCGGGCGGGCAGACGGTCGATGAGCTGACGGGCACGTCGGACAGCGCGCGTGATTGACATTATCGCCGACCCGAAGGTCGTCACAGCGATTGTCGCAGCGGTTGTCGCCATCATTGGCGCAGCCGCTGCGGCAGTCGTCGCGGGCCTGCGGTACGTCGGCCGACTGTTCGACGCGCGGCTCGCGCACATCTCGGAGACCGCGTCCGAGGCCCGTGATGCGGCGAAGAGTGCGGACGCGGAAATCAAGAACAATCACGATACGAATGTCAGAGACGACCTAGACAAGGCGATTGAGACTGTCTGGGTCGTGTCGGACCAGATCGGCGCTCTGTCCAAGCAGGTGACGGGCCTCCTCGATCAGGGTGCCCGTATGGAGGCGACCCTCAACGCGCACAGCGAGAGCCTCAGCTCCGTGCAAGCACGCGTCGGACGGATTGACGAGCGCGGTTCCAAGATGGCCGCTGAGCTCCACGACGAGCGGACGGCTCGGGAGTCCTCGCAGCGCACCATTGACGAACATGCGCACGACGCCCACGCCAGACTGCATGAGCGCCTCGACAGACTACAGGAGAAGGTTGACAAATGGGAGGAACGATCGTGAGCGGAAACGTCACGCGACTCGACGGCTCGCCCGAACCCCTCGCCTACATCACGGCGACCTTGAAGACGCAGACGGGGGAGGCCGCGTCCCTGATGGCAGTCGGCCCCGTCTCTCGGGCAGCTAACCCGCGCGGACAGATCATGCTGCCCCTCGATCTCACGGCACCGTCGCAGGTCCACCTGCGCCTCAGCGTCCCCGGTCGGACACTACGAGAAGCGACAGTCACGCTGAATCCCGGAATGGCCTACACGCTCGCCAGTGTGTTCTCCGGCGAGGCGACGCCTACCCCGGCACCTCAGACTGGCACGCCAGACGTGCACGTCGATAGCGACGGAGACACTGCAACCATCAGCGGCGTCGTCTCTGACGACGGGGACACCATCACTTTTGGAGGCTAACCATGGCAAAGCCCAAGCTCTACACGAAGCAAGGCACAGACAAAGCGATCGCGAAGGCCATTGAGCCGCTCGCGACGAAGGAAGAGCTCGCCCGAGCCTCCGCCGGTGGAAAGGTCGACCTCGGCGAATACGCCAAGCGCGCCGATCTGGCGCCCCTGGCCACACGAGCCGATCTCGCCGGATACGCCACACGCCAGCAGGTCGCTGAGCTCCCGAGCCGCGCGGACCTCGCCGGCTACGCCACCAAGACCGACGTTGCTGGCGTCGCCCGCACGAGTGATCTCACGGGCCTGGCCACCAAGGCTGAACTCGCGGGCCTGGCCACCAAAGCCGACGTGGCGGGCGTGGCCCACACGAGTGATCTCACTGGCCTGGCGACCAAGGCCGAGCTCACCGAAGCCCTGAAACGTGTCGGCATCACCGTGTGCTCCACGGAGGCCGAAGCGCAGGCCCTCCCGGACGGCACACTCTATTTCCTCGTCTCTGGCGCTACCCCTGCTCCGTCCCCGACTCCCGGACCGGCCCCCGCAGCTGGACCGACGCTCGTCGCCAGCGCAGCCGGTCAGGTCGTCGGCCAGACCGTCACGATCAAGGTCGATGGCAAGGCCGGCGACAAGATCGTGATCGGCCTGAACGAGAAAGCCCAGGGCACGCCGGCGAACCTGACCGTCCCGCAGGGCTGGGACCAGATCGTCGCCCCCTACTGGGTCGGCACGATGCGCGCCGTCGTCATCACCGGCCCATGGGCGCCCACTGTCACGCTGACGCTGAGCCAGAATGCGGAGATCGGCTGGGCTGCCGCCTCGATCCGAGGAGCCTCCACGATCAAGGCTGGCGACGTCAAGAAGCGCCAGGCCCCGCCGACCGAGACGACGACCTGCACGGCTCCCGCGCTCGCGGGTGCCGGCGTCGTGCTCGGCTTTGCGTTCGAGCGGACGAGCGCCGTTGAGTCCTCGGAGCAGGTGACTGTCTCTGCGGGCTGGGAAAAACTCGCCTTCGCGTCGCAGGAGGGCCTCAACTACCAGACGGTGACGTTGGCGCGCCGCACGGGCTCGCAGCCTGCAGACATGGTCGTCACCTACCCGAACGCGCAGGGGAGCAATGGCCTTGCGGTGCAGGTGATCGCGCATGCCTGACCTCGTCGTTTACGAGCGCCGGCGCGCAGGCGGTGACAGGGCTGGCGTCGTGCGCGTGCGCCGGCGCACAGGCGGGGATGTCGGCCTGTCGCTGCGTGCTCCGTCGACGCCGGTGATTCCTGCGGGCGAGGATGTGGTGACGGCCTTCCTGTCGCGGCGCCCGTTCTACATCAGTCATCGGATGGGTGGCACTGAATTCCCGGAGTTTACGCAGGCGGGCCTTACCGCTTCGTTGCGTGCCGGGTTTAAGGCGCTCGAGCTGTCCGTGAGGCGATGTTCATCGGGGGAGTTCATCGCTATCCACGACTGGAAGACATCGAGGACGGTTCCGGGCACGGACTACCAGATTTGGAACACTCCGTGGTCGACGCTGCGCACGCTCCGCCAGGCCTCGGGTGGGTTCATGCGGCTGACAGACATCGTCGATCAGGTGCCGGACGATATTGTTCTCGCGATCGACCACAAGACCACGTCGTCGGAGGACCAGCGCAATCCGGGTGACCTGGCGGCCGAAGAGCAGCTGTTCGATTACTTGGACACGACGTTCGGTGGGCACCCTGAGCGCAGGGTCTTGTGGAAGGTTTTCGCGAAGGGGACCGGAGCAAAGCGCGCGAAGGCCCGCGGCTACAAGGTCATGGCGATGCTCTACCCGAACGAGGTCGCGACCTCGGACCTGTCCCAGTGGGATGTCATCGGGATGGAATGGAGCGCCGGCGCGGACGTGTGGAATCGCCTGAATGCTTCGGGCAAGCCGACGATCGCACACATCATTGTCAACGACTCGCAGGCGCGCCAAGCGCTCGCGAAGGGAGCGACGGGGCTGATGGCCTCGTATCCCTCCCTCGTCCATCCGTAGAACAAGAAGGCAGCCCCGCACCCAAATTTGAGGGTGTGGGGCTGCCTTCCTCGTTTATGCGGCGGCTTTCACGGCGCTAATGAGCGCATCGTCCGGCAGACGCACGTAGCGTCTGGTCGTCTCAGGCCTCGCGTGTCCGAGGACAGCGCCGACGGCCAGTAGGTCGCGGGTGCCGGCGTACATGGCGGTGCCACAGCGGTGCCGGAGGGTGTGCCCGGTCCAGCCTGCAGGGAGTGCCCGAGCGAGTCGCTTCGAGACGTACCCAGCGGACAGGTGCCCGCCGTCTTGCCCCGGGAACAGGTAGCCGTGGCAGGCGGTCAGGGCGCGGCGCAGGTCCATGCGGATAACCGGAACATATCGGGTCTTCCCGCCCTTGCCCGTCACGTACAGGCCAGTCCCGTCCCAGTCACGGGAGTGGACGCGAGCGATCTCCATGCAGCGCAGGCCCGCGTAAGCGCCGAGGAGAATCATCGTGCGGTCGCGCTCATCAGCCCGAGCGAGCGCGTCGTGGAGCACGTCGTCAGGGACGGGCCGAGCGACACCGGCGGGCACACGCACGGCCGCCAGCCCCTGCGCAGGGTCGACGGGGACGAAGCCCGCTCCGTGAGCCCATCGGAAAAACGCTGTGATAGACCCGCGCACGCTCTTGCGAGTCTCGGGCTTCCACGACCCCGCGGAGAGCACATACCGCAGGTCAGTCGAGGTCACGGAGGCAGGGCCATCAGGGCATTCGCGGATGACCTTGCGAAGGTGGCAGGAGTAAAGACGAATCGTCCGGGGTGAACGGCCAGCAGCTTGCATGGCGGTAGTCCAATCTGCGACGGCCGCGTCCCAGTCCCAGAGGGGTGTCATCTGTGTGTGTCCTAGTTCTCTCGCAGCACCCCGCGCTCGCGGGAGGGGGATGAGCAGGCCCCCTGTTGCGACCCTTGCGGGGTAAGTGTTGGTGGCTGATTCACTGTCTCGCGACGGTGCGAGCGTGTCCACCGGAAAGATGCCGTAATCTAGGCGATGGAAGGAAGATCGTCGGTATCATCCCAGCTCGGGCACGAAGGAAACAAAAAGGTAACATTGTGACCAAGCCGATAACCGGACGGTTACTGGTTCGAATCCAGTCGCAGGAGCAGATGCCCCGAGTTCTCGTG
>ERZ773057.122-NODE-122-length-36355-cov-7.091322_pt1 | contig 36355 bp, 31 predicted proteins | sample MGYA00580629_ERZ773057 | MGnify/ENA primary metagenome ERZ773057 (study PRJEB29015, sample SAMEA2738143) | human oral metagenome | biome: human oral; feature: human-associated habitat; material: saliva | place: China | collected 2163 ...
ATGAATTCAGCTAGAGCTTGACATGCTGCCTTCTTGGTTTTTCTGCCAGGCTCAACCCCCGAGTAGCCGTATGCTCCAGCCGCATTCTCCCAATTCACGCCATCGGCCCCACGCCACCAGTTCAAAGGGTAGGACAGGCTTTGCCGCAGGTCACCGGTATCACGCTCAAGTGGGGGAGTGAATGAATGCAGAAAACCGGGGTGCCCTGGTGCCTCAAGAATCCCGCAGATTGCCAGAGTCTCAACGATCCCAACGGCCTCCGCTTGGTTGCAGGGAAGTAACTTCGCGGTGCGGATAGCGGTCGCCAAGGCAGTGCCACTGGCCTCGTCCTCCATGGAATCAGCCAGCTCCAAGATCGACCTCAGTATCCCCGCATCCGCATCGCTCGCAACCCGCCGCTCCATTGACGCGAACTGCTCCAAGTAAAAGATGGGCTTCCCGATCGTTCCCCAAATGCCGCCGCCCCTGTGTTTCACCCAGTTAAAGAAGGTGCCCGTCAGCCTCTTTGGGACCTCCTGAGTCCGGCCTCGATCAAAAGAAAACCAACTGCGGGCATACACATAGGACGCCAAAATATAGCGGTAATCCACATCGCGCGAGGACAAACTATATAAGAACGCCTGCGCCGCATCCTCTAAAGACACAGCCTCAAAGCATCGATCCAGGACATCAAGCGCCTGATCGAGAGTAATCGGGCGATCCTCAACAACCACCCCCATCTTCCGGGCATAAGCAAGCTCCTCCGCACTCACCGAATGCTTCTTCTGATCGTCCATCAAACGATTCAGAATCTGAACAGCCTTCTTATCCACGCTTACCCGCCCTTCGAAGTGCCTGCAACGGCGGAAACCGTATAGCTCAGAAGCATCTACAGCCCCACAACCCTAGAACCCCAAAAGCCTTCGATAAATCGCCTCGTCCTCATCAGAGAACACATCAAACACAACGACCATGGGGGACTGAGTTGCCGTCAGCCACTGATTGACCACATCCACCGCGACCTCGGCAGCGTCCTGCTTCGGGTAGCCAAAAACGCCCGTTGAAATACAGCAGAACGCAAGGGAGCCCGTACCGCTTTCTTGCGCTAAATCCAGGCAATTCAGGTACGAGCTCATCAGCTCGAAACGATGCATGTCAGCGTCCTCGCCGGCGGGCACAATCGGCCCGACCGTGTGAATCACTCGCTGCGAAGGCAAGTTATACGCCCCCGTAATCTTCGCCCTTCCCGTCGGCTCCTCATGGCCCTGCTCCTCCATGAGCTGCGCACACTCCAAGCGCAACTGGACGCCCGCAAACGTATGAATTGCGTTATCAATACATGCGTGCCCGGGCTCCCAGCAGCCCAACATCTTCGAGTTCGCCGCGTTCACAATCGCATCCGCCGCAAGCCTCGTTATGTCACCGCGCCACAGGCGAATGTTCGGGTGCAGAGGCGCAACCTCGGCCTCGTCAATGGAAACAACGCCATCCCCGGCAATCAACTCACTGAGCAACTGATCCTGCAAAGCCAGCCACTGCGGCGAGGCGGGCATGGGCGGGCGCGTGTTGACCAGCGCGCGGAATTGCTCCCACATCTCATCGACACTCGTCGGCGCGGGCACGTCGATACCGCGCTCCTCGCACAGTCCCGCAATCAGTGGGGTTAACAACTCAAGCATCCGGCTGGGCCACATAAGTATTCCTTTTCTAAAAACGTGGGTCGGCAACAGTGTAGTTCGACGGCGGTGATAGGTTAACGCTGTTTCAGCAGCATGTACATGAACCCGGATAAGGCGCGGGTTTTTCGCCTTGGCAGCCATCAGTATCGCTCGATTACCGCCAGTGGCGGTATAAATTGGCGGTAATCAATCTGCAGTGGGGTAAGTAAGCTCCTTGCAGACTTATTCGCGCGTATCGCTCGTGCACTGCTGTTGCTACATTGAACGTGATGGCGCTTATTCCTAGGCAGACAAGGAGTCCGACGATGAGGTACGCCAAGACGGTGGTCTTGAAGGGTGGAGTGGAACTCCTCGTGAGGAACGCCGTCGCCTCGGACGCTCGTGCGCTGCGCGAGACGACGCAACGCACGCATGCAGAGACCGACTATCTGCTGTCCTATCCGGACGAGCAGAGCGCCGACGATGAACAAGAGGCCCGCTCCCTGGAAGAGACAGAACGCAGTGGCAATGAGGTTGAGCTCGTCGCAATCATTGACGGGCGCATCGTTGGAAGTGCAGGAGTGTCAGCAGTGCGCAGTAGGCGCAAGGTTGCCCACCGGGCGCGTTTTGGGATCAGCATCCTCAAGGAGTACTGGGGGATGGGGATCGGCCGGGCGCTGATGGATGCGAGCATTGACTGTGCTCGGCAGGCGGGCTACACCCAGCTTGAACTCGAAGTCGTGGGGGACAACGAACGGGCGGTGTCCCTTTACCGTCGCGCAGGGTTCGAGGAATACGGGCGCAACCCCCGGGGCTACCAGTCCGCGTCCGCGGGCTACCAAGAACTCGTGTACATGAGGCTGGAACTGTAGCGCTCCGAAGGTGGGCCTAGCCCTGTCGTACTTGCAGAGCTAGGGTGAGCGCCTCGTGAATATCCCCATTGATGAGGATCGAGCGATCGCGGATCTCAGCGGGTGCCTGCGCCTGCCCGAAGTTCACGCACGCGTAAGTCGCCGAGGCATTAGCGTAGGTCTGCTTCCAGAACGGGTACTTGATAATTCCAGGGGTGTTCGCGCCAACACCAAGCTCAAGGAAGATGATCCTGCTTCCGCCGTGTGCCTCGATGAAATCCTGATACCTGCGGGCAGCCTGATGCCATCCCGCATCCTCAACAAAAGTCGCGTCAGAGCGCAGATTCGTGCTCATAGGCTCGCTGCACCTGGGGCAGTAGGGGACAAGCTCACTGGGAACCCGCATGTCATTTTGCTCCTCAACCATGCGCGCCACGGCCTCGAAATTGTCATAGGTCGAGTCATGACAAGGAATGCTGCACTGCCACAGACCGTAATCACCCTGGGTGTAAAACAGGCGTTCCTTCGGGAAACCTGCGAGCTGGAAGCGATGGTCAACATTCGTCGTGAGAACAAAAAAGTCTTTACCATCGACCAGTTGAAGGAGCTTGTCGTAGGTGTCTTTTGGAGCGTCAACGTAGCGGTTGTACCAGATGTGGCGACTCCAATAAGCCCAATGCTCTTCCAGTGTTTTGAATGGATAAAAGCCGGCCGAGTACATGTCGGAAAACCCGTAGGTCTCGATGAAATCAGCAAAGTAGGTCTGAAAGCGTTCGCCACTGTAAGTAAAACCTGCGGCGGTTGATAGACCTGAGCCTGCGCCGATCATGACAGCATCCGCTGCGCTGATCGCATCGACAAGGCGCGAAATCTCGGCGTTCATTTCTGGTTCATGAGAACTCCTACGGGTTTTCCGATCGTGTCTTGGATGGGGGCGGTTTCACATGCGTGCCCCAGTGAGTGCTAGGTGCATCCCCTACTTACGGACAACACTGATGCGCTGTCCGGCTTTGCCGTTTGCTGCGACGACTGCGATTGAGTGAGCCATGAGTTTTCCTTCGATTGTTTGTTCGAGTAAATCGCTCTGTTTTTCGTACGTGTGACAGCGTAGAATTAATGCAGGCAATTATGAAGTAGGCACTATTGTGTGCTATAGGTACCTAAAAGTAACTATTGGTGCTGACCTGCGAAGATTCAGGGGGAAAAGAATGAATTCACAGCTTGAAAACTTGCCGCCATGCCCAGTTGAAACAACTTTGACCCTGATTGGGAACAAATGGCAGGTGTTGATCTTGCGCGATCTGAGCGATAAGGGAACCATGCGTTTCAAAGAACTTCAGCGCTCGATCGGATCGATTTCGCAAAAGGTCTTGACGACGAATCTGCGCATCATGGAGGATGCGGGCATTGTTCACCGTGAGGTTTTCGCCGAGGTTCCGCCGCGCGTCGAGTACTCGCTCACTGAGCTGGGCCGCAGCCTGCAGCCCGTCCTCGAGGCCATGCGCGTGTGGGGCGAAAACTATAAGCAGCAGTTGGGTGCTCTTCCGCCTCGAGCGTAGCCTTAAATCGTGAAGGTTCTCGTCGTCCCCATGCTTGCCCGCTCGCAGATGGGCGGTCCATGGTCGCGCGCGCAACAGATTACCTGCGCTTTCCTCAGCCGTGGTCACGAGGTCATGCTCGCATGGGGAGACGATGGAAACTGCGTCGATCCCATCGCCCCGACGCTCGAGATTCCCGTTCCTTCGCCCCTTGGTCTTCCCGAGGCCATCGCCCGTCACACCTTCCCGCTGGCTTCTCGCCTGGGGCTGATGGGGCGCAAGCCCGTGCACAGCTTCGAGGAGGTCCTCTGGCTGACCGGTGCCCTCGACGAGCGCTACACGCGCGCCGCCGTCGAGGTCCTCCGAACCCACATGCGAGCCAAGCGCCCCGACGTTGTCTACTCGGAGTTCAACTTGGCCGCGGTGATCGCCGCTCGCGCCGAAGGAATTCCCTGTGTGGGTAGCGGCTCGCAGCCGACGACCGTCGCCTACGCCTCAAACCCGCGAAAATCCTCAGGAATTCGACGCCTGCTGCGCGAGATGGGTATGCCCGCCCCGGCCTCGTCGCTGAGTATTCTCGAGGGGATGGCACGCCGCTTCATCCCGAGCTGCCCGACCCTGGAACCGCGGGCGGGGGAGCGGGCGATCTACTGCGGGTTTCTGAATGAACCGCCTGCACTGACAGCGGCGCCACGGGATTGCGCGGTCGTCTACCTCGGCTCGGGCAGTGTTCCCGCGGGAGTTGCCATGCGCGCCGGGCGAGAACTCGCCGAGGTGCTGAGCTGCGACGTCTACGTCGCCGCTGTGCCCGAAGCGGTCTACGCCGCAGCCGGCCGCGAGGTGCACTGCGCGCCTCGCCTCAACTTTGCCGAGCTCCTCCCTCGCGCCCGCGTCATGGTCCATCACGGTGGGCAAAACTCGATGATGGATGCGCTGGCTTATGAAGTCCCCCAAGTTGTCGTTCCCGGGCGTGTTTTCGAGCGCCAATTCAACGCCGAGGCCGTTGAGCGTACGCGCTGCGGCCTGAGCGCTTGCGCACCCAAGCCCGCTCTTATTGCCGAGGCCGCGCTGCACCTCGTCGATGAGCCTGCCCTGACCTCGGGGATCCGAGGGGTGCGCGACGAACTGTCGGAATTGGGTGGAACTGAGCAGATTGTTCGCGAGGTCGAGAAATTACTCGATGTGCGCCCCGAGAACGACTGATCCAGGCATCTTGAGCCAGGGGGTTTGCACTATTCGGGCCTCTTGAACCATGGGAGTTTGCGCTATTCGGGCCTCATTGGCACCGTTTGGAGGCATTGACACAAGTTGGAGCTTTGGATGGACGGTTTTTGAGGTATGCGATGCGTCCAAGTGGTGTCGATCTCGCCGGGTGGTGTCAATCACGCCGGGTGGTGTCAATGCCGCTAGTGCAACACGCGCGTAGTTTCTCTTGGAATACCTGGAGCGGAGGAGTATTCCTGTGTGTTAGCTGACAGTAACGCTTCGAAGATGAACGTGTCATGGTGTCAGTAGCTTAAGTCGCTCTGCCTGAAGGTGTGCAGAGCAATTTCGAAAGGGAAAGGTGATCTCGAATGTCTCCGTATCGTGAATATGATGAGCGTAATCTTCCTGTTCCAGAAATCCCAGATGTTGAGGGGTTAACGAGTGCTCTGGATTATTTTACAGAGGAGTATGCGGACATTTCTGCACTTGATGACAAGATTCGTGTCCGTGGAATGAAATGGTTTTCAGAGCATGTAAATGCTGAAGATTTTCGTGAAGACGGGTGCATGGATGACGAGCATGTCGTCAAAGTTGGTCCGATTGTTCTTGGCCAAATGTTCGAAGAAGACGGTTCAGAAGAATCTGAGATGAAACAACGTCTAATTTCTGCCATCTCGGAAGGTGACGTTCTCTTATTTGAGATGAATATCCCCGCTGGTCCACCGTGGGATTTGCGGATCCTTCATCGCGGGCAGAAGGTTGCAATTGAGCCATGGCATGATTTCGATTGGACACTTCTTGAGGACACTGTTGCGCAGGATCCTCGTGCTGTGCTGGGTGCGATTGTAGAGTCGTGTAGCTGTTGCGGGAGCGACGATGAGTCAGAGCCCCCGTACTTTGCATGGCGGTGCTACATGGTGCAGGCAAGCCTTTACAAATACGTTGAATAAGGTGTTGGAGTGGTGCGGTGTGGTTCGGACTATTTCCCGGGGAAAAGCAGCGGCAGAGCGTGGCTGAGTTGGCGCGAAACCGAGGCTAGGGAGTGTGTTCCACCCTCGTCGATCCACACCTGCAGGCTCTGGGGCGTCATCAGCGTCGGATACCTGCGGTAAAACTCATCGAGCTGCGGACTCATGTCGTCGAGCGCTGGATCGTCTGAACCGACGCTGGCGATAATGCGGAAATCCTGCGGCCCCATGTCGCGGCTGCGCACTCCTTGAGTGACTTCGTCGGCAATCTGGGGTAGGGGCGCGTCATGATCGCGGCCAATCCATGATTCCCCGGCCATCGGCATATAGCCGTAGAAATAATCCGGGTTCAGCGCGAAAACATCCCAGGCCGTAATCCCACCCATGGAAAAACCGCCGAAAGCGCGGTGCGCGCGGCTAGCTTTTAAGGACTCATCCGTGATGTCGCCACCCGCGTAGGTCGAGTAACGCGACTCAATCGTGTCGATCAAAGTATTAATCTCGCTGGTCGCAAAGAAACGGTTGAGCTGATAATCCGTTTCAAAATCATCATTCACGAAAGAACGATCAGGGTAATACGTCGCAAAAACAACGATCGTCGGGGAGAGCGCACCACTGCGCTCCAGGTCATCAATCGCCTGTGAGACCTCGTCGGCCATCTCCTCCGCGCTACTCGTCCATCCGTGAGTCAGGTAAGCGATATTGGCCGGCGCCCCCTGTACGTATGTCGCAGGAACGTACACCAACGCCTGCTTCTTATAGGTCACGCCCTGATATTCCTGCTGATAATCCACGGTGTCGATCCGCCCGTGCAGGGGAATCGGATTCTGCGAGGCCGCAGGAATGATCACCGTTGTCCCGTCAGCCTTCTCGTGGTGGGTAACTGCGGGGGAGGGGGTCGAGGCGTGATAGGCCTCGTATCCTGCTGCACTGACCAAGCCGCTTGCTGCCACTAAGGTGCCCACGGCAAGCGCGACTGTTCGCCTGTGGCCACGAGGCCATGGCTGGCGCGCCGCCACTTCCGCGGTTTTGGGGGTGGGTGAGGTCGGAGTGCTCATTGATAAAGTTCCGTGTAGTTCGTGCGTGTTGACCTCATATAGTCGATTTTAGGTCCGAGGTTGTGGCGGTGCGAATGCGCCTTCGCTACAGGCGGATAGGATTGAGGCACCAACTGGACAAAGGAGTTGCCATGATTGCTGTCACGACCCCAACCCTCGAAGGTGCGCCCATTAAGCGTTACTACGGAATTGTTTCCGGGGAGACGATCTCGGGTGTGAACTTCTTTAAAGACATCGGTGCAGGCTTGTCGAACCTCTTTGGTGGGCGCGCCTCGAACTATGAAGAGGAACTCTTCGAGGCCTCACAAACTGCTATCAATGAGATGTGCCAGCGTGCGCTGGCAATGGGTGCGAACGCGGTAGTCGGCGTGCACGTCGACTACTTCACCGCCGGATCTGACAATGGAATGCTCGCAGCAATCGCCACGGGCACCGCTGTTGAAGTGTGAAACCTTCTAGCGTTTTTAAACGCCGTAACCGGTTCTGGTGCCTTCTTTGTGGGGAGTCTGGGACCGGTTCTTTCTATTGAGCGTTTCCCCCACGCCTCCACTGAACGTAGTCGTGGTGGATGTACTTGTGTGCCCACGCGGGATCAACGGGACTGAACTCACTGAGGTGGCCACACCCCGTCGATAGGTCATCGGCAATCTCAACAATGGCCTCGTGCAATTCAAGAGGCCCAACAAAGCGACGCGGAATCGCTTCGTATCCAATCTGCGCACCAATGATTGTCCCCGCAACCGCGGCCGTTGAATCGCTGTCTCCGTTGTGATTCGAGGCCGCTGCAATCGCCCCTGCAAAGCCCCGACCATCCGCGCCGCGGTAGCGATCTCGAATGTCCATGAATCCTCCTTAGAACATGAATATTTTACAGTGTCTGGATTGGCCAGTACGTGCGCAAAAACCGTGCAATCTCGCGTTTTTCTGACACTTTGTCGCTGCGAAGGGTGGGCGTGCGGTCCTAAACTTGCCACGTTACCCGCGAAGGAGGCCTCACAGTGCCAGGATTGGAACCCTACGACGCAATCATGCTGCTGTCCTACGGTGGCCCCAACGGCATGGAGGATGTCCTCCCGTTTATGCGCAATGCAACGCGAGGCCGTGGAATCCCCGACGAACGCCTTCTTCAAGTTTCGAAGCACTACGAACGTTTCGGCGGAGTTTCTCCCATTAATGCTTGCAATCAGCGCCTGATCGCTGACCTATCCGCTGAGCTCTCGCGTCGTGGATATGACATTCCCGTCGGCTGGGGAAACCGTAATTGGCATCCCTTTGTCGCAGAGGGCTTAGACGAACTTGCCCAAGCCGGCGCGCGACGCATCCTTGTGCTGCCGACCTCCGCCTATGCCTCGTATTCGGGGTGCCGTCAGTACCGCGAAGACCTAGCCGAGGCCGCGCAGTCCCTCAGTGAAAAGTGGGGGAGTATCGTCCTGGGTGCAGAGGACAGCGCGGATAATCCAAGTGCCGACATCATTGTGGACAAAGTGCGCCCCTATTATTCGACGCCCGGCATGGCCAGTGCTGAAATTGCCTCGATCCGTCGCGCGTGGTCGGCCCTAGTTGAGGGCGGGGCTGATCCCACTGGGATTCGACTGATTTTCGTCACCCACTCCATCCCCGTGAGCATGGAAGAAGGATCCTCTCCTTTCCCCTTCCCTCCTGCCGTTTCTTCTTCCCCTGATTCCGAGGCCGGCCCTGATTCCCAGGCCGGTGGCGCTGAGCTTGAGGGCGAAAAAACCTCATCCCTAGGTACCCCCGCTTCCGAAATTAGTTACGTTGCTCAGCACCATGCGCTCATTCAAGCGATCATGCCGGAAGTGCGTCGAGTCTTGGGGCGCGAAGATTTGGGGTACGACCTAGCATTTTGTTCGCGCTCGGGCCCGCCGCAGGCACGCTGGCTTGAACCCGACATCAACGATTTCCTCCGCGAACTGGTCGACCCGGAAGGCCAGAGTGCGGGGGAAGGAAACGAGGCCTCGGGAAGTGGAAAGCCCAGCGGCGTAGTCGTCGTCCCTATCGGCTTTATCTGCGACCACATGGAGGTTGTTTACGACCTGGACACCGAGGCGAAGGAAACGGCTGCGGAGATTGGAATTGCGTACAAGCGCGCCGAAACGATCTCGACGGATCCCGCGTTTGTCTCTTCGCTGGTGGACGTGCTGGAAGAACGCGCAGCCCAGGCGCGAGGAGAAAACCCCTTCCCAATGACCGTCACAGGCATGGGACCTTTCCACACGGTGTGTCCGCCGGATTGTTGCTTGGCGCCGGCTCGGCCCGCGTATTCCCAGCACTCTGCAGAAGCGGGTACTCAGCACATGGGCGCGCGTGCCCTACTTTCTTCCGACGGCCCTGTTCGAGTCGCCGGTCAATCCGCCATACAACAGGAGGAATCAATGGCGTTCTTGAACCGTCGTGCGGCCCTGCCCGCTGAAAACACCGAACACACCGGTCACTTAGAGGCTGCGCCCGAACACGAGGCTGGGCCCGAACATGTTGCCGAGCACGCACCGCACCACCACGCAGCACACTCCTACGTTCCCGACCCGCGCGACCGGACCGATATTGACTTAGATGAGGTCAACGGCAAGCAGCACTACGCACTGTATTCAGTGTTTGCATTGGGTGAGTTCTTGCCAGCTGACGATACCGAGCGTGCCCATATTGTTGCTGAATCCCTCGACTACGTGAAGAGCGCGGGCGCGCAAATCCGCGGTTTCTATGACGTCTCCGGCTTCCGCGCCGAGGCCGACCTGATGGTGTGGTGGCTTGATGATGACCCCGAGGTCCTGCAGGACGCCTACCATCGCCTGCGCGCCAGTGCGCTGGGGAAGTTTGTGGAGCCTGTGTGGTCGTGCATGGGGCTGCACACCCCCGCAGAGTTCAACAAGCGCCATATTCCTGCGTGCTTTGGTGGGGTTGCGCCGCGTGACTGGGCGATGGTTTACCCCTTCGTACGCTCCTACGACTGGTACTTGAAGGCCCCCGAAGAGCGCTCGCGGATCATGGCCGAGCACGGGCGCAACGGCTTCTCGCAGTACCCGGATGTCAAGGGCTCGACCCTGTCGGCCTTCGGCTTCTCCGATTACGAGTGGGTTTTGGCTTTCGAGGCCGATTCGCTGGACCGCCTTGAGGGCGTCATGCATGCCCAGCGCTACACCGAGGCTCGCTTGTATGTGCGCGAGGATACCCCCTTCTTCACGGGTCCCCGTGTGAGCCTGCAGGAGTGGGCTGAACGCCAGCCGAGGGCATAATCTGCGCTGCTTGAGGAGGTGACCGTGAATCTTCCTGAAGGCCTCGTTGTCTGCGAAGACGGCCTTGTCCGCCCGAGCTGGGCGGCTACTGACCCGCTCTTGCGTGGCTACTACGACACCGAGTGGGGGAAACCGGTTACCTCCGAGCAAGGCGTTTTCGAGCGCCTCGTTCTTGAGAGCTTCCAATCCGGACTCTCATGGTCGACGATCCTCAAGAAACGCGAGGCCTTCCGCAACGCCTTTGCTTCCTTCATTCCCGAGGCCGTCGCCGCCTTCACCGACAAAGATCGCGAGCGTTTAATGCGCGACGCGGGCATCGTGCGAAATAGGCGGAAGATTGATGCGGCAATTTCCAATGCGCAGGCAGTCATCGCGCTTCGTGGTGCTCTGGCTGTCGAGGGCGACGCGCACCGGGCGGGGCGGATGGAGGAAGCGCCGCTCGCGCACTTGCTACGGCCTGGGCAATCCTACCCGCGACACTTGGGTGAACTCGTCTGGCTGTACCAACCCAGCCGACATCCTCGGCCCGAAAAAGCGGGGGATGTGCCTGCGCAAACGGAAGAATCCCGCGCTCTCTCACTCGAACTCAAACGCCGTGGCTTCGTCTTCGTCGGTCCGGTTACCGCACTGGCCCTGATGAGCGCGATAGGGATTGTCAACACTGACATCTTGGGAACGTGGAAGCGGCCGTCGAATGAACCAAGCTTCGTTGAGGTTGCTGCGGCTGAATAGAAACGGGTCTAGAGTGAAAATGTGACTCCAGAGATTACTGATCCGAAGTTCAAAGCAATCGCAGAGGAAATCCGGAAGGACCCGGAAAATGCCTCATTCACAAAGCGCGGGATCGACCCGCTCTTCTTTGCAGGGCCCGAATGCCGGATCATGATCGTCGGTCAAGCTCCCGGCCGAGTCGCTGAAGAAAGTGGCATCGTCTGGAACGACCGCAGCGGCGACCGCCTTCGCGATTGGATGGGGATCGACCGTGATACCTTCTACAACTCTGGGAAATTAGCCATTGTCCCCATGGACTTCTACTTCCCGGGCACCGGAAAGAGCGGCGATCTGCCCCCGCGTAAGGACTTCGCGGATAAGTGGCACCCGCGCCTGCTCGAGCTCATGCCCGATCTGAAGCTCACTATTCTGGTGGGCTCCTACGCAACAAAGCGCTACCTGAAGCTCAAATCTTCGGCCTCACTCACGCAGGTCGTCAAGGACTACCGCGACTACCTGCCGGAGTTTTTCCCGCTCGTACACCCATCGCCTCGTAACCAAATTTGGATGAAAAAGAACCCCTGGTTTAACCAGACCGTCATTCCGGATCTGCAAGAGCTCGTCGCTCAGATTATGAGGTGAGTTTCCGCGAGTTTTGTCTCCCCGCAGGTAGGCACGTCTTCGGGGAAATCTTTATTCCCGCTTGTTACTCCCACTCGCTTCCGTCAGTGCGCCAGCCAATGAAGGTCCAGACAACGGGGAGCAGGTAATTCAAAACCCACTGTGTCTGAGGCGAATCGCTGTGATCGTTAGAAAGACCGTTCGCAGGCTGCGCCGCTGGAACCTCAACGAAATGATCGCGTGCATAGGCATCGAACAAACGTTGCTCACGCGCAGTGAAAGGCTCAGGGCGTGCCAAACGACGCAGGTCAGCCCTGGCCTCGTCAAAGGAATTGAAGCGCATCGGCCGATAGGTGTTCGTCGTTGCAGTGACAGGAATGCGGCCGAGGTAACGCAGCGCGCGCAAGACCTCGCGGACGGTACTGGGGCGCTTCGCTTTGCGACCCAGGTAGGTCAAGAGCCTGGGATCCGACGACGGTGGAAGGCTATTCGGGACGACTACGGCGGCCTTGACTCTCGCTGTGGCGTCAAGCTTTGAGATGCGGCTGAGAGTGTGATCGCTCATCAGGGAGCGTGAGGCGAAAGCACAATCGACGCTGTTCTCTCCCAAACCGGCCCGACTCCAGTCCTCATCCCAGGCAAGCAGATGTGAGGTAATAGGAAGATTCTCGGCGGCGGCGCGCTGATCGAGGATAGTCAGCATGGCCTCGGCAAAATCACACGCGTGGACGTGGTGGCCGGCCCTCGCAAGGGGAAGCGCAAGTGTGCCCGTCGCGCAACCCATGTCCAAGATCGTCTCGCCCATCGCGGGGGAGAGCAAATCCATAAGCCAGCGTTCGTAGTCTTCGGTCGCGTAACGGGTAAAAGTCGCCGCGCGTTTGTTCCAGTAGTCTTTGGAATCGCGGTTGATCGAAGCGGGATGCGGACTGTTGTCATGTGGCATGAGTAGTGTCCTTTAGTGGTCTGGCGGCGTCATTACCTTTTCACCATGATAGGTGTGGTATGTGCTCGGCGCGTTATTCCTAAGGTAAAAAGCGTGCAATAATTGTGCAATGACGAATTCAGCTGTAATCCCGAATTTCTCCAGTGACTATCTAGAGGGCGCGCGTCAAGAGGTCATCGATGCTCTTGTCGCCACCAACATGGAGCAGACAAGCGGTTACGGTACCGACGAGCACTGCGAGCGCGCACGCGACCTGATCCGTAAAGCCTGTGACGCGCCCAGTGCGGACGTTCACTTCCTCGTCGGTGGAACGCAAACAAATGCCACGATCATCGATGCGATCCTCTTGCCCTGGCAGGGAGTCATTGCTCCCCACACCGGACACATCAACATGCACGAGGCCGGAATCGTTGAACGCGGCGGCCACAAGATCCTTGACATTCCCGCGAAAGAAGGCAAGATCACGGCCGCAAACGTCATCCGTGTGTGCGACGCGTGGGAAGGTGACGGTGCGCGCGACCATATGATCGCCCCGGCGTTGGTTTACATTTCCCAGCCTACGGAGTACGGGACCCTGTACTCGCTTCAAGAGCTCGAGGATATTTCCGCTGCTTGCCGCGAGCGTGGCTTGAAGCTTTTCGTTGATGGTGCGCGTTTGGCGTATTCGCTGGCTTCGCCGGCAAATGATGTCTCGCTCGCGGACCTTGCGCGTCTGTCGGATGTGTTCTACATCGGCGGTACCAAGTGCGGAACCCTTTTCGGTGAGGCTGTCGTCATCCCCGATGGAGGGTCGATTCGCCAATTCGTCACGCAGATGAAGCAGCACGGTGCGCTGCTGGCGAAGGGGCGTCTCTTGGGCGTCCAGTTCGAGGCCTTGTTTGAGGATGACCTCTACCTGACTTTGGGTGCTCCCGGCGTTGCTGCGACTAAGCGAATCCGCGAGGCTCTGATCCGCGCTGGATATGTCGTAACGATGGACTCGCCGACAAATCTGACCTTTGTTGCTTTGGATCAGGCCGGACACGAGCGTCTCTCGCGCAAGGTGCAATACGGCATTTGGGAGACCCTGCCTGATGGTCGCCTCTTGGCGCGCTTCTGCACTTCGTGGGGAACCCCCGAAGAGGACATCAAGGCTTTCGAGGCCGCGCTGGCCTAATAGTCGCCGCGGCCCTAGGTGCTCCCTCCACATGAAGCTGCGCTCGGCACCGCTCCCTTGGCGTTCCCTCTACATGAAGTCGGTAAATGTCATGCGTTATAGCGTGTGTCTTTTCGCGACTTCGTGTGTTAGGCGGGAGGGCGCTGCCCAGCTGATCTGACTGCCGGCTCGTTTCCACTCCCTCCACATGCCGTTCGGCCCTGCGCCGCGCCTGTTGTGCTTCCTCCACATGAAGCTGCGCTCGGCACCGCTCCCTCCACATGAAGTCGGTAAATGTCATGGCTTATAACGCATGTTTTTTCACGACTTCGTGTGACAAAGAGGGCTGGGAATGCGCGGGGAGCATCGCGTGGACGGAGCGCGCATTGAGACAGGCAGCGAACGGAACGAGCTCCCATCGAGACAGGCTTCAAGTGAAACAAGCACGCTACTCTTGAACGGTGACAACCGACGCTACCGATTTTTCTGCCACTGACTTCTCCGCACTCGCGGCCTCGCGCCGCTCGACCCGCGCATATACGGATCAGCAGATTCCGCAGGACATCCTGGATGCGATCCTCAGGGACGCAACAACTGCCCCCAGCTGGTCCAATACCCGAGCTTTCCGTGTTGCATTGGCAACGGGGGAGCGTGCGGATCGCCTGCGCGAAGAATACCTGCGACGTTTCAACCAGACCCTGGATATCCAGCACCACAAGCGCTTCGCGACGATCAAAACTGCTCTCAAGCGTGAACTGCCCGATGGTGATTTCCCCGTCTGGAAGCCCTACCCGAAGGAACTTCGAGCCCCTCAAGTTGAGGTCGCGAAGCTGGTTTACGGTGCATACGGCGTCGAGCGCCGCGATTATGAAGGCCGTGACAACGCGAATCGCCGCAATGTTTCCGCTTTCAATGCACCTGTCATGGGTTTTGTTTTCGTCCATGAAAACATGCTCCCGTGGAGCGCAATGGACGCCGGTCTCATGCTGCAAACACTCTTCCTTTCAGCAAAAGCTCACGGCGTCGACTCGTGTGCAATCGGTGTGCTCTCGGCTTGGCGCGGTCCGGTCGAGCAGGAGTTTGAGATTCCCCAGCACTACAAGCTCATCACCGGTTTTTGCTTGGGCTACGCAGACACCCAGGCTCCAATCAACCAGGTCAACGCACCTCGCCCGCCGATCCAGCTTCTCGAAGGGAAGTAAGAGTGCCCAAACAGTACCTTTCTGTCGCATTCGCTTACGTTGGTGTCGTTATTGGGGCGGGCCTTGCCAGTGGGCAAGACCTTCTGCAATACTTCCTTTCTTATGGAGCCACAGGCCTTATCGGAATTGCCGTCTTGGGAGTTCTCAACGTCATCTTCGGTGTCGTTGCACTTCAGCTGGGCTCGTACTACCGATCTGGCCATCACGATGAAGTCTTTGAGCGCATAGCTCCGCCTCTGGTGCGGCGCATCATTGACCTTGTCTTGGTCTTCTCGGGCTTCGCAATGGGCGTCGTCATGCTCTCTGGCGCGGGAGCGAACCTAGAGCAGCAGTTTGGAATCCCGGCCTGGGCGGGAAGCGCGATCTGTGCAGTTTTGGTTGTTGTGACGGCTTTCCTTGATTTTGATCGCATCATGAAAGTCATCGGCGTCTTCACACCGATGATCATTATTGCCATCAGTATCTTGACGGTCTACTCGCTGGTGCGCCACCATCCCGGGGTCGCCGAACTCAATACTGCCGCGCAAAACGTCACCCCCGCACTACCGAACTTGTGGCTCTCAACAATCAATTACTTTGCACTCTGCGTGGTCAACGGTATTGCGATGGCTTTCGTTTTGGGTGGTTCAGTCCTGCGTATTGACGTCGCACGCAAGGCCGGGAGCTTGGGCGGTGCGCTGATTGCACTGGTTATTGCGGCCGATGCGGTGACGCTTTTCCTCAATATGGATCGCATTTGGGATGTGGGAGTGCCGACTTTGGAGATCGCCCGGCGCATTCATCCGGCATTCGCGCTCCTGTATACGCTCATCATTTTCGCGCTCATCTACAACACGGTCTTTTCACTGTTCTACTCAACAGCTCGACGCTTCTCCGGCGGCTCGGATCAGCGCATGCGAGTCATTCTGACAGGAGTGACTGCTACAGGTTATGCAAACTCCTTGGTGGGCTTCAAGAAACTGGTCGGCGGTATGTATCCGATCATCGGCTACCTGGGGATCGCCCTCCTTGTGGTCCTTGCGATCGCCTGGCTGCACCGTCGCGCCTCAGTGATCCGTGAGGAAAATCTGCGCCGCAAGCTTATTCGCGTTCTCGTGCGTAAGCATGCTGAAGATCTCGAGTTCACGGACGAGGACCGGGTAGAGGCTCGTAGGCTTGCACGCGCTTCCGTCGTTGACGGTGTCGAATTGCGCCGTGATGCCAGTTCTGCCGCTGAGGAAATCGTTGGTGTCCACGATGACGCCGCCGCCTATGCGCGCACTCAGCTCCCCGTTGACGAGGAGCTGGTCGCCGAGCAGATTGCCGAGGCCTCGCCCGACTCTGCCGACCCCAAGTAGTTCTGTGTCGGGCTTGCCTAGGCGCGCGAGTCGTGGGCTTGGCGAGCGTCGCTTAGTGCCTGTGCGCCTTCCTGAGCTTCCTTTGTGGAAGTAATCGTGCCCAAGGCGGCTTCGGCCTCCTCAAAGTGCCCTAAGGTGGCTAGCCAACGCACCAGAGTGAGGCGGCTTTGGGGGAATGGAGGTCCGGTCAAGGCGCTCTGCGCGGCGAGCCATTCGGCGGCGGTACCTTGTCGCAGACTGCTCACCCCACTCAGGGCATCCTCAAGGAGATCGGCGCGCACAAGCGGCATTCCCGCTACTTCGCAAGCCTTGAGTTCGAGGGCCTCTCGTACGGTACTTGGTAGTGCCATAACTGGCTCTGTGCCCCCGCTTGAAGCTGCCGATAGAGCATCCTCAACCTGCCCATGAAATCGAGCGTGGAGGCGTTATCTCCATGTGTGGCACCAAACCATCTCGCAAGGAAGCTAATGGCAAGAGGCAGGGAAGAACTGGTCGGGTCCTTCAGCTGAAGCGTAAGACGCGTGAGAGAATCTGCTAGATCGTAGTAGCTGCGCCGCTGGTCAAGCAGCTCAGTAAGCATAGTCGAGACGTACGTCAAGCTGTGTGGGGGAGGGTAAAAGCTGGACTCCTCCGTTATGTGACCAACTCTTCATAGAAGTGCGCCCCTTCAGATGGGCATGTACGGTGAAGAAAAGGCCATGCCTTGGCCTTTATCCGCAATCGGAAGAAGACAATGACTAAGAAATACCTCTCGGTGGCTTTTGCGTATGTGGGAGTGATAGTCGGCGCAGGTTTGGCCAGCGGTCAAGACCTCCTGCAATATTTCCTTGCTTTTGGCGCCAAGGGTTTGATCGGAATCGTAGCCTTGGGTGTGCTGAACGTCATTTTCGGCGTCGTTGCCCTGCAGCTTGGCTCGTACTTCCGTTCAGATAATCACGACGAGGTCTTCGAACGCATCACACATCCGGTGTTGCGTCGCGTCATTGATGTGGTGCTGATCTTCTCTGCCTTCACTATGGGCTTCGTGATGTTGGCGGGAGCTGGAGCGAACCTCCAGCAGCAATTCGGAGTGCCCACATGGGCGGGCAGCTTACTGTGTGCTTTGCTTGTCATTCTCACGGCATTCCTGGATTTTGACAGGATCATGAATGTGATCGGGGTGTTCACGCCCATCATCATGATTGCGATTGCCGTTTTAGCCACCTATTCACTGGTGACTCCGCATGCGGGAATTGCGGAACTTAACGCTGCAGCGCGTAACGTCACTCCCGCACTGCCGAATCTGTGGCTGGCGACGATTAACTATTTCGCACTGTGTGTTGTCGGTGGTATTGCTATGGCCTTCGTCCTCGGTGGCTCAATCTTGCGCATTGGTGAAGCGCGTCGTGCCGGTCGTATCGGTGGCTTGCTGATCGCCCTTGTCCTCGGAGCGGATGCGCTTGCTCTGTATCTGAACGTGGATCGTATCTGGGATGTAAACGTCCCGGCTCTTGAGATAGCACGCTCGATTCATCCGCTATTCGCTTTCGGATATACCCTTGTGATTTTTGCGCTGATCTACAACACCGCATTTTCCCTGTTCTATTCGACAGCTCGTCGTTTTTCTGGCGGGTCGATCTCACGAATGCGTCTGGTGCTCGTGGGAGTGGTGGCAGCGGGCTACGCGGCTTCGTTCATGGGATTCAAGAAGCTGATCGGGATTATGTATCCGGTCATCGGTTGGTTGGGCGTTGTTCTGCTAATTATTTTGGCAGTCGGCTGGCTGCGCGAGCGTTCTGCAGTCCTGCGCGAGGAAAATCTGCGTCGCAAGCTGATCCGCGTTCAGGTGCGCAAGCACGCCGATGACCTCGAATACACCGAGGCAGACCGCGCCGAGGCCCGCACTCTCGCCCAGGCCTCGGTCGTTGACGGTGCTGAGCTGCGCCGCGAGGCCGACTCGATCGCCGAGCAGATCGTCGCCACCCAAGATGACGCCGTCGCCTATGTGCGCACTCAGCTCCCCGTTGACGAGGAGCTGGTCGCCGAGCGGATTGCCGAGGCCTCGCCCGACTCCACCGAGAGCAAGTAGAGCTTGCGCGCTGGCCCACCTCCGTAGTGGACCTCTCCTGAGGCCGAGGCCACGCGGTGGCAGGGGACGATCAGCGAGAGTGGGTTGTGCCCAACAGCGCTCCCGACCGCCTGGTAGGCACGAGGTGAGCCGACCTCTCGAGCGAGATCTGCGTAGGTGACGCATTCTCCATAGGGAATATCCAGAAGCGCATTCCACACCCGCAGCTGAAAGTCTGTTCCAAATGTTGCCAAAGGAATTGCGGCAGGATCAGGGTTAATACCCGCAAGAAAATCTTGCGTCCATTGATAGGCCTGTTCCAAGACCGCTGCGTTCTGCTCACTGACTGTGCCCCCGTTGAGTGTCCACGCGCGCAGGCCATCCTGGGTGGAGAGGGGAACGCGAGCGGAGGCCTCGGCCTCGGAAATCCCAAAAGGGTAACCAAAAAAACGCTGTCCGCTCATCCATAGCGCGCTCAAGGCTCCATTGGAGGCAGCGCAGGTAATGGTTCCAAGTTCAGTGGCGAAGGAACACAGTGTCAGTGCGGAGTTCCTCGGAATGCGAACAATACCCATAGGTTCAGCTTGGCATAGTTAAGACCGGTATGCGCACTCCGGACATGTGATCCTGTCACCCGTAAACTAGGTGCATGGACCCGTTGATGATTGCGCTGCTTGGGATGCTCATTATTGTTGCCACACAGTTTTTGGCGCCCAAGGTTGGCGTAGCGTCACCATTGATCCTGCTTGCTGTTGGCTTGGGGATCGGTTTCCTTCCTCAGGTGGGGGCTATTGAAATTGAACCGCACCTGATCTTGGAAATCATCTTGCCGCCCCTCCTGTTCTCGGCAGCGGTCCGTATGCCAACCATGGATTTCCGCCGCGAAATGAACGCGGTTGCAATGCTCGCAATCCCTCTGGTATTTCTCTCAGCCTTTGCGGTTGGCTTCGTCATCAACTGGATGGTCCCCGCGATTTCCCTTCCCTGGGGCGTTGCATTGGGTGCGGTTCTTTCCCCGACAGACGCAGTTGCCGTTTCCATTGCGAAACGTTCGGGTGTCTCGCACCGCATTATTACCGTGCTTGAGGGTGAGGGGCTCTTTAACGATGCGACCTCGCTGGTCCTGCTCTCTGCCGCAATGAATGCAGGCTTAGCCGCGGATAACAACGCTCTTAACCCGGGATTGCTCATTGGAAGGGTTGCGCTTGCACTCGGTATTGCAGCTGTCATCGGATGGGTCGTTGGTGAGGTTGGTGTACGCGTGCGTGCGCTTCTCAAAGAGCCCTCGACGGACACTGTCTTTTCCTTCGCGATGCCTTTCATTGCCTCGCTTCCCGCAGAGCATTTAGGTGGATCCGGCTTGGTTGCAGCCGTAGTGGCTGGCCTCGTTGTCTCACGTCGTCGTGCGGCCCTCATCTCTGCAAACAACAGGCGCTTCTCTCAGCAGAACTGGGAGACCATGACCCTTGTTTTGGAGAGCGCGATCTTCTTAACAATGGGGCTACAAGCCTTTGGAATTGTCGAAGAAGCTAGTGAATTCGTTGGTGGCTTGACCTTTGCAGCGATTGTGGCAGTTACCCTTGGCACGCTCATCATGGCCATCCGCGCACTTTTCATTGCTCTGATGCTTGCCTGGCTTGACCATCGTCGTTCTCACCGCAAGAGGCGCTATGATGCCGAGGTCGAGCGCCTTGAAGCCTTTGAACACCGAATGGCACAGGCGTGCGCGGTCGATAGCGATGTGCTGGCCAGTCGCAATCTTAGTGAAGAACAATGGCTCAAGACTATGAACCTGTGGCGCAGGCGTTTGAGGATACGCGAGCGCCAGCACGCGGTACGTCGTTCCGATATTGACTACTTCGAAAATGAGCCGCTTGGTCCGCGTGAAGCTAGCGTCATTGTATGGGCAGGCATGCGAGGTGCCATCACTTTGGCCGCTGCGCAGACCATTTCGACGCACGCCCCGATGCGTGCCCTGCTCCTGATGATTGCATTGTTTATCGCGGCTGGTGCGCTCATTATTCAGGGTTTGACTCTTCCCGCACTGATCCGCGTTGTTAAACCGCACATGGCGTCGGGAGATATCTCCGAAGAAGAACGCGCCAAACTTCTGAAGGTCATGGGATCCGCGTTGGTCGATACCGCTCTTGCGCAGGCAATCCACGAAGTTGACGGTCGTACTTTGCTCTCCGCGGGAGTGTCACGCACGCTTTCGCGAATCGGACATGCAGTTTCCGGCGATGAGACGGGTGAAGGGGCATATACTGCCCGGGCCGCTGACCGAGTTCTCTCCGATATCTTGCAAGATGCCAGCGCGCGTAATGGCGCTACTCGTGATGGTCTGTGTCCGAACTGTGATGATGAATCACTGCCAGAGGTACCAGAGGTGCCCAAGGCCAGTAATGCCGAGGACTTTGATGACGATGAAGGCCACGGCACCGTTGACATGAGCGAAGAAGAGGTCGAGAAGTCCTTCACGCGTGAGCAGATCCGCGAGCTGGCACTTGAAGCGATTCACGCCCAGCGAGCCGCACTTTTGCAGGCACGTGACGAAGGCATCTTCTCTTCCGCGGCCCTCGAGGGCGCTCTCGCCCGCCTCGATAATGAAGAAATCCTCTTGGTTTCGGGTAAGTCCAACGACCACTAGCCTCGAGTTTCCCTCAAGGTGGAACCAGGGGAACCCCTGATGTCACGCCACCGGTGATTTTGTTAGCCTTAAAAAGGTCAGCAATTAACGGTCGAAGGAATCCCAGTGCTTGAGCTGCGAAATATCGTCAAGATCTACGAAACCGCAAACCTGCGCCAGGTCGCGCTCAATGACGTTTCGGTTGCCTTCCGCGATAGCGAATTCGTCGCGGTACTGGGCCAGTCGGGTTCGGGTAAAACGACAATGCTCAACGTCGTTGGTGGCCTTGACCATTTCCAAAGCGGCGACCTGGTTATCGATGGAATCTCAACGAAGGACTACAAAGCACGCGATTGGGATGCTTACCGCAACAACCGCATCGGGTTTGTTTTCCAGTCCTACAACCTGATCCCGCACCAGACCATCTTGTCCAACGTTGAGTTGGCACTGACCCTTTCCGGCGTCTCCCGAGGCGAACGCCGCAAGCGTGCGATGGAAGCCTTGGAACGCGTCGGGCTTGCCGAGCACGTCGGGAAGAAGCCCTCACAGCTTTCTGGCGGCCAGATGCAGCGCGTCGCTATTGCTCGAGCGCTCATCAACGATCCTGAAATTCTCTTGGCCGATGAACCGACCGGCGCTCTTGACTCCAAGACCAGCGTTCAGGTTATGGACCTCCTGCGAGACGTTGCCCAGGACCGTTTGGTCATCATGGTGACCCACAACCCGGAGCTTGCGCACCAATACGCGACCCGCATTGTCGAGCTCGCGGATGGCGAGGTTGTTGCCGATTCTCATCCATTCGTCCCCGGCACCGAAGAAATTCGCGAGGCCAAGCCGGTGCGCCGTACCTCGATGGGTTTCCTGACCGCGCTTTCCCTGTCCTTCAATAACTTGATGACCAAGAAGGGCCGTACCCTGATGACCTCTTTCGCGGGGTCTATTGGAATCATTGGTATCGCTGCCATTTTGGCTCTGGCCAACGGTACGAATGCCTACATCGCCCAGACAGAAGAAGAAACATTGGGTGCATACCCGCTGACCATTCAAAAGAGCGGGATGGACATGTCCAGTGCCCTGTCTGCGCAAGTCGAAGCCGCTAGCAGTGAGAAGCCAAGCGACGGAAAAGTCGGCGTCTCCAAACTGAGGACCCTTGCAGACAATATTCGCGACGCGAAGACGAATGACTTGGCTTCCTTGAAGACTTTCCTCGATGGAAACGGCGGGAATGTGAATTCTTTCGTCAACGCCATCGAATACGACTACGATGTGACGCCACAGATCTTCCAGGCAGACACCTCGAAGGACAATATTCAGGTCAGCCCCGATCAGGCGATGAATCGGATGGAAACGGGTATGCGTGGAAGCCCCATGTCCTCGATGCTGGCTACCAATGCCTTCTATCAAATGCCGCAGCAAGCCTCTTTATATACCTCCGCCTACGATGTTCTTGCCGGCCACTGGCCGACTTCCGCTTCTGAAGTCGTCCTTGTTATTGATGAAGACGGCAACATGTCGAACCTGATGGAGTATGTCCTCGGTCTGAAAGACCACAAGGAATTCGACGAACTGATGCGCCAGTACTACTCGGGCACCATCGGCGAAAAGAACTCAGCCACCCCGAGTCCTTCGCCTTCTGCGAGCGACGCCCCCGCGGCCTCGTACGACTACGACAAGATTTTGGGGATTAAGTACAAGCGCATCAACGCCGCGGCAAAGTACACGTGGGACGACAAGTACAAGGTCTGGTCGGATCACTCCTCGGATAAAGAATTCATGAAGAAGCTGATCGACGAAGGGCAAGAACTTCGTATCAGCGCAATCGTGAAGCCAAATTCCTCGCATGGGGGAGCGCTGCGCCAGGGCATCGCATACAGCTCTGAGCTGACTCGCCAGATCATTAGCGAGGCCGAGGATAGCCAGATCGTTAAGGATCAGCGGGCGAACCCGAAGACCGATGTCTTCACTGGAAAGACCTTCCAAGAGCTAGCAGATTCCTCGAAAGATCGATCCAGCGGCTTTGATATGTCGAGCTTGTTCACAGTTGATCAAAACAAGCTGTCTGCGGCATTCTCTATCGACCCATCGGCCATGCAAATGGACCTCTCGGGCCTAGATTTCAGCGGAATGGATCTATCCAGCCTTGACTTCTCAAACCTTGATCTATCAGGGATGGACCTGTCGAATATTGATCTTTCGAAGCTTGTTCCCGCCGATGGTTCTACAGTGCAAATCGATCCATCAAAGCTCAATCTGGGCGAACTTAGCAAGAGCGTTCCTCAGCTGAAAAACGTTGATTTCCCCGCGATTATCCGTAAGACGCTGGCGGATGGCGCGGTAAAGGATACCGCCGGAACATATTTGAGCTCTCAGGCAAGTCAGATCCTTCAGGGCTTCCAGGACTACGCGCAAAACCAGATTGCTGCGGGAGGCTCCACGGACTTTGCCACGCTGGTTTCTGACTACTTCTCGCAGCCCTCAGTGATCCAACAGATCAACACTGCTGTCTCTTCTGACCAGGTTGTTGATCGTCAGAAACTGTTGACAAACCTGAAGGCAGCGCTTGGGGATGACCCGGCGCTTGAGTCGGTCGCCTCTCAGGTATCGACAGAACTTGCACACCAGATTTCAGCGCAGATCGCCGCACAGCTTGGCGGCAATCTCATGCGCGGGGTCTCTGCTGCGATCGGTCAGGTTCTTCAAGAGACCATGGCGAACGCCATGACTCAGATGATGACTCAGCTATCTAACACGATTGGCCAGCAAATCAGCGCGACAATGAGCCAATTTGCAACGAATATGAGCAGTGCCTTCCACTTCGATCCCGAGGCCATGGCATCGGCCTTCTCGTCGAACCTTGATGAGAAGTCCCTGGCTGCACTGATGGCAACGATGTTCTCAACGAACGTCCCCACGCTTGAAACGAACCTGCGGGATCTGGGATGGGCTGACCTGAAGTCACCGAGCAGCATCTCGATCTACCCGAAGTCCTTCAAGGACAAGGACTCCGTTAAAGCTGTGCTCGACCAGTACAACGCAGACAAGGAAAGCGCGGGCAAGACCGATCAGGTCATTACCTACACCGATATCATGGGCGTACTCATGAGTTCGGTGACGAACATTGTCAACGTGATTTCGTGGCTGCTCATCGCCTTCGTGTCGATTTCGCTGGTCGTTTCCTCGATTATGATCGCGATCATCACCTACATTTCAGTTCTTGAACGCAAGAAGGAAATCGGTATTCTCCGCTCGATCGGTGCCTCAAAGGGCAATGTTTCTGCGGTCTTCAACGCGGAAACATTCATCGAAGGACTGATCGCAGGCATCATCGGTGTCGGTGTGACATACGGGATCTGTGGCATGGTCAATGCAATTGCCGAGCAGGGTTTCCAGGTGAAGAACATTGCCCAGCTTTCCCCGCTGACAGCCCTGGTATTGGTGGCGATTTCGGTTGGCTTGACCGTGATTGCTGGTTTGATTCCGGCTTCGCGAGCTTCTCGCCAAGATCCCGTTGAGGCGCTTCGTTCAGAGTAGCTGCGACGTCGACGGGCGTAAGCCTGCGTTACTCTGAAGGTATGCAGCGCTTCTGGAAGATGATCTAGATGCGTACCTGAGGAGGAAAAATGCCAACGCCCAATAACCTGGCAACGACGGAGAGCGTCGCTGTCCTGCTTGCGACCGGATTTGAGGAAGTCGAAGCCCTTGCGGTCGTCGACGCCCTGTATCGAGCGGGGATCCGCGCGGATCTCATTTCGATTGAAAATGAGCGCCACGTTGTCAGCTCGCATGGGGTCAAGCTCGTTTCCGACCTCATGCTTGCAGATGTGGATTTAGCGTCCTATACCGTTGTCTTCCTACCGGGTGGTATGCCCGGAACGCTTGGGCTGAAGGCAAATGAGCACGTGCGCGAGGAATTGACGCGTCGTGCCTCGACTGGAGAAAAGACCGCTGCGATCTGTGCTGCCCCTTCGATTCTGGCCGAACTGGGAATTCTTCAGGGCAAGCGCGCCACTGCAAATCCTGGCTTCATGGACGCCCTGAGCGCGGGAGGTGCGCAGGCCCAGTCTGAGTGCGTCGTCGTTGACGGAAACATTGTGACCAGCAGGGGAGCGGGTACTGCTCTAGAACTCGGTTTTGAGCTGGTCCGCCAGCTTCTGGGCGACGAGGCCGCACAGCACGTGCGCGAGTCCGTCGTGTGGGAGCACTGAGGAGGCGGAATGGGTAAGCGTAAGCCTCGTCCGTGGCCGGATCCTCCCAATCCCTTGGCGCTGCCGGTCGTTGATAACCACACACATCTTCCCGTCCATGAAGGAGAAATCCCCCGCGCGGATGGGGTCAAGATGCCCCTTGAGGAACAGTTGGAGCGCGCACGCCAAGTAGGCGTGACGAGGATGATTTCCAGTGCCTGTGAGCTGCCAGCTTTTGATCCGATGCTCGAGCTTGCCCGAGCACATGAGGGAGTTCGCGTTGCCCTCGCAATCCACCCGAACGAGGCCGCCTTGCACGCTGGGTGCACCGAACCTTCACCGGATGGCTTGCTTCCCCAAGTGCGTGAGTACCATGTTCCCCTTGACGAGGCCTTGTCTGCCGTGGAGGAACGCTTGAGTGACCCGATGGTGGTCGCAGTGGGGGAGAGCGGTTTGGATTATTTCCGTACCGCTGATCCCGGTCGCGAGGCCCAGAAGGAGTCCTTCCGTGCGCACATCGAAATGGCTGCTCGCCACGATTTGCCGCTGCAGATTCATGACCGTGATGCTCATGAGGACTCCATTGCCTTGCTGCGTGAGTGCGCGCGTTCGGATCAGCGCATTGTTTTCCATTGTTTTTCTGGGGACGCGCAGATGGCCGATATCTTGGCTGAGAATGGATGGTATGCGTCTTTTGCAGGGCCAATAAGCTATCCGGCTAATGACGACCTCCGTCGAGCCTTTGCGGTCATTCCGCCTGAACTGGTGTTGGTTGAAACGGATGCTCCCTACTTGACCCCACTTCCGTGGAGGGGCTGCCCCAATGCTTCCTATGTCATGGCATATACCGTGCGCTTTATGGCTGAGCTCTGGGGTATTTCAGAGCAGCTCGCGTGTGAGCGCCTGACGGAAAATACTGAGCGAGTCTACCGAAGCTGGTAGGCCATCAGCTCAGTGGGAGAGCGCGGCGCTCGTGAACGCTTGCGTGTCGGTCGTGAGCACTTGAGTTGAAGTTGAAACACAGTGGTGGGGCCTCCCGATAGGGAGGCCCCACCACTCATGTATGGGCCGAATCTCCTTAGAGGATCTTCTTCAGTGCAGGATCCTTCCAAACGCGGTTCCTGGTCAGAAGCGGATCGTTATTCGGGATCATCAGGTACTTTGTCTCAACCGCGGGGTCGCCGGAATCGCCACCGTCATTCCACGTGGTATCAACGGTCTTCCACGTTCCGTTAACTTTCACCTGGTTCCATGCGTGTCCAGATTTAGAACCATTTCTTAGAGTGACAACACCGGTCACAACAACCGAACTGAGACCCGACTTAGTCGCTAGGAGCTGGAAGACGTTTGCGTAGCCTTCGCAGACGGTTGTTCCCTTGAAGAAAATACCGCCGGAATCATGGTCAGGGGTGTATTCGGGCGTCAGAGTACCCGTCTTTTCCCAGACCTTGTGGCCTCCTTCCATGCCCGCATAGTTGTAGGTCGCATGGTTAATGATCCAGGAGTTAATGGTTCGGACCTTGGTTTCCTCATCCATTCCGGGCTTGATGATCTCTGCGACCACTTGGTCGGCCTTGCTATTGATCTGGCCCGAATAATCCTTGGGTGCAAGATGCTGATCGGTTGCGCCCTCAGTTCCCAAAGCGACATGAAGAATCTTGTCTTGTGGCGTGTATTTGGCGCCAATAATGAAGGGAACCAGACCGTTTTGATCTTTTGCCTCGACCAATGCATCGCTAATTCGTGAGTTAGATTCTGCTTCTGGGAACTGTGAAAGGTCGATATCTGTGTATCCCATCATCAAGTTCGCAGCGATGTACTTTGACAGCGGCGTTGTCCCCAGCACCTGCACGGGAGTATCTGGGAAGGTTCGCGCCACATTGTCCTTGGATTCCTTCTTCGGGACTTCCTTGGTGTAGCTCAGGTTGGGCGCAAAATAACCGGTATGTGCCTGTTCCTGATCCTTCTTCATCTTCTGGAGATCCTCGGTGTAGGTCGATGGATCGAAGTTATTGACAATGTAGGAGCTGGTGAAGCGAGTATTTCCGATGTGGTAGACGACGTGGAGTTTTGCTTGAGGATCTCTGACCGTCTTCGGGTTTGAGCTCTCAACCCAGCTCTTTTCGGGATCGACAATCAAAGTCTGCATACGAGTGTGCCCATCGGCCATCGTCATGGGGATTTGAGCGGGAAGCTCACTCAAATTATCGAATTGCCAGCGATCCAGACCAAGCTGGCGCTGTGCGTTGGAGGCAATTCGAATAGGCGTATTTCCAAGGGTATTTGCGATATCGATAAAATCGGACATCTTCGAGATCTTCGCGTTTTTCTTCGCGATGACCGAAACTTGTGTTCCCTTACTGTTGAGGATGCGATCAAGCTCCTCGTCTGTCAGCCAGCCCTCGTGTGAGCTTCCCTCGTGTGAGCTACCTTTGGAATCTTCCTGGACGGTCAGGAATGCATCCAGTGCGGTGTTCAGCGTTCGATCTCGTGGGGGTTCGTCATCAGCTCGTTGATCAGAATTCCACGAGGTCTGATTTGTTGATGCAACAAGCCTTGGGTTGAGCCTAGTCTTTCCATCCTTATCGGTGGAATTAAGAAAGACGACGTAGTAGGAGTCAGCACCTTCGACCGGATCCCATGACACACTGAAAGTGCCGTTATCTTCCTCGTCCACCGAGATGTTTTGCGGGCGGGGAAGGAAGCCCTTGTCGCTAACGCGAATGCGACGAACAATCGGGTGTTCAAGAAGCTTGCCGGTTTGCAAGTCGTTGTATTGAACAAGGTAGTACATGGGGAGCAAACCCCAGCCTGAAGAGCCAGTGATATCTGCAAGAGGGCTTGCGTGTGAATACGACCGCAGAGTGATCCACGAAGGTGAGATTGAAATACCTTCATTAGTGCCGTACGTGCCGAGCTCAAACCCTAGATCCACATCCAATGCCGCGTCGGAATAGACCGCGAATGGGGTTGCGAACTTCGAACGTTTACTATCGGCTTCATCCGACTTTCGCTTTTCAAAATCGGAGAGCTTGACCTTGGTGGGGATGACGAGTTGGTCACCCTGATTGACTTCCTGCACGCCTTCGAGCCATTCGAATGCGGTGGGGTCATTCTTCTTGAGTTGATTGACGGAATCGTCAGCGCGAGCAGTAGATGGGAGTGCAAAGGAGGCAAGAGTGACAATACTCAAGGCCGCAATGGTGCGTGTGAAAAAGCGTGAGAAGGTCATTTGATCGTTGTCTCCAGAGGTTGGACGGTCTGGCAGTAAATGTCTGGGGTGAGTCCCTTGCCGTTTGTGCACATTGCCAAGGAGAACTTGGTCGAATTCGGATCGCCCTGTGCGACGAAAAGGGATGAGTAGGTTTTCTGCTTATCGTCAGCCTGGTAACCGGTGTATCCCTGTGGTTCCTGAGCGTCCTTCACCTGCGGGTCATCGGAGGTAAATTGGCTGGTATCGGGGGCCTTCAATAGCTGTGCATCCACATCAGAAAGCTTAAAAATCGGGACATCATTGCGATCGCCTGAACCGGCTAGGAGTGCCTTCGCCTCATCAGTTCCAGGAAGCGGTGAAGTGCTTGCGTAAAAAACCCAGCGCAGTGCGTTATCGGGCGATTCCTTTACACCAGTTGAATGGTTCTCAAACTTGTAGTCGATCTTGATGATTGACTTTCCGTCATTGGTCGTTTGAGGAAGTTTTGATGCACCTAAAAGCGTGAAGCGGAAAGAACCGCGGTCAGTGTAGGCGTCGACGGATTTTGATGTGCCATTAAAACGCAGTGAGTAGCTGCCAAGGAAAAGCTTTGAGTCCTCTGCGCTGAAAGTTTCCTTGCCTTCGGGCTGAGGGGAGACGGAGCTGAGGTCACGCAGTTTGTCATTCGGCGCGGTACTAAAGAAGACGGTCTTCTCGAAGCTCGGCTCTGAGCCGTCGCCCGTTGTGGATCCGGGGCCACAAGCTGCCATGGATACTCCCAAGAGCACGCATGTAGCAAACGCCCAAATCCCGCGGTGATGTGACATCATCATTCACGGTCCCTTCATCGAAGCGGTTGAAATCTGCCCTTATCCTAATGTTCGTCACTGAGTAAACGCCAATTTGAGCAATCAATCTCTCATCTCATAAAGCTGGATTTCTGTTACTCGTGTGACGAATGTGATTAATGATCTAAATGTTTATGGTCCCCATCACTAACGCTCGCTTGGTCTATTCGGAACCCTGTAGCGTGTGAACTGTTCGTTCGCCGCAGGCTCGCATGCGAGTTGCGCTTCTATGAAGCTGCCAGGGCGAATCCTACGAAGTCTGGAGTTACGTGAATTTCCACCCCTCGCGCAAGGCAGTCATTGCCAGCGCTGCAGTTGCAGCATTTGCCGTCACCGGTATCGCCGGGACATCGGTAGCCAGGTCATTTAGAGATGTCACCCTGGAAGTCGATGGTGTCTCCATCCCCGTATCGGGATTTATGGGCAAGGTCTCTGACGTTCTGTCAACTGCGGGTGTAGAAGTTTCTCCCCACGATCTGGTTGCGCCCTCCCTCCAAGAAGGCGTGACGAATGGTCAGACCGTCGTCGTGCGTCGCGCGCAACGCTACCTGGTCGATGTCAACGGTGTTTCAACCCCCACGTGGTCCACTGCTACGGATATCAACAACCTCATGAGCCAGGTCGGCACCACCGGCGCGGTGATCGCTGCTGACCGCTCGACCTCTCGCGCAACCCTTCCTGCACTTATGGCAACTGGGAATATCCGCGTCATTGCTGATGGGCAAACCCATACCGTTGACGCGCGCGAAGGTACCCATGCCTCGGACCTGCTCGCGCAGGCAGGGGTTCAGGTTTCACCCCTTGACCGCGTGACCTTCTCAAGTGATGACCAAGGCGTATTCCTTAAGGTCACCCGAGTTCAACGTGGCACGGAAGAACGCGAAGAAACTCTGCCCAAGGAAGTAGAGGAGCAAGAAGACTCCAGCCTGGCCAAGGGAACCAAGCGCGTTGTTCAGGAAGGCTCCGACGGCTCCATCAAGCGCAGCTTCTACGTGGAGCGTCGCGATGGCCAAGAGGTCGTGAGCCAGTTGCTGGGGGAAAACCGTACCGAACCGGTCAAGCAAATTGTCAAGGTTGGCACCAAGGAAACCACTTCAGCAAGCTCTTCTTCAAACTCGGGGTCCTCGGCCTCGTCATCATCGGCAACGGTGAGCGGAGATGGAGTCTGGGCAGCTCTGGCCCGCTGCGAATCGGGTGGTAACCCCGCAACGAATACCGGTAACGGCTACTATGGCCTCTACCAATTCTCTGCTTCGACGTGGCGCGCAATGGGCGGCACCGGACTGCCCTCCGAGGCCTCGGCAGCAGAACAAACCCAGCGCGCACAGGCGCTTCAGGCCCGTTCCGGATGGGGCCAGTGGCCCGCGTGCGCTCGAGCACTAGGACTTCTGTGAACGCAGCTCGCCACGGCCGCACCGCTTCATGGGCACCGACGAAACGTCGCGTTGTAGCAGGTGCAGGCGCAGCCAGCCTAGCCATGTTTATGGTTGCGGGAGTGGGCATTGCCCGTGCGCATTCAACCGTCAACCTTGAAGTTGATGGCGTCGTCTACCCGGTTTCAACGTGGTCGCACACCGTTTCAGGGGTCCTGAGCCAAGCGGATATCGAGCTCGGTGAACACGACCAAGTTCAGCCCGCCGCCTCGCAATACGTTGCAAACGGACAGACCATCGTCGTGCGCACGGCGAAGCCCTACACTCTGACCATTAACGGAGACCGCACAACCCTGTGGTCGACCGCGCCCTCAGCTGAAGGTGTGCTCTCAGGCCTGGGGGCGGATTCGACAAAAGCCGTTCTTGCCGTCGACCGTTCCTATTCGCGTTCCAGCCTGACTCCTCTGGTCACCCAGACGCGCACCGTCACCATTAACGTCGACGGAAGCTCACGTCAGGTCACCGCACGTGAAGGCATGGACACCCGGGCCATCTTGGATAAAGAAAAAATCAATCTGGGGCCCCTGGACCGCGTTGAGGTGAAGAATGCTGATGGCCTGACCATCGATATTCACAGGGTCTCGCGCGCGCTTGCGCCGCGAAAGGTGCCCATTCCTTTCGAGGAACACCGTCAAGAATCCGACCAGCTTTTTGTTGGTGAAGAACAAGTCACCACGAAGGGCGTTGAGGGTGAATCTGAAGAACTGACCTGGAGTGAAAACGTCGACGGTGGGGAAGCGTATGCAGCACCGCTCAATTCAAAGGTCACTCGCGAACCTACCGCGCAGATTCGCTCGGTTGGAACCAAGGAAGTCACTCCCAAGGCGCTGATTGAAGCCGGTCTGGACCCGAAGGCAAGGCTGGAAGAAAAGGTCGAAGCTGACGGAACGAAATCAATCCGTTACCGTGCGAAGCTCGGCACGCTCTCGACGGCCTCGGAAATTACTGCAGCGGGTGGAAACTCAGCTGAAGTTGCCCAAGCGATGGTTGCAGCCGATATCCCCTTGACCTATTCGGGCGAGGATCCTCGTTCTTTGGCTAAGCCCCTGGTGAGCGCTCGCGGATGGGGAGACTCCGAATTCCAATGCTTGGTTGCGCTGTGGAACCGTGAGTCCAGCTGGAACCCCTACGCGAAGAACTCCTCTTCCGGTGCGTACGGCATTCCGCAGGCACTGCCGGGAAGCAAGATGGCTTCGGCGGGTTCGGATTGGCAAACCAACCCGGTCACGCAGATCAAGTGGGGCTTGGGGTACATCGCCGGACGCTATGGGACACCGTGCTCTGCGCTGGGGCATTCAAACTCCGTCGGATGGTACTGATCCTTTAGGATGGGAGCGTGACTTCTCCCCGTCGATATTCCACGCCGAATGTTCCCAGTGATGCACAGCCCAGCGAGAGTGGGTTGCTTGGCCCTATTGAAGTGCATGCGATTTGCCAGGCACTGGGGGTGCGCCCAACCAAGACGCTCGGACAAAACTTTGTTCATGATGCCGGTACTGTTCGGCGCATCGTGCGCGACGCGGGAATTGGTGAGGGAACACAAGTCATTGAGGTCGGGCCCGGGCTGGGTTCACTGACCCTTGGACTTCTTGAAGCGGGGGCACAGGTACGCGCCATTGAGATCGATCCGGTGCTTGCTCGTGCACTTCCGGTGACCGTTGCGCAGCGGATGCCCGAGGCTGGGCAGCGCCTCCACGTGATCAATCGCGATGCCGTTCAGATTAATGGCCTCGAAGACTTTGAGGATGACTGGCCTGCGCCAACGCACCTGGTGGCGAATCTTCCCTACAATGTTGCGGTTCCCCTGCTGCTCTCCATGCTGGAGTCCTTCCCTTCCTTGGAGTCGGCATTGGTAATGGTTCAGGCCGAGGTTGCCGATCGCCTGGCTGCTCAGCCGGGTTCGCGTACCTACGGAGTTCCTTCGGTAAAGGCCGCGTGGTACGGTAGCGCGACTCGCGCGGGAACTATTGGGCGCTCGGTATTCTGGCCTGTCCCTAATGTCGATTCCGCGCTGGTGGAGCTGCAGCGCTCGAAGACTCCGCGCGGAGATACCTCCTTGCGTCTTGCCACTTTCGAGGTCTGCGATACGGCATTTTCTCAGCGCCGGAAGACCCTGCGCGCCGCTTTGAAGAACTGGGCAGGCAGTGCCGAGGCCGCGCAGGAGCTGTGCGATCGCGCTGGCGTAGATTCCTCGATCCGAGGCGAAAAGTTGGGGATTGACGATTACGTGCGTCTCGGTTCAGTTTTGCTTGACATGCGTGCTGAGGGCAAGATTCCTTTTCCCGAGCAGGATCGTTACGCGAAGGAGCGTCGCGCTGCTGAAGACTTGAGACAAGCAACGCAGGAAAGCGAGCAAGGCGGGGTGGAGCAGCCCCGTGCGTGAGGTACGTGCGTCGGCACCCGGGAAGGTCAATGTCATCCTTCGTGCGGGTGCCCCGGATGCTGATGGATATCACGAACTGGTGACAGTCTTTGAATGCCTGAATGTTCGTGAAAGCGTGACCGTACGTACTTCAAAGTCCCCCGGTATCCACATTGAAACGGTGGCGTACGGTGCCGATGGCTCGGTAGATGAGGCTGCAACAACTTCAATGGCAGATCTTGACTCCGCCACCCATTTGGCATATCGCGCAGCACGTGCGCTTCAAAAACTGGCTGCAGCCGGTCCTTGGGCTCAGACTGCTGCCGGGGTGAGTATTCACGTTGATAAACGCATTCCGATAGCCGGAGGAATGGCCGGTGGCTCCGCTGATGCCGCCGCTGCTCTGATTGCCTGCAATCAGCTGTGGGGATTGGGATTGACGCTTGAACAGCTCTGCCAGATCGGCCGTACTTTGGGCGCAGATGTCCCGGCCTGCATTATGGGCGGAATGACTCTGGGGCAGGGGAGAGGGGACCGCTTGACCTCCTTGCTGGATCCGGATCAATCGTTGTGGCCGTGTCACTACTGGGTGATGGCGCGTGCGCACCACGGCCTGTCGACCCCCGAGGTTTTTCGAACTCTTGACCAGCTGAGAGAAGGTGGCGTTCCAGCGCAGTTGAGCGAATCTGAGAAGCGAGCGCTGTGCGCAGATGCCGACACACTTGCTTCAGTGCTGTGCAATGACCTGACTGCCCCGGCTCTTCACTTGTACCCCGAGCTTGAAACAACGATTCACGATGCGAAGGACGCGGGTGCCTGCGCAGCTATCCTTTCGGGCTCGGGACCGACCATTGCTGTCCTCGCTCGTGATAGGGAACATGCCGGTGAACTCGCTGACGCTCTTGGGACAAGCAGTGAAGTGAGCGCAGTCCTACCGACGTCCGGCCCCGCAGTGGGAGCAATCGTAGAAGAAGAGGAGAGCTAAGAGTGGCCCACTTACTGGGGACGCAGTCACTGGGAGCCCTTGCTGGTTCGCGCCAATTACTTGCGGACATCGATATCAGCGTCGAAGACTCTTCTCGGATCGGTATTCTTGGTCCCAACGGAGCGGGAAAATCAACGCTACTGCGTTTGGTTGCCGGCCTGCAGCAGCCTGACGATGGTCGAATTATTACCCGCGATGGCCTGCGCATTGTCATGCTTGAGCAGGGCGATCATCTTGACGATAACGCGCGCGTGATGGATGCGGTGCACCCCGGACTTGAAGAATACGAATGGGCATCGCAGCCCGCAATTCGTGATATCCATGCCGGTTTGCTCTCTGATATCGACCTGCATGCTCGGGTCGGAACCCTTTCTGGTGGGCAACGTCGCCGTGTTGATCTGGCGCGAGTTCTTGCGATGCCTTCCGATGTTGTCTGCTTAGATGAGCCGACGAACCATCTGGATGTGGAAGGCGTCGCCTGGCTTGCTCAGCATCTGAATGCGCGTTTTGCTCGTCCGGGTGCAAGCGGCGCACTCATCGCGGTCACCCACGACCGCTGGTTCTTGGACGCCGTGTGCGAAACGATTTGGGAAGTCGTTCCCGGAATCGATCCGGGCGGCTCTCGGCCCCAGATTCCTGGGCACGTTGAAATTTACGATGGATCCTACGCTGCCTACACTCTGGCCAGGGCGGAACGTCTTCGCCAAGCTGATGTCGCTGCGAAGAAACGCGCAAACCTATTGACAAAGGAATTGGCCTGGCTGCGCCGGGGTGCCCCCGCACGAACTTCCAAGCCAAAGTTCCATATCGCCGCCGCTGAAGCATTGATTGCTGACGTTCCCCCGCCCAGGGACAGCGTCGAGCTGGTGAAAATGGCGACCGCGCGCCTCGGGAAAGACGTACTGGACCTAGAGGACGTTAGCGTCACCTTCCCAACTCCAGAAGGCGGCCAACGCACCATTCTTGACCACGTGACGTGGCGCCTCGCTCCCGGCGAACGCGTCGGTGTGGTCGGCGTGAACGGCGCGGGGAAAACAACGATTCTCAATCTTCTTCGAGGGGATCTGGAACCGACCAGTGGGCGCGTGAAGCGCGGGAAGACCGTTCAGGTCGCCACGCTTTCGCAGGACACCCACGAGCTTGATGATCTTTCAGATATGCGCGTCGTCGAGGCCGTCGATCAGGTTGCGCATAGCGTGATCGTTGACGGCAAGGAAGTCTCCTCTTCACAAATGACTGAGAGGATGGGCTTTACTCGAGAGCGTGCATGGACCAGGATTTCAGAGATTTCCGGCGGCGAACGACGACGCCTTCAGCTGATGCGCCTGCTCATGGCTGAGCCGAATGTCCTTCTTCTTGACGAGCCGACGAACGATCTGGATACGGATACTTTGGCGGCAATGGAAGACCTGCTGGATGCCTTCCCGGGGACTTTGGTTGTCGTCAGCCACGACCGGTACCTGCTTGAACGAGTGACCGACCACCAAGTTGCGCTTTTAGGGGATGGAAGCTTGCGTGCCCTTCCCGGTGGGGTAGAGGAGTACCTTCGCATTCGCGAGGCCAGCGCCGCTTTCGCCATGGATGCTTCCACTAGCAGTGAAAGCTCGGCGGGCCCTAGCCAATCTGGACATGCATCTCGCGAGGAATCCCCAGGCAGTGCGAAGAACGCGGGGATGACAGATTCGGCGGCCAGACGAGCGGCGAAGAAAGAAGCCGCGCGATTGGAACGAAAGATCGAAAGTCTGCGCACGCGTCTGGAAAAGGTCGAGGCCGAGCTTGCCCTTCTGGCTGAAAAAGTCGCAACGGATCCTTCTGCTCTGAATGAGATGACATCGTTTTCTACACAGTCCGCAGATTTGCGTGCCGAAATTGAGGAGCTGGAAGAAGCCTGGCTGGAAAATGCCGAGCTGCTTGATGAGTGATCAAAAAGGCTGGTCCAAAGGATACGCAGAGGGGAAAACTAGCGGGATCTTTGGTCAAATTCGCTTTGATCAGCGCAGGCTTGCCTTAGGTCAATAGCAGGTTGGAATGTTTCGTAAATACTCCTGCGTTTCGCTTATTTATGTGTCATAAAGTGGCGGTATTTCGCGGAAAAATGGGATGTAGTGGATTTTGAATTTAATTACGTCATTCTTGGAGTGTCTTCATTCTTAATTCCGACTCATCAAGGAGAACATCATGACGACCATCGACCTTCCCCTGGTCCAGGACTGCTCCGT